>ENA-UOOI01000943-UOOI01000943.1-fermentation-metagenome-genome-assembly--contig:-NODE-943-length-33626-cov-3.634327_pt1 | contig 33626 bp, 35 predicted proteins | sample MGYA00245779_ERZ724027 | MGnify/ENA primary metagenome ERZ724027 (study PRJEB28704, sample SAMN03018318) | fermentation metagenome | biome: anthropogenic terrestrial biome; feature: soil; material...
TACTCGATCTTTGGAGTTTCTTTAGATTCGTTAGGATAATCCAGTTAGATCCGTCAGAGTTTTATTAGAGTTTATCTTGATATTTTGATATTTTCATTTTTTTGTTGATGTATCTTGTTTCTGATCATTCGTCAATGAAAAACTACCGTTCATCACAATAATTTTGCCTCGCTGACTTCGGAATATAGTTTTGTCTAAAAAAAGATGAAACGAATAATTTTGATTTTTGCGCTCTGTTTTGTTGTTTTTCTGAAGCTTAATGCTCAAACCGGTCAGGTTGTATTGTCGGGCGTTGTAGAGGACAATAAGGGTGTGGCGCAGGAAAATGCTACTTTGTTATTATTGAATGCTGCTGATTCTTCGTATGTCTCTGGTACGGTGACGGATTTGTCCGGTAAATATAACTTCCTTGATGTACCGCGCGGTCGTTATTTGTTGGAAATAGCCATGTTGGGCTATGTAAAACAAATGAGGCCAATATTGATTGAAGGTGGGAAGAAGCAGATCCTCTCGCCAGTAGTTATGGAAGAAGATGTGCATATGTTGCCCGATGTGGTGGTTACGGCTGAGAAAAAACAGATAGAACTGGAGGCAGGGAAAACGGTTGTTAATATTTCTTCTTTGCTGGCGGCGTCCAAGAGCAACGCGTTTGATGTGCTGAAGAATATTCCCGGTGTCCTGGTGCGTGAGGACGGTTCTATCTATTTGTACGGGCAAGCGGGAGTGAATGTGCTGATAGACGATAAACTAACTTATTTGTCCGGGGAAAATCTGGCGAACCTGCTCAGGTCTATTCCGTCCACTTCGGTGGACAAGATTGAACTGACCACACATCCGTCTTCCCGTTACGATGCGTCCGGTAATTCGGGTTTGATCAATATTCAGACCAAGAAAGTGAAGATACAGGGAGTTAATCTTTCGGTCTATTCTAATTATCAACAAGGAAAGCGCGCAAAAGGATATGAAAGCATAAACTTCTCCATGCGTGGGAACAGATTGAATTTCTATACAGACTATTCCTATAATTGGGGCAAGAACTATATGGATATGGTTTCAGAGAGATATTATCCTCTGACTGAAAGTCAAGAGTCGGATATATTGACACTACGAATGACCGCCGACCGGCAAATGCGTCATAAATCTCATTTTATACGTAGTGGAGCAGGCTATGAATTGTCTGACCGAATCACATTGGATGCTTACATTACGGCAAACTGGTACGAGTGGGGAAAGCATGAAACTACTGATTCGAGGTTTTTTATTTCTTCATCAACTGAGGATTCATTACGAATAACATGGAATGTGTTAAAGGTTAAACATTCGAATTTTACCGGTGGAACAAGCTTGCTATATGCTTTCAGAGAAAAAGGAAAGTGGGATGTTTCTTTCGATTTCCAGCGTTTTGGAAGAGAAAATAACCAATCGCAAAGTAGTCGTTTTGAAACATCTTCCACAAGTATGGACAACGATTTGCTAACCGGAAATATGGATGGCGATATTGATATTAACACCGGACAAACAAATATTACCTATCCACTTTCCGAACGGACAACTTTAGATGCAGGTGCGAAAACAGCCTTTATCTCTATTGGCAGTACAGCATTGTATAGGAACTACTATGACGATGAATGGATGAATAATACACAGTTGAGTAATAGTTTCTTTTATGATGAAAACATCAATGCGGCTTATGTAAAATTGAAAACGACTATTTTGCCGTCTTTATCTGTTGATGCCGGATTACGTTTAGAGAATACGAATGTCAAAAGCCGGCAAACAGACTTAACCGAAAAAGGAGATTCGCTTTTTTCAAATCACTACACAAATCTGTTTCCCAATCTGATTACCCAATATAAATTATCCGAAAATCATTTATTATCATTCATGTATGGTCGCCGCATTAACCGACCAAATTACAGGGATCTAAATCCTTTTACTGAAATAAATGACACCTATACACGTGAACAGGGAAATACAGAACTCAAACCCGAATTCTCCGACAATTTTGAATTGTCATATTTCTTCAGACAACAATATGGGCTTAACCTTCAATACAGCCGTCGGACAGACCCTATAGCCAAGAGTTATATCATAAAAGAAAATCAACTTATTATTGTTACCCCGAAAAATTTGCAGACAAACCATGCCTATCGGGTTCGTTTGTCTTTGAATAATATGAAGCCTTTTTCCTGGTGGACAATACATGTAAACGGGACATTGACATACAACCGGTTTAATTGGGCGTTAAACGACACGGAAGAAGTCAATGAGGCTCTGACACCTATGGTACATGTTAGTAATCAAATGAGTTTACCCTATGGGTGGACAGCAGAGATAACAGGATTTTACAACGGACGGATGGCAGAAGGACAGGCACGCGTACATCCTCTTGGCCAGGTTTCAGCCGGAGTCAGAAAAAACATATTTAAGAACAAGGCCTCTGTTCAGTTCAGTATTGATGATATCTTTGCGACAAACCGTGTGCATATTGATTTGGTTGGATCAACAAAAGGCTGGTACAAGGAGAAAACGGATACCAGGATGGCAGGCGTGTTATTTATCTGGCGCTTCAATTCAGGAAGTGCAACAAAAGATTCACGACAAAACAATAGGTTAGAAGAAAGCAAAAGATTAAATTTGTGATACTGATGAATATAATAAAGAAAGATACCTTTTTCCGGTGGGTGATGCCCTTCTTCCTTGGCGTCGTGATGTTTAACGCACTGCGGGCAGTTACCGACCTGACCAAGAACGAAGGTTTCTGGACCGGTTCTCTTAGCCAGCATATTGTGTCGCAGTTGGTTGTAATCGGTATATGTTATGCTTTTGATATTATCTGGGGCCTTCGGTTTCTGAACAGGAAATATGATATACCGAAACGAGGTTTGTTTCAAAATGAATACCTTAAAACGTTCATATCGCTATTTGTCGGGCTAAACGTGGTGATGTTTATTGGAGAGCGTATCGGCGTTCTCTATATGGGTAATGGGATTATTGATTACATGATTGCCAATGTAATATGTATTCCGATTGCTCTACTTTATTATTCCATGGTACGGAGCGATATGATAAACAATAATTTCATTGAACAAGCCTTGCTGTTGGAGAAGGTTCGGAATGAAAACTTAGACACCGAACTCAAATACCTGAAAGCCCAATATCATCCTCATTTTCTGTTTAATGCTTTGAATACGATTTATTTCCAGACAAAGGAAGAGGAAGCCCGTAAAAGTATTGAGCTATTGTCCGAACTGTTACGTTATCAGTTATACAATGTGAACAAGATTGTAACGGTCGGAGAGGAAATCAGCTTTATACAATCTTATATTAGTTTTCAGAAGCAGCGAGTCAGCAAACGCCTGCAACTGCAAGCCGATTACGATTCTTTTTTGTCCGAACAGAAGATACATCCCTTACTGTTTCAGCCTCTTCTGGAGAATGCCTTTAAATATGTAGGAGGGGAGTATCGGATTTGGTTATCCTTTAAGCTCGAAGGAGAAGCGATCTGTTTTACGTTGGAAAATTCAATAGCCGACCTGAAGGATGAAGAAAAAAGAAAAGAAGGCATAGGCATTGAGAATCTGAAAAGGAGGCTGGAACTTTTGTACCCCTCGGCACACGAATTAAAGCTGACTCAGACAGTAAATACATATTCGGCCGAATTACGGATTAAACCCGAAAAAGATTGATATGGAAATAAAATGTATTATAACAGATGATGAACCGACTGCCCGTGCCGGACTGACCGAATACGTGGATAAGATTGACTTTCTGACTTTAGTCGGTGAGTGCGAAGATGCTATTCAACTGAATAATATGTTGAAGACCGTACAGCCGGACTTGCTCTTTCTGGATATTGAGATGCCTTATATGTCCGGCCTCCAGCTATTGTCGAGTCTCCGTAATCCCCCTAAAGTGATTATCACCTCTGCATATGATCGTTATGCAATAGATGGATATGAGTTAGATGTGGTCGATTATCTTTTAAAGCCTATTTCGTTTGACCGTTTTCTGAAAGCTGTCAATAAGGTGCATAACCTGATTGGGCAAGAGCAACATGTTGATGACCAGAAGCATATTTTTGTAAGGACAGATAAGCAATTAAAGAAGGTGGTCCTAAATGACATCCTGTTCATTGAGAGCATGGAAAATTATGTTTTGATTCATACAGCAGGCTCAAAAGAAGTAGTTCGGATGGCATTGAAACAATTACTTGATATCCTACCGCAGAAAAACTTTTTGCAAGTGCACCGTTCTTATATTGTCAATACGCATCACGTGCAGGGTATTGATGGCAATACATTGGTTATTGGTCAGTATAAAATCACTGTCGCCCGTAATTTGAGAGATCGGGTGTTCGATATACTATTGTCATGTAGATAAAGAAGATGGTGCATCAAACCATAAAATAACGACACTATCCCCTGAAGTGTGTAAGTAGTAAATGAAGGGTCTTTTTAAAAAAGTGGAGAAACCCTTATCACTTAAATCCAGAATAGCTGTAACTTATTCAGTAAGCATGAGTCAAGGTCAATACACATGAAATACTCTTATCCGTTGCTTTGAAATATCTTCCAGCTATACTTTCGTTAATTCTTCAAGCAATGCTCTCCTGTTCTTATATTGGATTCTCAGATCCCCGATCAGTTTATCAACTATCTGGCTGCCGCCTAATTTTTTCATTCTCCGCATATAACGGCACGCATCTTTATAGTGCGACCGTCCTATATTATTCTCAACAAAAGACCGGAGTTGAGTGTCATAAAGAGTTACCAGTTGCTCCGGATATAAAGCACCCAAATGTTTTTCCGCAGCTTCTATCCGGGATAAGGTGGTATTTTTCTGCAACAGGGATAGATACCGCTCCCAATATTCTTCCCAGATATAGAAAGAAGCAAGCTTCTCATAATCCACCCACTTCCCTTTTTTGAAAATCTCAGCAATTATATTTTCAAGGTATTTATCCCATGAGTCAGCAGGGATTGTCTTTTTTAACAGGTCATAGTAATATTTCAGCGATTGGGAGTATCCATTCCTATTCATTACGAAATAGCGGGCCAGGCGAATTGTATTTTCATTGTCACCCCGCTTCTGGTAGATATCCAATTGGTATTCCCTCCATTTGTCGGCTAATCCGCTGAATTCTTTGTCGTCTTTTGCGATGCCGTCATGCGTTAATTCAAGCGCATATTGATAATCTTTTGCCCTTATTGCTTCCCCGATCAGCTTTTCTCTGAAATCGGGATTGGAAATATTTTCTTTCAGATATTGTATAACGGCCCCTTCGCTTTCCGTTTTTAACAACAGTTCCTGCATCAATTCCTGTGCCTTCCTGTAATCCCAGTCCCAACTTTTTCCGGTGGGTTTGATCTTATTTATAATTGCTTTGATTTGTTCCTTCTCCTGAGAAGTTTTCAACAGACGGATCGCAAAAGATATCAGATCAAATTTCCAGTCCCAACCGTCTAATTTTCCACTCCCATAGGTAGTGACAAGTTGATTAAAAATATCAATACGCAATGATTCATCCATATTTTCATCAACAAGCGTGTCAAGAAGCCTGATAGCCTCTTCAATACAGCCTCCGATATAACCGCCACTGTCATCAGCAGAGTTCAACACTGGTGTGACCTCTTCCAATACAGCAAAAATAACAGATAAAGCATCTTTGTATTTTTTGTTTTCAATATTTCTCCTGGAATCATCTAACATCTCAGACACAGCCCTACTGAATTCTCCCACCTCCCGATATGCAATGAAACCATACTGACCCGAATAAACATCGGCCAGGTCTTGAATCTGGCTTTTATAAAACTCTTTGGATGCAGAGGCCGGAGCATTAATGTAGGCAAATTTTGTAAGGAATCGAAACCTGAATTCTTTATCGCTTTTACAAGCCTGCCGGATAAAACCTTTTAAATCATTATCGGACAAGGCCGTCAGGATTTCTTCTATTTGTTCGGGTATGGTTTCCTTCTTCGGTTGAGAACTTGTGACGGATATTTTTTTCTTTGACACCGGTATATTGTCAATATCGATATAATCCTTTTGTAAATAAAAAAGAGTTGCTGCTATATGCTTGCATACCGGTCCCATATCATACGGGCAATCGCATCTATAATCTTCTACGATCCCATTTCTTATAGTCAGATTGACTGTGTAATCCTCCGATCCTTCAACCGAAGCTTCATACTCTCCTGCACCAAGCTCTTCTATATGGCTGATATGTCCCTCCCTATAATATTGGAGACCTCGTTTCAGGATAATTTCATCTATTTGATGTTCAAATTCGGATAATGATATTTTCATATTTTTTTTCAGCCTGATTGGCAAAAATGAGAAATTCAATCATTTCTTTCACTTTCCATATTTTCATGGAATAATTGTTTTAAATGATCATACAAATGCCTTTATTGATTTCGTTACCATCGTAAGGTTCAGGTAGCGCTTTTTTCCCAAGTTATCTTATATAAAGCATGCAATATTGAATATTTATTTCCTTATTATAAGGAAGATTTTCAATCTTTATTTCCTTTTTGAGAGGACAAATATAAAAAAAGAAATAAAGAAGAAAGAATAAAGTTTATATTGAGCCACTGGCGGTTGTTGACTGTGGACTACCGGGTGTATGATGATGCAAAATCAGCTATATTTGGTATATAATATTAATTACTAGACTTATGTATACCAATATACTTTAGTAGCGTATTAACAAAATCACTCCGCGAATGTTGTCCAAAGAGTTAAGGGGATCTGGAGGTAAACGGTATTGTGACAAGAACGGTTTAGTTCTCCTCCGGCATCATTAGCAAAGGCGATAATCGTATTTACAATTAGCACATAGCAATGAATAGAAACTAATTCCCACATTAGCATATTGGCTTACAAGTTTTTAAAAATTATTTCATATCTTTACGCCATTATCGGATAAAGTGACTATACTGAACGAACAATAACGAATGAAATTTATTCAAGACATATTAGCGGACACTTCTCACAGGCCTTTTGAACTTCCGGATGGTCCATGGATTTATTATCAAGAGTGGAACAATGCATTATTTTTACATTGGACAATCCCATTTGATATTTTAAGAAAATGCGTTCCTTCGGATTTACTCATCGACACCTTTGAAGGCAACTGCTACATTTCCTTAGTCGCTTTTACGATGGAAAAAACCAGACCTAAGTTTTTACCCTCAATTGATTATATATCTAACTTTGACGGAATAAATTTAAGGACATACATAGACCACAATGATAAAAAAGGAGTTTATTTTTTGAGCATTGGAGCAGGAAAATCACTTTCATCATTTATTGCAAAAACAATATCAGGACTTCCCTACGAAAAATTTAATATCAATCGGACGAACAAAACCTATTCCTCAAATAATATCCGAAGAGATTTTACCTTTAATGCAGAGTTTGAAATTAAACAGGAATTAGATCATAAAACGGAACTGGACAAGTGGTTGACAGAACGCTACTGCTTGTATCTTGACAAGGATAATAAAATTTACCGTTACGATATTCATCATAAAGAATGGACATTGAAGAACGTAAATATTAAGACACTAAACTTAAGTTACAAAATTGGCGACGTACATTTTGCGGACCACCCACCCACCCTGTCACACTATTCAGACGGAGTAAAAGTAATTGGATGGAGACGACAGAAGGTATAAAATCAATTACCCATTCAACTCGTACGCTTCGTAGACAGATTTTAGTTTATAAAACCCATTCTCTTTTAAATAGTTGCGGATACCAAGGATTCTTATTATCTGTGTAATTGCGTAAAAACACATAATACATACGATTTAACGGTATCAATTATGGATATAAGCACAATTATATAACAAATTATTTGAGAAATAGATGAAATAACAAAATAAAATCTGATGGTGATCCTGATAAAACGTAAACATCAGAGATTTTGAAAACTGGAAATTCGATAGAATTTTGTATCTTTGAAAAAAATAATCGAGTTATGAAAACGGCATTACAATTAGAAGTAACATTTGATCAAGTTTTATCTTTGGTAAAACGCTTGCCGAAAAAAGATAAAATAAGACTCACCAAAGAGTTAGAAAAAGACGTTATCGATACAAAATTGACAAAACTTCTTAAATCATTCAAAACAAATGACTTGGATTTAAGTGATATTGACAGCGAAGTTGAAAGCGTAAGACAAGAAATTTATGAAAAGCAAAACGGTTAAAGTCATCTTTGACACCAATGTTTGGATTAGTTTCTTGATTGGAAAACGATTGTCGAAAATTAAGCGACATATTTCCGACGGAAGTATTTTGATTGTTACCACAGAGCAACTTTTATCAGAAATCAAGATTGTTACAAGCAGGGAAAAGCTTAAAAAGTATTTCCCAAAAGAAAGCGTTAAAGAACTGATTGAACTTTTAGAAACAATCGCTGAAAAAGTAGAGATAAAACCTACACATTTTATCAATCGAGACCCGAAAGACAATTTTCTGTTGGATTTGATTGATTACTCAAAAGCAGATTATTTGGTTACAGGAGATAAAGATTTGTTGGAACATAATCCGTTTAAAACAGCAAAAATCTTAAATCCGACCGAATTTGAGAAAGAAATTGAAAAAATACCGACCCGCTAACATCGTAATTTTATAGCTGTAATTTAAAACGTGTATAATCCCGATTTTAATTATGTCGAATTCGACATAATTAAAAGTCAGGCTGGTCTGAATAGTTTAGAGTCAGTGTAAAATACTTAATGGAAAACAGATGCAGGTGCTTCAGGATATAGAAAGTCGTAAAGTTCTAAAATAAAAAAAGAGGGCTAATAACTCATTAAAATTTGTAAACCAGACATAAAGATACATATTCCTTATTCCCTTTACCGCGGGGAACGACAATTGGGACGTAGAGTGGCATAATGCACAATATGGCAATGTGGGTAAATTCAGAATTCTTCGTCGTCCATCATGGGCTCCTGGCGATCATTATTCCGGTTGCCATTCATATTGCCGAAAGAATAAGTAAGGGTCAGCCCGATGGTTCTTCCCGAGACCCTGAACATATTCTCCTGCTGGAATCCGGCGCCGGAAGTGACCGTAACCCTTCTCCGGGTCTCAAAAATATCGCGTCCGTTGAGTGTCAGATGCAATGCCCGGTTGAGGAATGACTTCCGGAAACCGATATCAACCGACCCGTTCGGCTTCATGTAACCCTGTGAGACGATCTGCCTGGAATTGTAATTTCCCGTAACCTGCATGGTGATGTCGTACGGCAGGGCAGCATTGGCTACGATGCGCCCGTTCCAGGAAAAATCGTCATCAGCTTCTCCCGTTACCGGCTCCTGTGCGCCGGGAGGAAGATAACTGAAACCGGAGAGGCTATTGTAATAGAGATTGAGGGTGGAAGTGAGATCCAGAAAACGGAACAGGTTGTTCTTGACAATGAACTCCACGCCCGCAGACTGTGTTTTCGCCACATTCGCATGCGTACTCATCAGGATGTTATCGGCGTTCAGATAGTTGATCCGCTGGATCACATCGGCCGTATTCCGGTAATACAGCGAAGTGGATAACATGTGATTATCCCAGCTTTTGATATAGTTCAGTTCCAGCGCATTGGAATATTCCGGCGTAAGGTACGGGTTACCGTACGTGATATTGGTGGAATCCATTACGTTCATGAAAGGGTTCAACTGCCCTCTGCGGGGGCGGGAAACCCTCCGGGTGTAATTCAACTGGAGTTCGTTATTCCCGGGTAATGTGTAGGATAGGAAAGCACTGGGATAAAGACTCAGGTAATCATTTTCATAAGGGGCTACCTTGCCATCTGTTTCGCCGTATGCCAGGGATTTGGTATCCATCCGGGTATATTCGCCTCTTAATCCCGTCTGGAATCCGAAGTTACCGATCCGTTTCGAGTAGGTGGCGTACAAGGCATGCACATCCTGGTTATACCGGAAGAAATTGTAAAGGTCCTCATCGAACACAGCGGATTCCCCGGTGGGTCCCGAAACGGTTTCCACCGGGCTTTCCGTCCTTGACAGATCTCCCTTGTAACCGGCTTCGACCTTGTTCTGCCGCCCGAATTCGGTGACATAATCGAGTTGTATCTCCCAGGACCTCGAATCATTGTCGGATTGCTGAAACTGGTAGGAACTGCTCTCGCTTCCATCGGCAAATTCGGACTCCTGGGTAAACCGGGATTCTTCCTCACGATCCATTGTATGGTAGGAAACGGTCAGATCCAGATTGCTCTTCTCACTGAAATCCCTTCTGTAATTGAATTCCACATTTCCCATCTTCATGGTGTTTTCATTCTCCGAAAGCCGGAAGCTCCGGACAAACGAACCCGGGACATTGCTGCTGTAATCCATGCTGTCGTCTTCCTTTTCAAAATCGAGCAATCCGAACGTATTGATACTGAAATGGTCCTTCGTGGTGAGATGATACGTGATACCGGCACGCCCGAAATAAGGCCATTCACGTTCTTTGTCGCTCCTGATCTGGTTAAGGTATGATTGTGTATTTCCGGAGCCATCGATATAATTACGGTATGTATACCCCTGCCCTTCCCTTTCGCGCACACGGTGACCGATATTCAGGTAGGATTCGAACTTTCCGCTGCTGTAATTGATGTTGCCGCTCATGTTATAGCCGTTGCGGGTATCTGCCCCGGCCTGTATGCTGCCGTAATATCCGGCTTTGCGATCCCGTTTCAGGACGATATTGATGATCCCGGCAGTACCTTCGGGATTATACCTGGCGGAAGGGTTTGTGATCAGTTCCACCCGTTCGATACTTTCCGCCGGTAGTTGTTCCAGCACCTGGGCACGGTTATCTGCCGACAGGCCGGATGCCTTGCCGTTTATCCAGATGGTTACACTGGCATTTCCGCGTAAAGAGATCTCCCCTTCGGGATCGACTTCCACCGAGGGGATATTTGCCAGCACGTCGCTGGCGGAACCTCCGGTGGATGCGATGTTCTGCGCAACATTAAACACCCGCCGGTCTATTTCGAACCTCATCTGGGATTGTATGCCTTCAATGACCACTTCATCGAGCATCTGCACATCTTCGGAGAGTTGAAGGGTCCGGAAATTGACGTCCGGCCGGGAAGCGGATATGGTGAATTTTCTTTCCAGCGTTGTAAAACCGATCATGGAAATGCGGAGAATGTAAGTGCCGTTCTCTATGTTATCAATCCTGAATTCACCGCTTTCGTCGGTCGGTACGCCTCCGACCAGGGCATTGGTACGGGCGTCCTCAACGCTGACCGTGGCATAGGAGAGATTTTCCCGCGTTCCGGCATCCACTACTTTTCCCCGGACGCTTCCCTGATTAGCCGAAAGAGACAGAAAATAAAATAACATCAAAAAGGATAGTAAAAATATTTTCATACGATTATTTCATTTTTTACATCAAGGTGTATGGAACTCGCAATAATCATGTTTAGGGGTGTAATGATGTTCATGCTCGTTTCATAGTTCTTTGTTCTGATTGATTTCACCTAAAAACATCTTCATTGCTACAAAATTGCAGCATATCGGCGTTCAACAAACCGCTTTTTCCGTTAAAACGAAAAAAACAGCGGTATGGACGAAATTATCAAAGCTTTAAATCCGGGTGTTTTTAAGAACGGGTCTGAGAAAATTCTTACTTTTGTAAAAAAGGATGCATTACGATGGAACTGATCACAAAACTGTCCAACAAACGTTTGATGATGCTGAGCCTGATATTCGGGCTGTTTATCGTTTATCCCAATATGGTCAAGCTATGGGGAAAGTACAGTGCTGAATACCTGGCGAATTTCGGTTTTTTTATATTCCGCTATCTCTTTTTCAGTTCATTGATCTGGATGCTGGTATGGACCAATATCCGGAAGATGGACCAGGCCCTTTTTTCCAGGAGAATCGCGGTTTCCGTCCTGTTGACGAGCGTGGCTTATGCTTTGTACGTTTCCATATCCAGGATTACCGATACAAACCTGGACCAGTTCAGCGGGTTGCTGATTTTCCAGTTTATCGTGATATGTGCGCTTTGCCTGTTGCTCGGTTATATTTATACGCTCTACATAAAACAGCGGGAAAAAGAACATGAAATCGAACAATTGAAACTCGACAACCTCCAGAGTCGCTGCGAAGCGCTGACGAACCAGATCAACCCGCACTTTTTCTTCAATTCGCTGAACGGATTAGCGGCATTGGTGCGCAACCGGGACAAGGAGACAGTTCTTGAATACATCAACAAACTGTCGAACGTATTCCGGTACATCCTACGGAGCGACAGGAAAGGGCTCGTGCAACTGGAGGAGGAGATCGGTTTTCTGGATTCCTTCCGCTACCTGCAGGAAGTACGGTATGCCGACAAACTGTCGTTTGCGATAGATATCCCCCAGAACAAGCGCAACCTGCTGATACCGGCACTCTCCTTTCTTCCGTTACTGGAGAATGTGATCAAACACAACATGATCGACAGTGAGAATCCGATGGTGGTTTCCATTGCACTGAATGAACGGGATGAGCTGGTATTTTCAAATCCGATACAGAAGAAACTGAACCCGCCTACCGAAAGCGGGATAGGGCTTTCAAACCTGATCAGCCGTTTTTCACTGCTGCTTGACAGCGAGGTCAGGATTGAAACCGACGGCGGGATATTCCGGGTGTTCTTACCATTAAAGGAAAAGATCGTATGAAGGTATTGATCGTAGAAGATGAAACGGTTGCGGTCGACAACCTAAGAACCATATTGGCCGACCTTGCCCCGGAAATAGAAATCGCCGGAATTACTGAAAGTGTATCCCAAACGGTCCGATGGTTGGGAAAAAACCATCCACCGGACCTGATCTTCATGGATATCCATCTGTCGGACGGCTCTGCATTCAATATTTTTTCGGCTGTCACGGTAGAAATTCCCATTATATTCATTACGGCTTATGATGAATATGCGATCGAGGCATTCAGGGTAAACAGTATCGATTACATCCTGAAACCCATCGATCCCGTATATTTAAAACGGGCTTTGGATAAATACCATAACCTGGGTCGTACAGAAATTTACCGGTACTTGTCTAAAATGCCGGATCTGAGCCTTGTACAAGGCTACCCGGAAAGGCTCCTGATCCCTATTAACGATAAACTACTCCCTTTGTCGCTCGACCAGGTATCCTGTTTCTATACCTCGTCCGATGACACGAAGGTGTTTATGCGTAACGGGGAAAGTTACCCATACCGGAAAACGCTCGACAGCATCATGTCGACATTAAACCCGAAAGAATTCTTCCGGGCGAATAAACAATTTATCGTAGCAAAGAAAAGCGTGAAAGATATCACCATCTGGTTTGACAACCGGTTGTTACTGACCCTTGATACCGGAATCCCCGAGAGGATATATGTGAGTAAGAACCGGGCATCCGAATTCCGGCTATGGATTGTGGAATAACCATTTGGTGTAATACCTTTTACCTGTCATATACTGAAAGTACGCATTATCTTAGATCAAGGATATTATCAATTTCATCTTTCTTTAAAGCTCTTAGAGGATATGCCCGTTTTGTGATAAAATTCAATAGAATAACATAATAGTATGGAAATGATGATTAAGGTTAGTGACCTCTCCAAAATAGATATAATCTACAACTTTATACCAGATCAATTAAAATCGAAAAATTATAAAGAATATGAGTAAAATTTCAATGAAGAGAGTAAGCCGTGCCGTTTGAAAAAACTCTTATGGCAAATAAACTAAACATTAGACATTCTTGTTGTATTTCAGACGTGCATGTTTATGTTTAGCTTAACGAAAATGTTCAATTTCATCCGGCTATTTTCATGTCCGGCGCAGCTCAAACCGATAGGATTGCACCTCGTCCAATGAAAATAGTCTTTTAAAACCGTTTGTTTATCATGCCAGTACTCCATAACCGTATTTCCAACTCAGCGCTTAAATTGCAGATGTTGCAGGAAACCGAACCCCGCATTACGATATCGTTCTACAAATATTTCCGTATTGCTGACCCGCAACAATTCCGGGACAACCTTTACGCCCGATTCGACGCCATCAGGGTGTTCGGCCGCGTGTATATTGCGAAGGAAGGGATTAACGGGCAAATCTCCGTACCCGAAAGCAATAAAGATGCTTTCCGTGATATGCTGTATGCCGCCGACCGGGCGTTGAACGGCATCCGCCTGAACGTGGCGGTGGACGATGACGGCAAATCGTTTTGGGTACTACGCATGAAAGTACGCAACAAAGTGGTTGCCGACGGTATCGACAATCCGGCATTCGACCCTTCCAAAACGGGAAAGTACCTCAAAGCGCAGGAGTATAACGAAATCACGGAACATCCCGATACGATTGTCGTGGATATGCGCAACCATTATGAATACGAAGTGGGGCATTTTGAAAATGCGATTGAAGTACCTTCCGATACCTTCCGCGAGCAGTTGCCAATGGCAGTGGAAATGCTGAAAGAGCACAAGGACAAAAACATTGTGATGTACTGCACGGGCGGCATCCGTTGCGAAAAAGCGAGCGCCTATATGCTTTATAACGGATTCAAAAACGTGTATCATGTGGAAGGCGGCATTATTGAATACGTTCGCAAAGCGCGTGAAGAAAACCTTCCGGTGAAGTTTACCGGGAAGAATTTCGTATTCGACGAGCGGTTGGGCGAACGTATCTCGGAGGATGTGATTGCCCGCTGCCACCAGTGCGGTGCGCCCTGCGACATACATACCAACTGCAAAAACGAAGGTTGCCACCTGTTATTTATCCAATGCGGGAAATGTGCTGCGGGGATGCACGGATGCTGCTCCGACGAATGCAAACATGTGTTTCAACTACCCGAAGAAGAACGCAAAAAATTGCGAAAAGGGACTGACCGCGGACAAATGATTTTCAATAAATCGAGAAACAATCCCTTATTTATTTCCGCTCTATTTCCCGCAGGTTCCCCATCTTCTTTTTAGCCAGGAATCCATAGATATCTTCGAGGTGTCCGGTTACTTTTTGGTTGCCGAATTCGTACACTTTTTTCACCAAACCGTTCAGAAAATCGCGGTCGTGCGACACAACAATCAGCGTTCCGTCGAAATCGATCAGCGCCTGTTTCAGGATATCTTTGGTTTTCAGGTCGAGGTGGTTGGTCGGCTCATCGAGAATGAGCAGGTTTACCGGTTCGAGCAACAGTTTTATCATGGCCAGACGCGTGCGCTCGCCACCCGAGAGGACTTTTACCTTCTTGTCGATATCTTCCCGTCCAAACATAAACGCGCCCAGAATGTCCCGGATTTTCGTTCGGATATCGCCGACGGCAATATCGTCGATGGTCTGAAAAACGGTCAATTCCTCATCCAGAAGCGATGCCTGGTTTTGTGCAAAATAGCCGATTTTCACGTTGTGTCCCAATTGTAAATTCCCGCCGAAAGGGGTTTCGCCCATGATACATTTTACTAGCGTGGACTTCCCTTCCCCATTGCGGCCGACGAATGCCACTTTTTCGCCCCGTTCGATGGTGAAATCCACATCGTTGAAAATCAGTTTTTTGCCGTACGATTTGCTTACATTTTCTGCAGTAACGGGGTAGCTTCCCGAACGTGGAGCCGGAGGAAATCGCAGTTTCAGGGCTGACGTATCCACTTCATCCACCTCCACCAACTCCAGTTTTTCCAGCATTTTTACACGCGACTGCACCTGTAACATTTTCGAATACGTGCTTTTAAACCGTTCGATAAACTCTTTGGTTTCGGCAATCATTTTCTGTTGGTCGTCGTACTGTTTTTGCTGCTGTTCGCGGCGTTCTTTCCGCAACCCAAGGTAATGCGAGTAGGTAGCTTTGTAATCGTAAATACGCCCCATGGTAACTTCGATGGTGCGGTTGGTAATGTTGTCTACAAACGCACGGTCGTGCGAAATGACAACCACCGCTTTGGCGCTGTTGATGAGAAAATCTTCAAACCATTCAACGGAATCGATATCGAGGTGGTTGGTCGGCTCGTCGAGCAAAATAAGATCGGGATCCTGCAAAAGGATTTTTGCCAGTTCGATGCGCATGCGCCAGCCGCCGCTGAATTCCGACGTCATCCGGTTGAAATCGCTCCGTACGAATCCTAATCCGAGCAGCGTTTTTTCCACGGCAGCATCGTAGTTGATCTCTTCGATGCCGTAAAATTTTTCGCTCAATGCGGTAACCTGTTCAATGAGTTGCATATATTCGTCCGATTCATAATCGGTACGTACGGTAAGTTCGCTGTTGATACGCTCAATCTCCTCCTCCAACTGTTGGATATGCGAAAAAGCCTGCGCTGTTTCTTCGAAAACAGTGCGTTCATCTTCGGTCATCAGGTGTTGCGGAAGGTAAGCAATGGTGAAATCCTTGGGCATGGAAACCCTCCCTTTGGTCGGCTCCCGCACACCTGCCAGAATTTTCAGCAATGTGGATTTTCCCGCACCGTTTTTACCCATCAGAGCAATGCGGTCTTTGGGATTTATAACAAAAGAGATGTCCGAAAATAATGCCGCTCCTCCGAACTCTACGGCTAATCCGTCAACTAATACCATATCTTGTTTTATTTTTTCAGGCTGCAAAGATACGTGTTGAAATCCGGTTGAGGAAATCAAAAGACGGATAAGGGATTGAATTGATACCTTACCTTGTATCTATTTGTTATGCCTGTTATCCCAAAACACATTAATTTACTGCTGAAAAATCATTGTTTTTGAGTATTGCGTAATAGATCGCGAGAGAGTAACTTTAATTTTTATTTCAAACGCCTCAAAGGAGACGGATATTTAAGTCAGATTAAATAAGAATCACAGTGATAATCAGTTATTTAAATAGTGATAGCCAGTTATTTAAATATTGTTCACAAAAAATATCCTCTGGTAATGGAGTGTATGAACAAGCTCAGGAATTCGGCTTGAAAATCCGGATCGTTAAAACGGATGGCAACATTCAAGCCGGTTATGAAACTGCAATCCCTCATAAAAAGAGATAATTACAATCCTGTTTTCTTAACATTTTCGAAAAGAAATTTTTTATCTAATAAATAATTAGTTCTTTTGTTGCTACATTATCGGATAGCATTGATTGATGGGCAATAATATTGACATAAAAACACTTGAAGCTTTGCGGGATGGAGATCATAAATCCTTTGAAGTTGTCTTTATCGCCTATTACAATAAGACAAAGGCTTTTATAAACGGATATATCAAATCCCAAGCCGATGCGGAAGAATTAGCCGAAGATCTGTTTGTAAACCTTTGAATCAATCGCCAGGCTATTGACACCTCTAAATCGTTTAATTCCTATCTGCACACCATTGCCCGAAATACAGCCATCAATTTTCTAAAGCACAAATACGTACAAGCAACATATCTCAACAATCTGCAAGAAGTTGAAAGCACTCCTTCTTCGGAAGAGGATCTCATCGCAAAGGAACTTGGATTATTGATTGATGAGATAGTGGAAAAAATGCCGGAACAACGGAAACAAATTTATATACTTAGCCGAAATAAGGGATTGAGTAATTCTGAAATCGCAGAACAGTTACGTACCACAAAAAGAACAGTAGAAAGTCAGTTAAGCCTTGCTTTAAAAGAAATCAGAAAAGCTATTTCCGTGTTCTTTACTACCCTACTTTAAAATATTTCCCAAAAAAACTTCAATTTCATTAGACTATTTCAATTTTTATTGCACTATTTCTACGCTCAACATAGTCAAAACAAGTTTTGTCTCTGTATTCACTTAACCAAATAGTTCTGGCTATGGCATAGGATATGCAAACTTATCTTATGCTCATTTAGCCTGACGAAATGGTTTAATAAATTTAGGCATTTTGAGTCGCCTTTGCTCCTCGATTGTTAATTCTCGCAACGGCATAATGCAAACAAGTTTGCCTCCTGCCCGTATTGCTTAACGAAAATGTTCATTTTCTTATTGAGGTTTCTGCCTTTTGCTTGTATATATAGTAAAAGCCACAGAATGAATAAAAATAGTATATCAAAAATCCTCAAACGGTTTTTATCAGAACGTTTTCCTGATGAAACAGAAGAAAAGGTTCAACGGTGGATAATTGAGGATAGGAATAATGAAGAAAAAGAACATGCTTCTTTTGAATACTGGAATGAATTGAAGAGTGAAATCAATCCGGACACCTATTCGGCTTTGGAACGTGTCAATGAAAGAATCGGCTACCCGCAACGAAAGAAAAATATTCCGTTATACAAAAAAGTATCCCATATAGCCGCTATCCTGATCCCTGTATTTTTGATCGCAGGTGGATACTTCTATTACACATCGGTAAAAAATATTCTTGTAGAGATCCATACAGCCTATGGAGAAGAAAAGCATGTATTCCTCCCTGATAGTTCCGAAATCTGGATAAATGCGGGAACCAATTTAAAATATCCGAAGAAGTTCAGAGATCAACGTATTGTTTATCTTGATGGAGAAGCTTATTTCTCCGTCAGAAAAGATCAATCGAAACCCTTTGTCGTGCAAACGGAAGATATATCTGTAAAAGTCCTCGGCACTCAATTTAATGTCAAAGCGTATCCAGAGGACGAGCGGGTAATTACGACCCTGGCCTCCGGAAAAGTCGAAATACATACGGGTACGAATAATCCTCGTGTTTTGAAGCCGAACGAACAATTAACCTACCATAAAAACACGTCGAAAATAAATATTACTGAAATTTCGACCGATGAGACTGATGCCTGGCGTAACGGACAGTTGATATTCAGCGATGCATCGTTGCCTGAAATCTTACAGGTATTGGAGAGGAAGTTTGATGTTTCCATATCGGACAACACTACCGTACCTGTATCGAAATTGTATACAGTCAAATTTTTAAAGAATGAAAATCTGGAAGAGATCCTTGGTATTCTTCAGGACATTGTCGGCTTTAGTTATCGAAACCAAGAGAATAAGATAATATTGTCAAAAGAATGAAACGTATGCAATATTGGCTTTATATTATAACCTGCTTGATGGTATCTGCTGCTGCATCCGCACAAGAATATAATGAGGTGGGTTTCTGGCTTGAGAAAATTGGTCCCTCTTCCAATGAATTTCAATCTCCGAATATAGAGAAATTTATGCCTGATCACGATTTATCGCAATTTTCTCTTGATATGAATTTTGAAAATAAGCTATTGGAATTACCCATCTTTAAACCATATACAAATACAATACTATTTGATAAATCTTTTATCTGGAAACCAATAGAAGGGATTACGCTGGAAAATAAGAGATACAATTACATGGATGTAGGCAAATCTTTCCCAAATGGGACTAAAGACCTTGATATTGAAATGAATTACAAACTAAACCGCAAATTATCGCTTGAATTTTCAGGATATTATAAGAAATATCCGGTAATGTCTCCGGCAGGATTTTACCAGTCTGAAATACAAACAAATTTATCCTACAATATAGCCAAAAATATCAAAATTAAAACCGGCATGCAATATGGATATAATCCCCTTACCAAACGTTGGGAAAATATGTATATGGCAGGTATAATAATCGATTTTTGAACACAGTTATAACAGAAAGAACCGGAAAGCAGCTTGAGACCCTCTCTCCGGTTCCGAACATTGAAATACATTCAACGGAACTATTCCGTTAAGAGAGAGCAGAACGAGTTTACTCGTTTTGCCGAACGCAGGAATAGTCTAATGTAATTGAATAGTCAAATGAAACATCAACAATACAAAAATAATAAAATGAATCGAATAAACTTTCCCGGATACCTTAACAAGGCCATTATTATTCTGTTTCTTTCCCTTCCTTATTATGGGAATGCCCAGAACCATAACAAAAAAATCACTATACAGGAACGAAATATTCCTATAAAGGCAGCCTTTTCCCTGATCGAACAACAAACAGATTACAGTATTGCCTATGAACAATCTATGCTGGACACGGAAAAACGAATTTCTCTGTCTCTGAAAAATGTGACGATTGAAAATGCTTTGACGCAGATATTGGAAGATACTCGAAACACATTCAAAATAAAAGGATATCATGTCATTATTTCCCCTGAAAACACGGAAAAAAGAGAAGATAATAAAAACAAACCGACACAGACAATTCGGGGAAGAGTGGTAGATTCCGACACCGGGATTCCAATAGAATTTGCATCGGTTTTATTGGAAAATACAGCGATTGGCAATACGACAGATAGTGTAGGCCGTTTCAGGATAAACCGGGTTCCGGTCGGAAGATACAATATCCGGATTTCATATATGGGGTATAAGACGAAGATTATTCCTGAAATACCGGTCAGTTCTTCCAAAGAAATAACATTGGAAATTTCTCTTGAGGAGGAAGTACAAAGATTGAATGAAGTAGTCATCCTACCCCAATTAAATAAAGACGCACCTTTAAATCCAATGGCATTGACAGGCGGACGGATGATCAGTATGGAAGAAGCCGGAAGGTTTGCTAACGGTTTTGATGATCCGGCCCGTTTAGTCGCCGCCTTTGCGGGAGTTGCCGGCGATGTAGGATCAAATGCGATTGCCATAAGAGGTAATTCTCCGCAATTTATCCAGTGGAAATTAGAAGGCGTGGAAATTCCCAATCCGACACATTTTGCGGACCTGATGGGACTGGGTGGAGGCTTTCTTTCCGCTCTCAGCAGTCAGATTATGGGAAACTCCGATTTTTATAACGGGGTCTTTCCCGCAGAATATAACAATGCATTATCGGGCGTTTTCGACATGTATATGAGAAACGGTAACAACCAGCAATATGAACATACCTTACAGGCCGGATTATTAGGCTTTGATTTAGCTTCGGAAGGCCCGATCAATAAAAAATACGGTAGTTCATACATTTTTAACTATCGTTTTTCCAATACGTCTTTAGCAACCGGAGGAGATACCCCTATGAAGTATCAGGATGTATCTTTCAAATTCAATTTTCCGACCCGGCAAGCAGGAACTTTCTCGATCTGGGGATTGGGGTTGCGTGACCGCTCCAAATTTGAGGCGGAAGATCGTGAAAAATGGGAAACTCAGGGAGACAGGCAAGCCGCGGAATATAAACTGGAAAAAATGGCCGGAGGATTCACTCATAAATATAAATTGAACGAAAGTACTAATATAAAATCTTCCATAGCGGCCACTTATTCACAAGATCATAGTGATGTGGATCAACATACGAAAACCGGCCAATCAATAATAGAGGTAGCTGATATTCTGAATCGTAAATGGGATATTGTATTCAGTAGCTATATAAATAAAAAGATAAATGCCCGGCATACCAATCGCACAGGTATTACATTTACAGGGTTGTTATATGATCTGGATTATAAGGTCAGTCCTGATTTCGGATTAGATAAGCCGATGGAACGGATTTCAGAAGGAAGCGGAAAAAGTAGTGTATTCTCCGCATTCAGTTCTTCTATTATAGATATCAATGATCGTTTGACGGCAAGTGTAGGTCTTACCACGCAATTTTTCACTTTAAATGATAATTGGACTTTAGAACCCCGTTTGGCACTAAAATGGAATATAAAACCCCGGCATTCGTTTGCGGTTTCTTATGGAATGTATAGCAGAAGGGAAAAGCTGGACTATTATTTTGTGGAAAGGCAGATCAATAACGTGACCGAATCGAATAGATATCTCGACTTTTCACGTTCTCATCATTTCGGGTTGACGTATGACTGGAAAATAGCTCCATTGCTTCATCTGAAGATAGAACCTTATTATCAGTATTTATACAATATCCCGATTGAAAAAGGAACGCCGTTTTCTGTCATCAATCATCAGGCATTTTATCTCGACAAAATACTTGTCAATGAGGGTAAAGGACGAAATTACGGTGTGGACGTTACATTGGAAAAATATATGAATAATGGATTTTATTATATGATGACAGGTTCCCTGTTTAAATCAAAGTATATGGGTAGTGATGGTATTTGGCGGAATACACGCCTGGATAGAGGATACCTCTTCAATTTTCTTTCCGGAAAAGAGTGGTTGGTTGGAAGACGGCGCCAGAATATATTCAATCTGAATGTTCGTCTGTTTTTTCAGGGAGGTGACAGATACACTCCTATAGATGAAGAAAAAAGTAAAGAGATAAAAGATATTGTATTTGATGAAACAAAGGCTTTTATTGAAAAATTCAATCCCGCGATCAATGGAGATGTATCTGTTAGTTACAAAATAAACAAGAAAAAGTTATCGCATGAATTCTCTTTGAAAGTATTGAATATCGGGGGTTACACGGGAGCGCATTTTTATCAATATAATGAAAATACTGACCAGGTGAAAAAGGAAAAAGGATTTGGCATAATACCGAATATCAGTTACAAGATAGAGTTTTGAGAACTTCCGGAAATACATAATTATATTTGACGAGACTTAATATGGCTTATACCCAATAACTTATTAATTTTGCACTTACGAACTTAATCAAAAACTCATTGAGTACTTAAGAGACAATCGCAAATTTAAACTACTGCAAATCAAAATCCCAAAGGGATGTCCATTATAAATTATCGGACAAGCACTGAACAAGTACCGTACAAATCACCGAACACATACGGCACATGTTCAGTTATCCTTTAATCCTTGAGGACAATATTAACGGCGTTCATGCCTTTTTTACCACGCTCCAACTCAAATGTAACCTTATCTCCTTCCTCGATAGAGGCAGGAGCACTGGTGATATGGAAGAAATATTTATCCATATTGGCTGCATTCTTGATAAACCCGTATCCTTTATCAGGATTGAAATATTCCACACGCCCTTTGAGTTCGGGTTCCTCCACTTCCTCCTTTTTAGGAGTGGATACCTCTATATTGTCAATGTCGATTTTCCGTTTTTTTACCGGATCGGGCGGAGTGTTGGTAATAACTCCGTTTTCATCCACATAAGCAATCATATCGTCCAATGAGCCGGAGCCCGCATTGGCTTTACGTTCTTCTTTGCGTTTCTGTTTCTCTAATCGTTTTTCCTGTTTTTTCTTTTCTATGTCTCTTTTGTTATACGAGATTGATTTAGCCATATTTATACCTGAAATATTTTTGTTTTTATTTATTGAATACTTTTTGTTCAGCTTGCCACCACAAGGGTTTTTCCTGTCAGCTTCTGGATGTCTTTTAACATATCCCTCTCTTCATCGGCACAGAATGTCAACGCAGTACCTGTATTCCCTGCCCTACCCGTGCGTCCGATTCGGTGCACATAAGTTTCGGCTACATCTGGAAGATCATAATTGATGACCAGCTCCAGGTTATTGATATCGATTCCCCTGGCTGCAATATCCGTTGCGATGAGGGTCTGTATTTTGTGCGATTTAAAATCAGACAGCGCCTGTTGCCTGGCATTCTGCGATTTATTTCCATGAATGGCTGCACTGCCTATTCCGGACTTACTGAGTATCCGCGCGATCTTATCCGCTCCATGTTTAGTGCGGGAAAATATCAGTACCGATTTCTTTTTATCTTTTTTCAGCAGATTTATCAGCAGGTCCTTTTTCTCCGGTTTTTCTACGAAATAGATATATTGCTCTATGGTATCTACCACCGATGATACTGGGGCCACTTCTACCCTAACCGGATTATGCAGGATAGAGCGTGAAAGGGCCACTATAGACGAAGGCATGGTGGCCGAAAAGAAAAGGGTTTGCTTTTCTTTTGGAAGTTGGGGTAGCAACCGTTTGATGTCATGAATAAATCCCATGTCCAGCATACGGTCGGCTTCATCCAGCACAAAATGACGGATGGCATGTAAACTGATAATCCTTTGGTTCATCAGATCGAGCAAACGTCCCGGAGTAGCCACTAATATATCTATTCCCCGTTTCAGTTCATTTACCTGGGCATTTTGCTTCACCCCTCCGTAAATTACACAATGGCGGATACCTGTATAGGGAGTATAATCACTCAGGCTCTCGTTGATTTGTATGGCCAGTTCCCGGGTCGGTGTTAATATCAACGCCCTTATCTCCCTTTTCCTACCGTAAGATTTATTCAAATATAATTGTTGTATGATAGGGAGTGCAAAAGCAGCGGTCTTACCCGTTCCGGTTTGTGCCAATCCTAAGATATCACGATTATCAAGAGCAGGGGCAATAGCCTGTTGTTGTATTGGTGTGGGAATTGTATGTCCTTTTTCGTTCAGAGCCCTCAATACCGGCTCTATAATAGTTAATTCTTTAAATGTCATGTTTTAATATTAAACAAGATGTGCCACTATAAACTGTATTACACATTCCTGTAACTGATTGATAACTTAAACAAAAAAGTTGATTTTGATGTCGATTCCGGCGATGGGAAGATCCGCGAAACAAGTGGCGGAGCAAAACATTGAGAAGAAGATCCAATATTAACTTAATTGCTAATGGGTGCAAAGATACGAAAATAAATTGGTTTATCACGTATTATTTAATTCGCCTTGAAATTATACACAGATTTGATCACCTCAATATCGACGGTACCGCGCATGGATCGAGAATGATGATCGACGAATGTGTAGGGATCACCTTATTCCGCATTTAATGTGGCTACTAATTCAAAATCTTCAAAAGTCATATTTAAAGATTTGCGATCTATTTGGGGTTTCCCTGCATTTTTCCGCTGTTTATTCCTCTCTTTATGCATTTTTTCATGTTCTCTGCTCGTATGCCATTTCTTCAAAGAATCTTTATCTTTCCAGTAATACACTACTTTTATAATATCAACATCTTGCGCCTCCCTGTTAACCAACACTTCACGACGGATAAACCCTTCTGCCCTGTTGACTGGCGAAGGGGCGGAAAATTCCTCTATCAGGGATCCTGAAATATCTTTTCCGACTTTCATATTACGCGAAACTACATACATGACCGTTTGATTTAAATTGTTCACTAAAACTAATCGTTTTTGTTACGGACAAGCTTGTATAGTATCCCTTTAAGATTATCCCAGCAGGTATTTTCTTTATTAATAGTCTGAACCAAAATATCCTGTTCGTCCATAGGGATGCTTAAAAGCCTGAAAATATCCAATATCTCTTCTTCCGCTACCTTCAAACAATGCAGCCTTGTCTTATATTCAGAATGTTTTCTGCAATTATAGCATACTGTATTTATATAATGGATCATTGCCGTAATTTATTAAGTAGGTCGGCGGGGTCGCCCCCGCTTTCCCCTTTAAGAACCGTACGTGCGAGTTTCCCCGCATACGGCTCAAGTGTTACAAAATTTAATTCTCACGAAATTAAACCGGTTCATTGACTTTTGCAAGCCTTTATCCGATAAAGTTACACATTCCGTGTGGCGAACCGCAGTCTGGCCGACTGCCTTTTATCAAAATATTCATACCAGTCCCCATCAAACGGGTTTGCCTCCATTTTGATTTTCAGGTGTCGTGTAATCGGGATGTCCGCAAGTTTCCTTAGGGTGTAAGTTTTCTTGCCCCCGTCCTTTTCCACTGTCTGTGCAAATACCCATTTACGGTTTCCCTCTGTCTGGAAGTATTTGTTTTTCACCCATTCACGGGACTTGTCGGTGTGGCGCCTGAATGCCCAACGCTTGAGCTGCAACACCAGCACATGGTCGATTGCCGCAAAAATATCCTTCGATACCACATGTTTGAAGTAGTTTCCCCATCCGGTGATAACAGGATTGAGCAGTCCAATGAGTTGCCCTTGCGTTGCCGACTTGTTGCCGGATATTATTCCATGCAGCTTTTCGCCTATCTTCCTGCGGCTCTTTTTCGAGGGTTTAATCAGTAGTTTCCCGTTGTACTTCCGGATATTGAACCCCAGAAAGTCGAAGCCTTCACAGATATGGGTTACCAGTGTTTTCTCTTCGGAGAGGGACAGTCCCCTTTGGGTAAGAAAGTCCGTGATAAGGGGTTTTATTTCCTCGAGCAGTCCCTTACTTCCTGCCGTGACCACAAAATCATCGGCATAACGTATCAGGTTTACTTTCGGAAAATAGAATTTCCCTTTTCCCATGTAACGTTTTTGATAACGTTCCCTGAGCATCCTTTCCATCCCGTCGAGGGTTGCGTTGGCAAGGGTCGGGGAGATGATGCCGCCTTGTGGTGTCCCTTCCTTCGTGGGGTGAGTATTTTGTTAAATACTACTCCCGACTTGAGCCATTTTTTGAGTATTGACTTGTCGATTTGTACATTATCTTCAAGCCACCCGTGGCTTATATGGTCGAAACACCCCTTGATATCCCCCTCCAGTATCCATTCAGGGGAACACTCCCTGCTTAGTAGCCTGTGCAGTGCGTCTATGGCATCCGCCGTACTGCGCTTCCTTCGGAAACCGTAGGAGTTGCCGTCGGCCGTTGTCTCGGTTACCGGTTCGAGCGCCATCAGGTATAAAGCCTGCATGGCCCTGTCGTGCATGGTGGGTATCCCCAGCGGTCGCTGTTTCCCGTTGCTTTTCTCGATAAACACTCTCTTTAGAGGTTTTGGCCTGTATCCCCTACGCTTAAGGGAGCCCGCCGCCTTTAATTTTGACGCGGGGGTCGTCCATTTAATGTTGTCCACTCCCGCTGTTCGCTTTCCTTTATTGGATGTCACCCTTCTTACGGCCAATGCCTTGGCCTCGAAAGAGGTGACCAGGAGGTGCTGCAGGGCTTTCACCTTGCCCAACCTTCCTTCTTTTTGAGCCTTTACAATCCTTGCCTGGAGCTTTCCCACACGGCGTTCGCATTTATGCCAGTCCATGGCAGTCCATGCTGTGACCCTGCGTGAAGGCGCACACTTTGTTTTCACTCCGCTCCTTTGCTGTTCCTCCATCCTGAAAGTTCTCCGGCTTTCCTGTAACGTAACACCATGCGGAAGTCTGCCTGCTTTCACAACGGGATAATCTTGCAACCCCTATCTTCCCCGTTACAGGGAAACGTTCGCTTTTTCCGCAATCTCATACCCCCGTCCCCGTCGGCTTTCCTTGCGGTCGGCTTTCCCCGTATTAAAGGGGAAGGATAAGGGCTTACCAAGTTCCGGCTAAATAACAACCCACGGGTTAGGACCCACCCATCTACCGGCAGCGCTTCGTCCGTGTAACCTTAAAACAAAGAAGGTTATCCGGCTGCCACCTTTTGGTCAAGGCTTACCAACACCTTTAGCCTTTTCTTTGTAACGATAGTGCAGTGGTTCACATATGTTGTCCATACCGCAGAGCCTTGCCCCTTAACCGCATGATGTTGGCGGCAGTTGTATCCCCTCACGGTTCGCTCTCCTGTTGTCCACAGGGGCTTTGTCAAGGAAGCTTCACACCACAACGTTACCCCTGTCGCATGTTCCTTTAGGCTACTATTAACGGAATAATAGGTTCAGTCTCGCTCGCTGAACAGTTATTTAGTCGACTTCTTGTCGCACCTATTAATACAAAGTTAGTATCTTGCGACCTGTTATACAATACCCAAAAATAATGATTTTTAGAAGTCAATTTGTGTTTTTTGGTGATAATAAATAGGTACTTATATTTGGTTCTCTGTTGAACATGGAGAGAATATGAATGAAACTGTTCTTTTTACTTACAAAACTCATGTTATTCATAATTTATATGTATTTTTGTGATATCTCTGTTAGGGGTGTTCTTTTTATAAGAGCTGAGATCAAACCCTTGAACCTGATATGTTGTAATTGACATCGTAGGGAAACGGAAGTTTAAGAAGATTACATTCATATAGTATTCATCGTTGCCGTTTCATCAATATGAAGCGGCTTTTTTTATTATTGAAAATGGATAAGGGTTTCGGTAATAACCTGTTTCCGGGTATGACAGCGGTGATTATGTAGCAATTTGCGGATTTAAAAAATAAATTAAGATGATAAATATTGACTATCTGGTCCGGGACTTGAGTCTCGTAAGAGAAAGATCCCCTCTCGTACATAATATAACCAATTATGTCGCGATGAATAATTCTGCAAATGCGCTGCTGGCAGTAGGAGCCTCGCCGGTAATGGCGCATTCGTTGGATGAAGTTGCCGAAATGGCCGGTATAGCTTCTTCGTTGGTGATCAATATAGGCACCCTTGAAGCCGAATGGGTAAAAGCCATGTTGATTGCAGGCAAAACGGCATTGGATAAGCATATTCCGGTTGTCTTCGATCCTGTGGGTGCCGGGGCGACATCGTACCGGTCGGAGGTATGCACGCAAATCATAGAAGAGTGCAAGCCTTCGGTCATCCGCGGCAATGCTTCGGAAATAATCGCCTTATTCAATGCCGGCGCGAAGACCAAAGGTGTTGACAGTACGAATACTTCGGAGGCCGCTTTACATCCGGCGAAAGCTTTGGCCGGCGAATCCGGATCAATCGTGGTCATCAGCGGGGAAACGGATTACATCACAGACGGAAGCACCGTCGAGATCGTAAGGAACGGGAACCCGATGATGGCAAAGGTAACGGGTATGGGGTGCACGGCATCTGCTATCGTAGGTGCTTTCATCGCCGTCAACCCGAACTTCCTCGAAGCAGCCACCCACGCTATGTTTATCATGGGCATCGCCGGAGAGATCGCAGCAAGGTCGTCGAAAGGGAACGGCAGTTTGCAGATAAACTTTCTGGATACGCTTTTCAATATCGACGAAGAAAGTATAAGGAAGAATATCAGGTTATGAAGCACTTTGACCTAAGCCTGTATCTGGTTACCGACCGTTCATTGTCGTTGGGCAAGCCCCTGGAATATATCGTGGAAGAGGCGGTAAAAGGAGGGGTCAGTATGGTACAACTCCGGGAAAAGAACTGTTCTTCAAGAGAATTTTACCGGCAGGCTGCTACAATCAAAGCGTGCCTGAAGCCTTATCATATTCCGTTGATCATCAATGACCGGTTAGACATAGCGCTTGCCTGCGATGCGGAAGGATTACATATCGGCCAGACCGATCTTCCCTATAAAGTGGCGCGGAAAATATTAGGAAAGAACAAAATAATAGGCTTGTCCGTTGAAAATATACAGGATGCGCTGGATGCCAATAAGCTGGATGTGGATTATATCGGGATATCTCCTGTTTTCAGTACTCCGACCAAGACAGATACGGCGATGGAGTTAGGTCTGGCGGGCATTCGCGAGATCTCTCTCCTATCGAAACATCCCAGTGTCGGTATCGGCGGTATCAATATCAACAATGCCCGGGAGATTATACAAGCCGGCGCAGACGGCATTGCCGTTGTTTCGGCCATTATGTCGGCGGAAGATCCCCGATTAGCAGCATCACGGCTGTCGGATATCGTAAACCAAACTAAACTAAAAACTAAAAGTGAAAAGTGAAGAATATTGGTTCGAAAATCATTGAATCTATAGTATTCTATAGACCAAAATAAAAAGACAAAAAACGTATGAAGTGGAGCGAAAAAACATGGCAATCAATAGAACCCGTTTATGATAGGATATTAGCACTTCCGTTCATCAAAGAGTTGATCAATGGAACATTATCAAAGGAGACGTTCATCTTTTACATTCAGCAAGACGCTATTTATCTGTCGGATTATGGGAAAGTATTGACCGGGATCGCATCAAAATTAGATGATCCCCGGCATATTGAAGCTTTCATCCATTTTGCAAGCGATGTTCTGGATGTCGAAAAAGCATTGCACAGGTCCTTTATTCAGGAATTGAAGAACAGTGGATCGATAGGACCGTCACCAAGTTGTCTGTTATATACCTCTTTTCTTCATAAACAACTGGCCAATGCATCCATAGAAGAGGCGTTGGCTACGGTACTGCCTTGTTTCTGGATCTATAAGGAAGTGGGTGATTATATATTGGAGAATCAGACAAAAGAAAATAATCCGTACCAAAGCTGGATAGATACCTATGGGGGTGAAGATTTTGAAAGATCGGTATTCTCAGCCATAGCCATCTGCGATGAAATCGCGGAACAATGTACCGAAAGCCGGCAACAGGCTATGACCGAAGCTTTTATCATAAGCGCTAAACTTGAATGGATTTTCTGGGATAGCGCATACAGGCAGGAACAATGGCCGGTTTAATTTTAAAAGAATAATAAATGAAGAAGCAGTATAAAAGGGCCTTGTCCATTGCAGGGAGTGACCCCAGTGGAGGCGCAGGAATCCAGGCCGATCTTAAGACATTCTCCGCCTGCGGATGTTATGGTGCAACGGTAATTGTAGCCGTAGTAGATGAAAATACAGTGGGTGTAACCGGTGTGCACCCCGTCCCTGTACCGTTTGTTGTGGGACAGATCCGTTCTGTGCTGGATGATATCGGTACGGATGCGATCAAAATTGGGATGCTCCATTCGTCCGAACTCATCCGGTCGGTGAAAGACACATTGTCTGGGTATGCCATTAAGGACATTGTGTTGGATCCGGTGATGGTTGCCACATCCGGCGATAAGTTACTACAGGACGAAGCCATCAGCACATTGAAAGAAGAATTGATACCTTATGTACGCGTCATAACGCCCAATATTCCTGAGGCGGAAATATTACTGGGGAAAAATATCCGGTCCCAGAAGGAATTACCGCTGGTGGTAAAAGACCTGTCTTTCGGCCGTTCCGTGTCGGTCTTGTTAAAAGCCGGTCATCTGACGGAAGATGAATTGACGGATGTGTTCTACAATGCCGAAACCGATGAGATGATGATGCTGATTTCCAAACGTATTACCACTAAAAATACCCATGGAACAGGTTGCACTTTATCTTCCGCTATTGCCGCCTTTCTGGCTCACGGGCTACCGCTCACTGATGCCGTAAGGGAAGCGAAAAATTATATAGACCGCGCCATTATGGCCGGCGCTGAATATGAAATCGGCAAAGGACATGGCCCCGTCCATCATTTTTTTGATTTCTGGAGGTAAATAATGACATTTACGGTAGAGAGACCGATTTAATCTTTCACTGGATTCAAGAAAAGCGCTTGAATATTATAAGATCGGACGTTTAGGTAACGAAAGTGAATATTTTTTCTCTTAGAATATAGTGAACATATCATATTTTTCCGTATTTTTGCGGCGCTGAATTGTTAGCTCAGCTGGTTTAGAGCGCTGCCTTGACAGGGCAGAGGTCGCCGGTTCGAATCCGGCACAATTCACTGATAGAGCGAATTCATTGAAATATAAGAAGCCATATTATCCATAATTATTCAAATAATTAATAATGAGGCATCAACACAAAATTAATAATTATAATGGATTATAGTATAATTTCCAGCTGAAGCGTGTATGGTGCGATCATCCTCTTTTGCTTATTTCAGTCAACACCCCGTAATTAATAATCGAGATATCTTTTTCATTCAGTAATATCAATCCGTCCTTTTCAAAGTTTTTCAACAGTTTGACAGCGCTTTCGGTAGAAGTGCCGGCAAAGTTGGCAATATCCCTTCGCGAGAGGAGTTGGAAAATTTCAGGATATTCCTTTTTAAATCCGTCGATATACAACAAAGCAGTAGCCATACGGCCGTTTATCTGCTTATAAATTACGGTATGCAGGGTCTCCAATAAGTCTGCATTCTGTTCGCAGTATCTTTTTATGATATTGAATCCGAACATACCGTTTTGCTTTACCACCCCGGCAATGGCTTCTTTTTCCACAAGGAAAGCCCTGCAATCGGTCAAGGCTACCGACGAATAGTTAAACGTATTGCGGATAAAAACGGATGACAATCCTGCGAATTCTCCCGGACGAATGATTCTTAAGTTAAAACTTTTAGAAGCATCGCCTTCGATATATTGCTTAGCCAAACCGTCAATAATAAAAAGTACATACGAAGCGAAAGCGCCTTGTTTGGTCAAGTTGTCTCCTTTCCGGAACAATACTTGCGTTTTGCTTCTCTGTACCAATTCAATTTCTTCGGGCGACAGCATTTGAAAACACGGGGCCTGAATATCGCATACAAAATCATTGTCGTTTTCTAATATCGTCTTCATTCCGGTAGATAAAAATTTACGGATACAAAGTTAAGCTTTCTCAATAAAAAAGCTATCTAATCTCAATCTGGATATTGTCCTGCAAGGCCGCAAATTCCTTTATTTATTACATTGGGTGCTGTAATTTTGCATCGTCAAATATAAACGGATTAATATTATTAAAATTATGTTGTACACAAATTTAAATCACATTGAAACAGCTGCGGATCATGCTAAGATCATCAGCGAAAACGAAAACGTAATGGTTATATGCGGACGTATGGGACCTATGTGTATTCCGGTGTATGGAATTGCTGAAGAGTTGGAAGAAGAATATCCACATGTAAAGTTCTACGACATGGAATTCGATAATCCTGAAGCGCATGTGATCCGTCATCTGCCCGAAGTAAGGGGATTTATGGGGATCCCTTTTACAATCTACTATAAGAACGGCAAGGTGGTAAAAGCGACTTCCAGCATTCAGAGCAGAGAACAGGTAACCGCGATATTGGATAAAGAGTTCGGTAAAAATAACTGATTGAGATTATGAATGCAGTGAATCATTATGATGCAATTGTAATAGGGGGAGGTCCCGCCGGACTTACGGCGGGTATTTACCTGTCGCGTGCGAGACTCCGGACGCTCATTGTCAACGAAGGTACGGTGGGAGGCCAAATGGTACTTACCCATGAAATAGCCAATTACCCCGGGGTGGAGAGTATCAGCGGCTATCAACTTGCCAATATGATGAAAAAACAGGCAAAAACCTTTGGATGTGATATTCGGGCCAATGTGATAATTTCCGGATTGGAATTAACCGGGGAGACCAAAAGTCTGACACTTTCCGACGGCAGCAGCTACACTTCCGACAGTGTCATCCTTGCTACGGGCGGTCGTTCGCGAACGTTAGGCGTATCCGGGGAAGATACTTTTAAAGGTAAAGGGATCTCATATTGCGCCACTTGCGATGGAGATTTCTTTACCAACAAAGAAATTGTTGTGCTGGGAGGCGGTAATTCGGCGCTCGAAGAGGCGGTGTCCCTTACCAAATACGCTGCAAAAGTAAGCATCGTGCATCAATTCGATCATTTTCAGGCTTTCGAACATGCTGTGGAAGAAGCCCGCAACAATCCGAAAATAGATTTCATATTAGAGTCCTCCATTACGGCTTTCTATGGGAACGAAAAGCTGGAAAGCATTGATATAAAAAACCTTAATACGGGCGGAATAACCCGTTTTAAAACCGACGGAGTATTTATCTTTATCGGTTATATGCCCAACACGGAGTTTCTGAAAGGCAAGGTCGAACTCAACCAATGGGGAGAAATACCGGTAAGGCCGGATATGTCCACCAACATCGAAGGAGTATATGCCGCAGGAGACAGCATTACCAAGCGTTTCCGCCAGGTTGCCACAGCGGTGGGAGACGGGACTGTGGCAGCGCTTAGTGCGTCTGCCTATTTGCACGATTTGAAAACAAAGAAACAATTCATTCCGGCATAATATGAAGACAATTATAATTATTATCGGATTATTCGTGCTGGCTTTTATTATTTATGCGAATCAGTATTTAAAAAATTAGATAAATGAATGCGAGGGCAATTTTGCCCATCGTATGTACAAGTAGTCCTTTTGTGGATCTTACTTTTTGCGCTCTTTGAATAGTTGTTTTTTCATTCAGCCAGTTGAAGAATGATTCTATGGGTTGTCTGACTTTGGAAACGGCCGTGGAGAACAAGTCATTTGTCTCCAAAGATTACGGTATCGCAGATATGATCACCCCAGACCTGTTTAAAAG
>ENA-UOOI01000944-UOOI01000944.1-fermentation-metagenome-genome-assembly--contig:-NODE-944-length-33625-cov-6.694876_pt1 | contig 33625 bp, 21 predicted proteins | sample MGYA00245779_ERZ724027 | MGnify/ENA primary metagenome ERZ724027 (study PRJEB28704, sample SAMN03018318) | fermentation metagenome | biome: anthropogenic terrestrial biome; feature: soil; material...
ATTTGTAACTGATAATTTATTGGGTGTTGAAAAACACAAGATATTAAATCTCTTATTTCTTCTTTGGAGGTAGTAATATCTTTTCTATCAAAAAGGATCTTCCCTAATTGTGGAGTATAAAATCCCATTAATAAAGCAATAAATGTACTTTTCCCTGACCCATTGGGTCCAACTAATGCTATTTTTTCACCCGGTTTTATTTTTAATGTTAAATTTTTAATTGCATATTTATCTTTACCAGGATAAGTAAAGCTCACATTCTGAAATTCTATTACTGGTGGTTTTGTAGATAATAGGTTAAAAGATTCAATATTAGATTTCTCCTCAGATAATGTTTTCATGGTATACCATTCTTTTATACGCTCATAATTAACGGATAGGGTATTAGCTTTTTTCAAAATACCCAAGATATTTCCTTGAACACCTGTAATTGTTTGAATAAGAATAACTAATGAACCAATCATTGTTTTACCCAAATAAATATCCCGTATTATTAATAGTAAAGCGAATATAAAGAGGATATATCGCAATAAATGTAATCTTATTTGATACAACAAATACTTTTTTGATAGTTCTCTTTTTTGGTGCCATAATTTATTATTGATCTGATTCCATTTATCTATCAAGTAATCTCCTGTTTTAAAAGTATGTATTTCCTTAATTGCTATCCTATTATTTATTAAACCATAAAGATAACTTGACATTCTTTGTTCTTTATATTGTTGTACTTTTTGCATGTACTCTGTAACTCCATATTTCTTTACAAGGAAATAATAAGGAACAACACCAGCAATTAAAAGCGGAACAACATATTTATTAATCGAAAGAAATATTGCTGACATAGTCCCAATAGAAATAACTGCACTAAGTAAATCAAAGAAACCAAGTGTTGTATCTAATATTAAATCACTAGCTTCCTTAGAGCGATTTATTAAGTTAAATGTTATAGGATTTTCTAGATGTTCAAAATCAATCAGCTTCATTTTGACCAAATACTCTTTATTAAGAGCATTTGATAGCTTTTCTTTGGTATTTCCCTTTAGTAAGTTATATATATAATTAAGTATTTCATATAAAAGACGTATACACAAATAAGCTAAAAATATTTTCCGAGCTAAAATTATATTAGCAGAATTAGTATTAACCATAAGACTTATTTGATCTATAACATTTTTCTCAAGCCAAATATATAAAGCTGGTAAAGAGTTAACGAAAATCATTAGCAACAATAATAACCATAGAAATGAGTTTAAATATTTGTGTAGTTGTTTAAATAGATTTAAGAAATTCCTTGGTCCTATCATTTTTAGAACCCTCCCTTGGAGATCAAGTCTAAATCGTACCATTTTATTTGGTTTTCCCAAAGTCTTGCATATTCTTGATTTTTTGAAAGTAATTCATAATGTGACCCATCTTCTATGAGTTGCCCATCTTTAAGAACCCATATACGGTTAGCTAATCTTGATAGACCAAGCCTATGAGACACTATAAGAATAGTTTCGCCATGTAATTGTTCTTTAATTTGAACAAACTGCTCATATTCCGCTATTGGATCTAGGTTTGAAGTAGGTTCATCAAAAACCACAAACAATGGATTACCGACTAACCCCCGTGCTATTGCTAATTTTTGCCATTGCCCCCCTGATAGTTCAACTCCAGAAATATCAAAAGAACGGCCTAAAATGGAATCCATCGAATCATTTAAATCATTTTTATAGATATCCTTTGCTCCTGCTTTATAAAGTGCTCTTTCTAGAACAGGATCTTCATTTAGATATTTCAAACACCCAAATCCAACATTTTCTCTAAGTTTCATTTCATAACGAACATAATCTTGAAAAACGCAACCAATATTTGATGTGTCTAATTTAAAATCACTTAATGGAATACCTTCTCTAAGAATTACACCATCGTCTGGTTCATAAAGACCAAGAAGGAGTTTGATCAAAGTCGTTTTACCAGATCCGTTATAACCAACTAAAGCAATGATATCTCCCTGATTAATTTTAGCTGATACATGACATATATTTGGCTTATCACCCTTATAGGAAAAAGAAACATCTTTTAATTCCATAAGAGGAATGTTTTTATTGGATCCTGAATTGTAATCAGTTATTAACCCTGTAGTTGATCGAAACGATTTTATAGGTTCCCATTCTAAAAAATTTTGCAGTTCACTTGCCATTAGAACGGCTTCTACTATACCTGCTCCAACACTAGCCCATCGCTCTAATGAAGATTGTATCATACCAAAAGCAACCCATATTGTTAATAGTTGTCCTAAAGATAATTCGCCATTAAACACATTAATTGCTACAAACAAGGTACTCAATCCCATAATCAATAGACGGAGGCTAGACACCAGTATAAAAACTAAAGTCCATTTTTTTCTGACTTTGAAATGTGAGGCGTTTATTATTTCTGTTATTTTCTGCCATCTTTGTATAAAGTAATCACCTAAGCCATATGCCCTAATTTCCATTGCATTATTTTTATCTGTTAATAAACTAGCGTAGTATGAACTCTTTCGCCTATTATATTCATTTTCTTTTTCTAAGTTATATTGTTGCTTACCATTTTGGGCTTGAATCCATATGTTTAACAAAGTGATCATTATTAATGCTAATAATCCTAATGGTGTAGCTCTTGCAACTATATAGCTAACACTTCCAATTTCGATTAAGGTACAAATAAATTCTACTGAACTCTGAAGAATAATCATAACTGGCCCATAATCAATAGCTTGGTTTGCTAAACTTAAGCGTTCTTGATACTCAGCAGAATCAAAAGCCAATATATTTGTATTTAACACTTTTGCGGCAATAATTTTCTTAAACTCTTGAAGAGTATTGTGTTGCATTTTCTGAAAGATAAATGGTGGCAAAGAATTATAAAAAGCTTGTATAAACATAAATAATGCATATAAAGTAATAGATACTATCGCTTTATCAAACACCATATAGCCTTTATTAATGAATAAGGTTATAGTATCAATAGTATTTTGTAATGCTATCAACATAAAAAAAGGCATCAACGCACCAATAAGACTTAAAAATGTCCATACTAATAAATCACTAGAGCATTTAGTCCATGAAACTTTTAAAAGCCAAAGTATATTTTTTAATTGTTTTTTAAGCATTTTTTGTTTCTTTCATCCTTCTTTTTTCTATCAGCATTAAACATTGTTTTGAAACAATTTTTCTTCTTAGATTACAATTACCATCAGTTTCGTATATTTGCTGATTTTTAATAGTTGATTAGCATTTAACTGGATTGTTCTGTTTATAATTTTGTCCCACGTACCTCCTTTATCAATAATGTATTTTGTTAAGATGCATGTATCCATAATATTTCTTAAGAACAAAACCCTTTTAAAACTATAGGTTCTATACCTTTTTTATTTAATCTTTGGCACAGTTCTATAAGATTCTCTTTCATTAGCTTATTCCTTATCGTTGTAAAAGCTTTTACTTTTTTATTCTTTTGTTGTTTTTAGACTAATAGATGCAAGAAAAGGGCCTACACCATGTTTGATAGCTAGTTCAATACATTTATCACTCAATTTGTTTAGATATTTTTTTCCTGATAGACCAATTTTCAAGGCATTTGTAAGCTCTTCCACATACTCGATATGGTTTTTCACACGTTCTCACCTTCTAATTTATGATATTGTAGCTCATATGCCCCTCAAAGAATTTGAGTGAGAGAAAGAGCTGGTGAAGAGACAACCGCCTGTCTTTGTTTTTGCTGCTGCCGCTAGTAATACTGAAATGTTTAACCTAGCAAGTGACTAAACGCCATGCATAATACGTCTTTCTGAAACCTTTACTTTAGCTCACACAGCAATAGAAAGAGCCTGGAAAACAGGGTTTACGAAACTTGGCCAAATAGCGGCTAATGCTAAGAAAAATACCTTGGAGTATAGCATTGTAACATTTTCAGATTTTGAGTTAGCTTCAGGTCTCTGGCGAGTAATAGTTGTTCATTCTACCGGACTCGAAAACGAAAAGAAGAAAATTCTAGAACGCAAAATAGCAAGCCAACATGAAAAGATAACCAAAGCAGCTATAAAGTTAACTTCTAAGGTCTTCAAGTATCAGGAAACTGCTCAAACAGTACAGGATACTTTTATTAAAGCTCACCTCCAAAAGGAGATGTTTTTTGATTATAACTGAGGTTATAGAGAAGTATGCTACTTCCGGAAGACCTATTGCCTATACACCGAAGGTCAAAGCTACTTCTTATCGTGTTGTCTTTGAGTTGCTTAATCCCAATCAAATGATCTGTGAAAGATGGCTACAACATGAATCCTGCTTTATCTTAGTTAGCAATATCCCAGAAAGTGGTGCTACAGGAGAAGACATCCTAAAAACTTATAAAAACAATGGAAGGTAGTGAATATCTTTCGTTTCATAAAACAACCAGTGCACTTCATGATGAATGGCTAGAAAAGCCATTCCGTATTAAAGGCTTTCAATTTATTGTTGGAGTAGCAACCTTAATTGCCTCCTTAATTGTCTATAGTCTAAACTATACCTTAGCAGGTAATAAACCTTTTTAGTTTCGTTAGGCGATGAAAATGTTTTAAAATCTACAGTGGATGTTATTCAAAAAAAGCCAAGAAAGACAAAGAGTTAGAACTCTGGCAAGAAGATTTAGAGTCACAACCAAATTACATTAGAACAAGCTCCAGAAAGGTTATTCCCAGAGCTACTTTTAACATTGTAAGGGAGCTCCTAGAGAACACCATAGTAAAACAGAAAAAAACTGAAGCTGGATTGGTAAACCTATTTCATTCAAATACTGTATTTGCACTAGTTGCGGTATTACTTAACATTGGTTTTGATCCAAAAATTTACGTTGAACCGTATAATGACGAATTCGACTTTTGGAAAAACCAACAAGAATAATTCAACAGAGCACTTTTTTAACTACCGGAAGATGGGCCATAGAACTGGGCTTTGAGGTTTTTTTACTTTCAAAAGATTAGCGTAATTTTGTTTTAAGAATAGATACAAAAGAATATATCAATAAGAGCCAGTGTTGAAAGTAGAATATTAGGACTAAAAGTCGGGCAACGAATGTCTGAGCTCTGAATAAGAGGACTTGAGAAAGCCGTTATTATATCAGATTTTATGTATTGGCTGTAAACGAAAATTTTTTTGTAGAGGGATTAAGGGACTAATAAAAAACAATAAACCTCTATACCAAGGGCGAAGTGCGTCCATTTTAACAAGTTATCTGAAATGAATTATTGATTTCTGTCAGTCATCTGATTAGTAGAGTGAACAATGTAAGGTATTTTCCCCACTAAAAAAACAAGTTTAGTCCCAAATAATGATTCATTTTATATTGCATAAAAGTGCATGCAAAGTTGTTAAGAGAAGTTACTTACCTGTTTTTGCAGTGGAATCATATAAGCAGCATGCTAATATAGTAAACTTTATTAATATAATATTTGTACAATCCTCTAATAGCTCTCTTACGAGATAATATGACCTTCACTACATGTATAAGTTGTGCAATTTGTTTTTTGGTGTTTGCTATATTTGCTTATATACTAGTTTGTTACTCATATTTTTAATTTGCTGCACTATTCTTTTATTTTATTGTTTCTGTTTTAGATTTTTAAATCCTTCTTTATGAGCAATTTTTTTAGCTTTCTACAAGAAACCCATCTATGATTTCACTGCAAAAAGTCCACTTCTGTTCTGAATTTAATGGATTATGCACTGCTTTAGCAGAAATATACAGTAGATAATAAACTGGGAGGGAGCTTGAGAGAACAAAAAGCATCTCAATAAATCAATGTTCTGTACAATCGATAGTATGGATCCTCGTTATGCTAAAGAGATAGAAGATGGCTGGGCTGAGCTTTTTTATAAACATGTCTTCTACATGATAGATGAAAAAAGGTCAATTGAAAAAGTAATTGCTACTTTGCAAGACTTATTTCTACCATAAACCATAATAAAACCAAATGCTGATAAGAAGTTACTTTATAGTAGCATTTTGGAGTAGTATTTTTCATAATTAAGGCGAAATTAGGCGGATTTTATCTATTTTTGGCCACTAGAACCAGAGTTCATAATAAACTAATTTTTTTGTAAATGTTATTTCAACCCCTATGAGCCTTTATAATGGCCTATTCAGAGTAGATAATCCTGCCTAGTTGTGCTTATCTTTTTAACAAAGCTGGACGTAGAGTAATTTTTGCATCAGGAATGTGGTTTACATCAAATTTTTCCGGGATTTCTTCTTCTATAAGAATTGATGTGACTCATCATAAGGTTTATCTCTTCTTGTGTGAATGAATCAAAGCTGTTTCCTCTTAGCACTATTCTGCTAATGAACTCATGATTGTTTTCTAATGAACCCCAAATATCTTAGCAAGCTTAGAGATAATCAAACACCATTGGAACTATACTGATGAACAGCTTTTTAGAACTATACGTTCTGATTATGAAGTTAACTTTGCCCTTGGTATACGGGAGCTAGGTTCTTATTATATTGCAGATCGCACTGTTTACGATTTTAGAGAAAAACTTATAAGTTACGCTTTAGAAAATCCAGAAAAGGGTTCATTAATATTTGACCTTTTTCAACATCTGACAGCCAATTTCATCGATACACTAGGTATTAATAGCAGTGATATTCGTATGGACTCAACCTTGATAGAGCCTAACATTAAGAAAGCTGGCCGTTTAGCTCTAGTCTTTGACGTACTTTCTTTAGCACTTAAAGTCATCCCTAAAATAAGACTATCTCAATCTCTTCAAATATTGTATTTACCAATAGTACTGGATCTCAGACCGACCCGAGCAAGATACCTTTCTCTGAGTTTAGTGTAGACACAGAGAATAAAGAAGTCTTAAGCTGTCCATCTGATCAAAAGCCCACATTTTACTCCTTTACCGACGAGGTCTACTCATTAAGGTTTGAATGGTACGGATAGAATTTAAAGTTATACAGGCTCATGTAGCAAGGTTTTGCAAAACATTCCATATCACGAGGAATAATTTACCAGTCCTCAACAAACTAAAATTAGCCCTTTTTAGGAGCTTATATTGTGCCAAGCAAGCCAAAATATTTTCTTTCATTTTATACTTTTCTGATCTGAGACCCTTTCCCAGACGTAGTAGCAGGAACAACATCCACTTGACGCATAATCCGTGCTTTAAGTTCAGGTACATGGCTAATGATACCTACAGCTAAATTCTCAGTCTTTAATCTCTCTAAAGCATCAATAACTACCTCTAATAACTCTTGATCTAAAGTTCCAAAGCCTTCGTCTAAAAAGAAAAACTGTAACGGATAGCGTCCTCTCAGTTGAATCTGCATCGATAATGCTAAAGCTAGAGCTAAAGAAGCTAAAAATGTCTCTCCACCTGAAAGACTAGAAACACTTCGGTAACCACCACCATTATAGAAATCGCGAATAACAAAGTTATTTTCCGAATCGATCTCAAGAGCATAACGTCCTCTTGAGAGGTGACCTAGCTTTACTGAGGCATTACGACAGATAACCTGTAGTTGCTCTCTAGCGACAAACTCTAAAAAGGCTCCATTTTTCAGAACATCAGCAAGCCTTTTATATCGATTTTCTTCAACTGTTAAATTTTTAATAGCTTCATTAACTTCGTTAGCTTTTTGTATTTTCGAGGTTAAATCAGTTATCAAATGCTCTAAGCTACCTTTTTGTTTGTTAGCTTCACCGATCTTACTTTCGGTTTCCTCTTGTTGTTTTTTAACCTGCAGATAGTCTTCCTTAGTTATTTTATTGCCTACACAAACAGCTTCTAGCCGTGTAATATTCTGCCTATATTCATTCTCTTTTTTCTCATACTCGCTAACTTGTTTTATAAATCTCTCTTTGTCTACTAGTAAGGCAAACAATTCTTCGAGACTTTTTACATCATCTATGCTGCTAACTTGCATCTTTTCATTAAACGTATCTAAAGCAGAATTTAACGCTTCTTGCCGTTCATTTCTGAGACCTTTATTCACTTCTAAGCTTCTATCTGCTTCTTCGTATTGTTTCTTTATATTCAGTACAGTCTGTTCTGCTTTGGCAACATTTTCTCGTAGCTTACTTAATTCTTTTTCTTTTTCTTCTTTTAACGCACCAGGCTCTGCATCCTGGCAGATACTTTGCAGATTAATAATCTTCTTTTTCATAGATTCTTCTAAGTTCATGGCCTCCAGACTTTTACTTAATTTAGCATTATTTAAGCTCTGGAAGCTCTCACTTATTTCATTTAGTTCTAAGCGCAATTTCCCTAGCAACTTTTCTTTAGCTTGAAGTGAATTGTTTAAAGTTTGGTTTAAGCGATCTTTTCTAGATATCTCTACCTTTTGTTCATTTAAAACCGTTTCAAAGTCGTTACCCAAAGAAGCCTCGAGGCGAGCTTTAATATCGTCTCTCTCGAGAATTAACGCACTTTCCTTTTCTCTATAGCCTTCTTGTTGAGTTTTATACGCTTCAATCTTGCTTTCACACTGTGCTCTCTCTTTGTTATTTTCTGTTTGTTCTTTTAGAAGGTTATTTAGTGTTTTTTGCCATCTACTATAGTCATTCTTTAACACAGTTAGAGTTCTTCTGATGTCTTCCAAACTTGCAGTGCTATTTACCTTGCCTGCTACAGCGACTTCCATTTGAGGTAGTTTTTGATCTGTGGGAATAAGTAGGCCATTAGTTAATTGATCCAGAAAACTTTCTAATTCTAAAGCTATACCTTGTGCTTCTTTTAACTCTTTCTCTGGACTAGATAAAGATAAATGGATTTCTTCATGTAAGCCTCTAAATACACCACCACAGACAGGGCATGGATCACCACTTTTAAGTGAATTAGCAATAGTCTTAGCTAACTCATGCGTTTCTTGGGCTTTTTTCTCTTTTTCATACTCTGCTAAGGCTTTTATTAATTGCTCTACCATTAAGGCTACGTTTTCTATTAACTGCTTTAGAGTAATAACAGCTACTTCTTTCTCCTTAGCTATAGAGGCGTAACTACCTAGAATTATGGTAGCATTATTATTTACATTTTCTAAATTGGTTGTTTCCTCTTGAATCTTCTCGTCTAAATTTGCCAGTGATTGTTTTTCCTTTTTAATGGTTTTTACTTTTTCCTTATATTGCTCTAGTAAAAAGTCAGCTCGGTGAATTTCTTCTCTATGACTAGGATCTACTTGATTATCTATAATCTGGTTGGTAATATCCTTGCGTTGAGTTTCCAGGGTATTAGTTTCTTCTTTCTTTTGCGTTAGAGTTAAATTAAGTTCTTCTTCTTTTGATTTAATCTCGTTAAGTTCTTTTAAGAGATTAGTTAGATATCTTTTATCTGTAGCTATCTCATTAGCTATTTCTACTGCTTCAGCTAACTTTTGGATCTCTAAAACCAAGTTAGGTTCTTGGTTCTCTTTTTCATTACATAATATTTTATAATTAGTTTCTGCCTGCTCTAATTCTGGTTTTAATTTAGCTACTTCTTCTCCACACTCTAAAACAATTGCTTCAACCAAACCTAGGGCTTTCCTAGCTGAGGTTAGGTTAACATAATAAGGTTTAATCACTAGAGCTTCTTCTAAGGAGGTAAGTAAGGCTTTTAAGCTACTTATCTCACTAGCTTGTTTTTGATGTTCACTTAGTGCTGTTTTATAAGTATCTAGCTCTAAGAAATCATCGGCTAGTTTTTTATAATCGTTAACTTTGGTTTTTAACTTTTCATTGACACTAACTAATCCAGCTAAATCAGTTTGCAAATTTTCGTATAATAACTTGGATTCTGCTAATTTTTCTTCAGATACCTCACCTAATCCATCAAGAAGAGCTCGCTTTTCACCTAGCTCTTTACCGATTTTCTCTGCACCTTTTTTTACTTGTTGGTTTAAGGCTGTACCATAGATCTCTAAGCCAAAGATCCGTTCGAACATTTGTCTTTTGTCTCTTCCTGGTAAGGTAAGAAATTCAGCGAACTTACCTTGGGGCAGCACAACAGCTCTAGTAAAATCATCCCAATCAAGTCCTAAAATATCTTCGACTTTTTGATTGACCGCTTTGTACTGTTCTGCTAAAACAACATCCCCTAGAGGGGTAACCTCTACTAAACGCTGATGATTGGATTTCGTGCTACCATCCTCTGCACGACTAAAACTTCTCTCTACTCTATATCTTTTGGGGTTTTTATCACCTAACTCAAATATAAATGAAACTGCAGCTTCGGTTTCATTCATGTTGATCATACGTCGCATGGCTTCGCCTGCTTCTTTATTGCTTTTAGCATAAAGAGCATAGGTCATAGCATCAAGGATACTTGATTTACCGCTACCTGTAGGGCCAAAGATGCCAAAAACACCGCCACCTGTGAGATATTCAAAGTCTATAGTCTGGGTCTCGCGGAAGCTATTAATGTTTTGCAGAGTTAGCTTAATCGGTCTCATATAGCTTCCTCACCTTCACCTTCTTGCAGTTTGGCTGCAGTATTGATAAAAAGATCCACTAGATCATCGCTAGGTTCTGTACCATTTTCTTTGACATAAAAACGTCTAAATATCTCTTCTAGACTTAGTCCACTTAAGCGAACTTCTTCTTGCTTCATTTCTGGCAGAATAACTTGAATATTAACTAATCTAGGGTACAGAGATTTTAGATGCTGGATTTCATCTCTGGTTAACACTCTACCTAAATCAAGTTCTAAATAGAGATAAGCTTCTTTATCTCTACCTTCATCCATATAAGCTTGGACTTCGGCTAAAGATTTAGACTGCCATTTAACTACCGGACGTCCTGAGCTTAAAAAGAGCTCTTTCGTAGTTGCCACTTGATCTCTTTTTACTTCCAAAAGAGTTACTGACTTGGCTTGTCCAATTTCAGACAAGCTATATATAAGTGGCGAACCAGCATAGCGAATCTTCTCATGCCCATTAATTACTTGAGGCCGATGCATGTGACCTAAAGCTACATACTGAGCACTCTCAGGGAAAAGATCAGCATTAATTCTATAAGCTCCCCCAATCGCTAGTGGTCTCTCTGATTCACATGCTTCTGAACCTAATACCAGGAGGTGAGCGGCTATTATATTAACCCCATCTGGGGAAAAGGAATGTGCTGTTTGGCTAAATATCTCGCTCATTAGGTTGTCATACCCTTTTTGCAAGGCACTCTCTTTAAAATCAGAAGCTAATACGCGGCCTAAGCGGGCTTCAGAAATATAAGGAAGTGGCAAAAGATTCAGTTGCTCTTTAGAGTGTGGTCCCACTAACTTAAGTGTATTCCAGTTGGCCTCGCCTAAAAGATAGATTCCTGCTCTTTTGGCTAAGCTCTGTGGAGCTTGTATTCTATCTGGATTATCATGGTTACCAGCAATAACAACAACTGTAGCACCTGCTTTTTGAGTAAGTCCTTCTAAAGAATAATAAAAGAGCCGTTCAGCTTGTGCTGAGGGATTTTGAGTGTCAAAAACATCTCCTGAAATAAGCACAAAGTCCACTTTAGTATCAGTAGCCATCTCCACAATTTCCTCTATAAAAGCTACTTGTTCTTCTTCTCTACTAAACCCATCTAGAGTGCGACCTAAATGCCAGTCGGCAGTATGTAGTAATCTCAATTTATGGCCTCCCTTGGGAATTGTTCGTTAAATTTAGCTTTTCCGGATTAGGTATTTTTTGAGTCTTACCTGCCCCCTTTCTTCTCCTTCTTTTCTGGTTTTTGCCAGCTACTTCCTTCTATTGCATTAATCATTAAGACCAACACCCTGCAAAAGCTGCCTACACCCAAGAATAAAATTATTACCCTAAGGTTCTCCACTATCTGCTGTTTAATTTTACATGCTAGCTCTTTAAAAAATTTCGTTCTTGAACCTAAGTAAATGAGCCATTATTAGCTCTAAGTTTAGCCAGGTTTTCTTAACGAAAAATAATTAAGCTTGGGCTATTATGAATAAAAGGTTACACTTTTACCTTACAGCTACCCTTTGATTTTGTAACTGTAAAAATGTAACCTTCTTCTTTTTAATATTGACGGTAAAAGATCGGATTACAATAAAACCAAGTGTCTTTCAAAGCAATCTCCTTGGTGTTAGGTCTTTCTTTGGAATCATCTATCAGAGGATTACCATTTTCATCAGTCTCATAAGGCGTGCTGGGTGCTAAGTTAGTACCCCTTAACCGGAAATAACCACTTAAATATGGTAATTCTAATTTGGTTCTGAATTCATAGACCTTCTCTGATATCTGTTGCATCTCAGTTAGGTTTATCCGCAAGTAAACTTTAGCTGATGGATTTTCGTCGCTATCATAATCTTTGCTACTTGGACTAAATTGAGGCTTAACCTCACCTGTAATTAGATCTATATGGTGAAGTTTTTGGTTGGAACCTAACTGAACCTTAATTCTTAGGTTAACAGTTCTCTCGTTAGTTAGAAGCCAAGATCCCATTGTCTTTTTTGAAGAAGATGATTCTAGGTAAAAATCTAGATCGGTGATAAGATCGCCTGTGCTCACAAAAGCTTGACCGCTTTTAATACTTTTAAGTAAGTTTTCTTTACTTAATTCCTCAAAGAATAGATAGGTCTTGGTATATTCACCTGGGTATGGATCGAGCTTTTCACCAGCTTCATGAAAATCTGAGTTACCAAAAACATAAAACCTTCTTCCTTCACCAAGTAAACTATCCCACATCCCCCCTACTTTAGCGAGGAAATAATCAGCTCCTCCATAGGTTCTGTGTAAGTAGCTGTCACTACCATTTTCATGCCAATAACAACCTCTTACTGTCCTAAATTGATGTCCAGGTATGCCCTCAAAACCATTCACAATTTTAGGTGCAGCATCCTGCAGAGCTCGCATAAAACGAGGACTAAAGGCTTTAAATGTTGAGGGGTGATTAATAATAAAATAGCTAGTCTCAGAATAATTTTTTTCTAGGTATTTTACAGCTAAGATAGCATCTTCATAAGACTCATTGTTTTTTTCTAACGATAAGCTCTGATCTAGATCCATAGCATCAAAACAATACTCGAAATTGGCTAAAGCATTAGGTTCATCTTCTAAGATAGCTACACAAGCATGTCCCTTTGGCGGCACGTTTAACTCAACACTATGAATTATTAACTTATTTGGATACTGGGTTCTTAGTTTATTCAGCATAGGTTCGCCATAGTCAATTATTGATTGGGAACGCCACATATACCCTTTCTTACCATATATTTCTCCCCTAATTCCCTGGGGATTAGTACTAATTAGGGGGTTACCATCAGTATCTCTTTTAAAAGCACCACCATGATCGCTAACCCCTAACCAACTAAGTTTATAATCAGTAAACGCTTTACTTAAAATATCATCTAAAGTGTGCGAGCCATCTGAAAGCACACTGTGTAGATGTAGATCTCCTGGTAAATACTTTCCACTTTTATGCATTTTGAGAACACCTTCTTTATCTTCAAACACTATTAAAAGAGACAGTTGGTAGCTGTCTCTTTTAGTAGTGTTTATATATAATTAGCTTTGAATTGTTCTAACTTAGTTAAATAAATTGATATCTCATTCTCAGCTTTTTCTAGTTTAGCTAAATCCCAATTGGGAATTAGTTCCGAAAGGTAAGCTTCCTGCAAAAGGTTCACTGTTCGTTCGCTGTTTTTATGGAGATTACTAAGAACCTTACCTTCAATAATGTTCTGCCATAATTCATCTCTAGCTTGACTAACTGCTGCTCGAAGTTCTGCTACAAACTCTCTTTTATCTTTATCAGCTTGCCAAGCTTTGGAGAACATACCTGTTAATCCTCCTACTATAGCTAGTGGTGGCAAAAAGGTAAGCATCGCTGAACCGAGTGATATATAAGTAGCAGCAGGGCCTATAAATGCTGTGTATGATGCTAAACCAAGACCAAAGGCAGTACCGACAAAGATACCTTGACCTAAACCGTCAACTGCGGCAGCGTCAGTGTTTAACTCGGTTTTTTTTAAGTTCCCAGTCACAGCAAAACGCTCAATTCGATCAAACTCTTCTAACATTCGTAGTTTTGAATCTTGTATTTCTTTTGCAGCTTCCCACCACTCATTAGAATACATCTTCGAGATAACTGTTTCTGTTTCTTCCCACCACTTTTGAATAACTGCTGTACCAAAAGAGGAGTTAATCTCTTGGGTCAGTTTAGCTTTTTCGTCAATAGTAGTACTCGCAGATAGTTTTTGAATTCGTTCATCTAGCAATTGTAGTTCTTCGGCAAACAATACCTCATAAACTTGCAACCTTAAATAGCTTTCTATCTTCCGCTCAATCTCTAAAGCTCTGAGTTCTAGCTCCTTCTCATAGATTACCACTTCGTTGTGATAATCATCAATTACTTTGAGAAATTTTTTATGCGCATTAGTAAACTTTTCTAGTAAAGCTTTAGAAGCAGACTGAATACTTTCTTCTTTTACTTGCCAGGCTTTAAGACCAATCTCTTCGCGTAAGTATTTTAATAGCTCCTCTAGGCCACTTTCTAGATGTTGACGATTACTTTGGTTTTTTACCCCTTGCCAAGCTTTATAGGCGCTTAAGGGGAATATTTTTTCGAGATAGATACCCAGCTGAGCTTCAACATAATCTGTAACGCGATCTATATCACCATCGAGTTGATCAATCTTATTTATAATTCCTAAAATCGGTTTACCATAGCTAGCAACATCAGCTATCTCTTTTGTGATATCGTTTTGACCTAAATGATTCGCATTCAATACCCAAAGAACAACATCAGCTTCTTTAATATAGTTCTTGGCGGTAGCATAGTTTGCAGCAGTAATACTCAATATGCCAGGGGTATCGACAACGTAAAATTCTTTCAAATTCTCCAGTGGTAAACCTATACTAACAGTCACTGAACCACGAAAATAGTCTTGATTACCTCGATTAAAATCAAGGATAGCAAAGATTCTATCAGCGTTACCACTAACAATCTCCTGTCCATCACGTTGTATAATACCATAGGGCTTAGGAGCATACCCTACCTCAATAATAGCTGCTGTTGTTTCTAACACATCGGTAGGTGATATCTCTGCTCCTACTAAAGCATTTATTAGTGTAGACTTACCTGCTTTTACTTCTCCCATCACTACTACTTTTAGAGGTGTTGATACATTTTTTATTAGTGCATCTATAGTAGCAAAGCAGTCTGGCATTTCTTCGAAGATTTTTTCGGTTCCCATGTCCTGGAGGTTTTCGTACAAAATTGGTGTTTGGTGCATCAAGCTATTTAAATTAGTTAGAGTTTCTTGCCAATTCAATTTCCTCGCCTCCTCCAATTGCTTTTTTAAGATCAAATTCTGGTTCGACATTTTCCGAGATAATTAACCGAATGGTGTCTAATATTTTTCCAACGTTTTCTGCTTCTATACTTGGTCCGTGTAAGAAAGAATAGGTATCTTCTCTTACCTTCTCTATCTTTTCAGCAATAGTAGTTAAGCCAGTTTCCAAACTCCCTAAAAGTTCGTCAGTAGCTTTTTGGGTAATTATCTCGACACTTTTTTGTAGTTCTGAACGTAACCTAGGTAACTTATAAAAATTAACATAGATCTGCCTTAATAATCCTGTAACCCCTGTAATCCCGGTTAAAACAAGACCAATTGGACCTAATAGTAAACCACTAGCAGCAAAAGTTAGCACTGAGGCTATAGTAAAGTCTTCATCTCTTTGTAAAGAACCAGTAGCAAGTTCCTTCTCTGGTTTCATCTCCTTATAAACCAAAAGAACACTTTGTAAGCTTAGATTTTCAAATTCTCGAAAGACGGATTTTTTGATTAAATACCGACTATTACGTTCCAAAGCTTCGATCATCTTATACTGCCATGAATTAAGATAGTTAACAAAATAAGTTTCCCTAAAGATACTTTCTCTTAAAAGTCTCTCTTTTGCTGACTCACTTAGTTCTGGGCGTAATAAGGTTTCTGCTAATTTACCAATATTAGCGGTAACATCCTTAGTATAATTATCTAAAAATAGAGCTAGTTCTGCGGTAAAACTTTGCCTGAGTTCGTTTAGCGTCTTTTCTGTCTCTTCTTTAAGGCTATCATACTGTTTTTTATCTTTAACTAAACGTTCAGTGTACTCGTTAATACTCTGACAGAGATTATCTTGAATTAAGCGCTTACCATCTAAGGCACTTTTATATTTTAAACTTGAAGCTTCAGCTAAAAACACATCATCAATTTCTTGTAAGAGTTTTAAAAGGCCACTTTTTTCTAGGAGTACTTCATCCTTAGTAATTACTGCTTTCTCAGCATCTTTAGCCGAAAGAGGCACAATTTCTCGAAAAACATGACCAAATAGGCGTTTCGCTTCTTTAGTAACTTTCTCTACTGCATCATCACCATCTTGACGCACAAGATCAATACGATTGAGAACACCTATAATATTTTGAGTTTCGCTACCTATTTTCTTTAGTGCTCCCTCGAGTTCATCGACTATTTTTTTCGAACTGCTCGAGGCAATTTTAGTAGCATCTATTAACCATAAAACCCCATGAGCTTTATGATAATAACGTCTGATATCTTCTCTACTCTCTAACCCAGGTGTATCTTGATATAACCCAGGTGTGTCAACAATTCGGTAGCGGGAAAGAAAAGGTCTCTTCTCGCAAGGCCATTTTACCTCTGTAATATCAGATATGTAGAGATGCCTCTTTAATAGAGCTTTTTTAAACTCCTCTTTCTCTTTTAAACTATCTAGATAAGGTAACATTTTTCCTAATTCTGTGACTATGAGTTTTTCTGATTCGTTTCTTTTTTGCTCTTCTAATTCAATTAACGATATAGCTTTCTGATAGTCGATCTCTTTGGTATGCCCCTCACTGTAAACAACAGTAGCTTTGCCACCAGGTTTTTCTTCATAGATATCGATCTTCCACGTTTTAGGTAAAATATCAACCTCAGCTACCTTACTACCCACTAAAGCATTGACCAAAGTAGATTTACCATACTTTCCCATACCCACAACAAAGATCATAAATTTATCACTAAGTTCGCTAGCTAGCCTGTCTAGTTCTTTGGCTCCTTCTTTTAACTCCTTGGTTAATGGTCCTAACATCTCGGAGTCGGTAGCGAAAGATAGCTTTTTGGTGTTTGTTAAAATACTTTGGCTTTTTTCTTTTAACATATTCGCTAGTTCATTAATACCAGCTGTATAAACACGTGCTGAAAATCGGCGAAAAAGTCGTGTAATTTTTAGGGCCGCTTTTTCTTCCCACAGTTCTGTATTGTTTTTTATCACCATTTTGTCACCCTCTTTGTTAGAAAAAGATCATCCAGCCAAGAAGGGTAATCGAGATTGTGCTCGTAATAATGAGAGCGATTGTTAAGCCATCTAGTTTCTTCTGCAATTGTTCCTCTCTCGCTTTGATCGCTTCTTCTGCTTTTTGTCTCAAGAGATTTTGAGAAACTATCTCAGTGTACAAGCTTTCTAGTCGCTCCCTAATCACATTTTCCAAGTTGTTTTCTTGCATTTTGCTTAAATTATCTTGCAGGAAAACAGCTTTATCATTGAGGTCCTCTAGTGAAGAATTAACTTTTGTTTCTATTTCACTTAGCTTGGATAGAAGTAAAGTTTCAACATCTTTTAAATCTTGTTTTATATCTAGATTACCAACATTAACTTTTTCAGCTGTGATTAACAGTGCTTGACTAGCTTTCTTGAGTTCGAAAATAGCGGTCTCTGCTTCGCTACTAAAAGAACGACGTATATTTAATAATTCTTTTTGTTGTTCTAGAAATGCCTTCTGGTATTCAGCACTTCTTATTTCTATTTGCCTAAGTAATAGAGATAATCTTCTAACACCTTCGTTGATCTCTTGCAGTTTATCGGTGAGATTATTAGTTTCATTTATCCTAGTCAGGCTTTGCTCTAATTGACCCGCTTGCTCAAACAATTGCTTAAAGTCTTCTTTATTATTATTCAAAGCCAGGATAGCCCGGTTGATAGGTTCTACGGAATCTTGGGTTAGCTTACTAAGAAAAAGAGAGTTTTGTTTTAATAGTTCTTGTAGTTTATCGATACGTATTTCAGCTTCTTTAGTCCAATGAGCTACCTCTTCGCGAAACGCTGGTGCAACAGTTACTTCCATCACTTTAGCACTGATCACGTCAACAATCTCAGCAAATTCTTTCAGTATCTGTTGATCCATATCGCTTGGCATGGGTTGCACCTCTTTTTCAAACTTTAACTCTCTTAGTATAAAAAATCATCTTTTAATCTTTTAAAATACTTAGAGGAGGCTAAGCTACTTAGCCTCAATAACGGTATATATTCTATCGTCTTTTCTAGTTATTTCCTTAAGCGAAGATAATAGGGTTTATACCCCATTTAACCTAAACATCTTATAAAAGCTTAACTTCAAGGTGTTAAGCCACTGATTTCTAAATTTACAAGTCATGAATTTAGTTGGAGATTGTCTTATAATAATTAACTACCAAATTGCTTTTTAAAATCTAACCAATATCTATCGACAAGTTTAACCTCTTCTTTATCGCTACCATGAATGTAAGGAATTATTGGCCTGTTTTTGGTATCATAAAGATCAAAAAATACCTGATTATTCTTCCTTACCACAAGCCTAATATATTGGCCATTTTTTATTCCTAGATTTTCCACTTCATAACCTAGATCTTCTAGATATTTGGTAAATTGTCTAGCAAAGTTTTCAGCTTTGGGTAGAACTTTGACATTAGGTGTCTTCTTAGCTGCTTCTTTAGCTAATTCATCAGCTCTCTCATTCCATATAACTCCTGTATGAGCAGCTACCTTAACCCAGTTAATAGCTAGATTATACTTTTCAATTTCTTCTTGATAACGACGGGCTAAATTACTTTCTGCTTGCCACGCTTTAGTAGCAAACTTTTCCACACCTTCATAGTCATAGCAGATGGTTATTTGTTTATAACCATTTTTATCTGCATACTCAAGAACTTGTAATGCTGCTTTTAATTCCCCGCCTACTTGATGGTATACTGCTTCACTAGCTGGTAAGGTCCCACTTATTTCGGTTATAACTTGCTCATTTTTCAAAATAACAGCTCCATAGGCTGCTGTCCCGTCAATAAACGAACCATCTACATAAGCAGTTAAAGTGGTTTCCTCTTGACTGCCGTTAAGCACTGCTTCCAGTTCTTTAAAGGTTTCTCCTGACAGGTCTTGTAGGGGACGCAATTTATAATTATCTTTCTTAGGTGAATAATAGATAATCGCTCTCCCTACTACCTGACCTTCTTTCGTGACACAAATTTGGGCTTGGTAGTCCCGTAGAGAATCAGCCACTAGAAGTATCCCTAGATTAGTAGAGCTGAGGTTACTGTTAATCTCAGCTATTTTCCCTTTAATTGCCTCTTCGCCAATATAGCTCAAAACATTCTCCCCTTTACCTTTATATTCCCTTTCTAACTATAGAAGGTACCTGCTTCTCTTACCTCAAAAATAGCTTCTCTAGAAGTCTCTTTCTTATTTTTGGTAAAGGTAGCAGAGCAAATAAATGGTTATATATACAACGGTTTTCTGACCAAGTCTAAATAACCAGTAAAAAGCACTCCTTTGAGGAGTGCTTATATTTCCCTATTGTAAACTATTAAGTACTAATTGAGCCCTTTCTGCACCATCAGTGCGGGGATATAGATCGATTACCTCTTGGTATTTAAGTTTAGCTAGCTCCTCTTCGCCTTTTAGAACATGAATATCAGCCATACCCAAAAGAGCGTTATCAAAATACCAAGAGCCTCTCTCTAAAGCCAAAATCTGTTCGTAGAGAGCATAAGCTTTTTCCGGATCTTCAGCTTTAAGCTTCTCAGCTAAGTAAAAAGTCGCATCATCGAACATAAAACAATCTGGGCAAAGAATAAGTGCGGTTTCTAAATATTTCACACTTTCTTCTCCCGTGTTATGACGTCCTGCTTCTGTAAGTTGCCAACTAGCCCAAGTTAAAAGATAACCTTTCGCTTTTTGATCCTTTTCATCTAATTTATTAAAAAGATCCTTAATAGTTACTGGGTCATCCATAAAGGCGGAGTAGTCGCCTTTTAAGTAAGCTTGGAACAATTCCTCTAAGTGCACTTTTTGGGGATCTAGTTCTTTATTTGGTTCACTATGGAAGGCAATCTGACCATAGGGCCAGAGAAAATAGCCTATAATGACTCCTAAAAACAACAACGCTATTAAGCTAACTACATATCTTGCCCATGATCTCTTTTTAGGTGTTTCTACCGGTTCTCCTGCTAATGACTTGTTTAGTGTGGTTAACTCTTCCAAAACAACCTCGTTTTCCGGAACTATTTCTAAAGCACTAATATACCACTGTCTGGCTCCTAATAAATCGCCCTGCTCTTTAGCATCTCTAGCAATTTTCAGGGCCGCTTCTCCTTTTTTTAGGCGATTGTAATAGCCCACTAGATCAGCTTGACAGTTAGGGCAACGGGACTCTACTTGATCGATTAATTGTTTACAAACAGGACAGTTAATATTGGCCATGTCCCGCACCATCCTTTACATGATTAGGAATTAATTACTATTATATAAGAAATTCCTTCTAAATGGCCTTTTCCCTGCCTATAAAGAACTGGCCTTCCGACCTATTTCTCGTCTACTTGGGTAGGACCAGGAGATATACCACACCTAATTATTTCTTGATAAAAATCATTGAAGTTAGTGCTTGGCTTGCCATACAAATAAGCTTTTTCCTTAGCTCTGGTTAATGCCACATACAAAAGACGCCGTTCTTCTTCGAGATCGTTTCCTATAGCCCTGAAATCAGGGAATTCTTTTTCAGCGAGAAAAAGAATAAAAACCACAGGAAACTCGCGACCCTTACTTTGATGAATGCTTAGAATTCTGACCCCATTTTGATCTGTTTTACTTATCGCTCCACTACTTAAAACAGCTAGAGATCGTGCTACTTCAGAAAGAGTAGTTAAACCTTCTTCACGGTAAGCCTCGAGAATACTCCGAAGCTTCTCGGCACTAGTTACGCCAGTTGTTTGGTTAATAGCTTGGGTAATACTCATTTCCGGGTATCTAGCAGCTAGTTCTTGCACTTTTTTCAAAGTTTCGGTGATCCGTCTTGGTTTTTCCAGAAAAACAGGTAGCCCTTTTTTCCTCAAGGAACTAAAGACAGCATCCCCTTCTGGATAGGCTAGCGAGTTTTTCCTAAATAGTACGGCAATATCGCTATACTGATAGTTATTACGGGTTAGCTTCTCTATCTCGTTGGTTATCAGGTCAGCGGCAGCATATAGATCAACCGCTTCAAAAAGAAATACTGCTTCTTTAGCTGAGTAATTTTTACCAACAGCTTGAATGGTTTTAACTAATCTTTGTTGGTTTTTTTTAATCAGCTTTTGCGAAACCTCAACAATCCTTTGGTTGGAACGGTAGTTAGAAGTCAGATTAATGGTCTGCGTGAGCCTGATTGGTAACCGGTTGTTTCTCTGCGTAAACTCAAGCATATTAGTTACATCAGAGCCATTGAAGGTATAGATAGTTTGATCATCGTCGCCTACTACACTTAAAAAAGTACCTAGTTTGGCAATTTCGCGAATAATTCCCTCTTGAGCTTTAGATGTGTCTTGGTATTCGTCGACTAGTAAATGGCTAAAGCGCACCCAAGGCCGAATTATCTCTGGCTTTTCTCTTAATGCAAGTAAAACCTCAGCTACCATACCTGTAAAATCTATAGCATTTTCCTCTTTCATAGCCAAAAGATAGTTTCTATAAACCAGTTTTACCTTACTTTCTGGGATCACTACCTTCTGACCTAGATTACCTTCTAAGGTTAAATCACCTTCGTCTGCTAATGTTTCTGGTCTTAAACATAAGCCTAAAGTGGGGTGACCGGCTCGCAAGCGATGGATTATAACTGGATAATATTCTAGTCTTTCATCTTGACTTAAACCGTCATCTAGACCACCCAAGAGTTCTTCATAGCGTTCTAAAAACAAAGCTGGTACTGTAAGAAAAAAACCATCTTCCTTAGCATAAACTTTATCTTCTATAATTTGAAAACCTGGCTGTAACCAATGACCTCTAAGAGCTATTTTCCGTAGTAATCTTAAACAGAAACTATGAAAAGTACGTACATCAGGGATTGCACCATTATAACCTGCATAGGAAGCTAATTGGTTTAGGCGTCTTTCGATAGCTAGTTTACCTGCCCTAGAAAAGGTAAGAATAACCATCTCCATAGGTTTGGTTCCCGCTAATAGTAGATAAAGAGCTCTTGAAGCCATAGTCTGCGTTTTTCCTGTACCTGGCCCAGCTGTAACTAACAAATGACTGTTTTGTTGCAAAACAGCTGCTTGTTGTGGTTTATTTAGTTGTTGTAACCAGTTAGGAAGCTGGCCACCCCATTTTTTAGTCTCTTGTTTGATATACCAATCCCAGATGTATTTATCATCATTCATCGCTTTACTCCTATTTCGATTTGAAAAGCTAATCAATTAATTCAATATCGGTAAAGTTCAATTCCACTGAGATAGCACTATTTTCCATGACAACAGTGACTTTACTCTTGGCAAAATCCAGTTCGGTAATTTTACCTGTATAACCTGCAAAGATACCACCTTTGATCTCTGCTCTGGCACCAATCTTGTTTTTCAACTTCTTCTTTAGTTCTTCTACTTCTCTATTTATTTCAGCTTTTTTGGCTTGTTCTTCTTTTTCAAGTAAGCCGCATTGCTCTTTAATCCGTCTAATCTCTTGCTCACTCATGGTGCTTAAATAACCACCTACAGATAAAATGGTGGAAACACCAGTAACACCACGTAGATAACGCCAAACATCTTCATTCATACGTGCTCTCACAAAAACATATGAAGGAAAAGGTTTTTCAGCTTTGGTAACCTTCTGAGGTTTTCCATTCTTACCTGTAACAACTTCCTCAACCTCTTTAATAGGAACAACAACCTCTATAATGTCATCCTTGAAAGCAGCATTCTTAATACCCATCTGCAAATCCTTGGCTACTTTCTTTTCATAGTTAGTTTTGGTAACAACCGTGTACCAAGCTGGATTAGGATCAGCATCTTGAAGATTGATTGTAAACTGGATACCACTGTTTTTCATTTATAACCCCTCCCAAAATAATTATTAACCTTAATAACGATCTCTATGAGACTCTATATCATGGTGAGAACAAAAGACATGATCCAAAAAGAGACCGGGTAGCCACCCGGTCTTAAAATTCATGCCCTGTTTAGGCTCTTCCAGTATACACTAAATGTAGTGAAAAAGTAAAGTGTATATAAAACTAGATAGAGTAAAGCGATCACAATACCATGTTGCAAAACAGTTCTACCTACTAGAGTACCTAAGGCGTATAAAGCAAAAGTAGTATGCAAAAGACCCAAGCCATAAGGAATTAGAAATATTACTAAAATCTGTTTGAAAGTTATACCTTTCATTTCCTTAGTTGAAAGTCCCAGTTCTTTAAGTCTTTGATAGTATTTACGATCTTCATCTAAATCCGTGAAAAGTCTAAAATAAAGTAAGGAGCAACAAGCGGCAAAGAAGACTAAAGAAACAAAAAAGCCGATAAATATTGCCACTCCAAAAGAGACTCTGGTACTTTCATAGCCATCAGGAGAGGTATTAATACTAACTTTAGTGGCTTCTCCTTTAACTACTTGAGGCAATTTAACTTCATTATTAATCCTTCTCGCTGCCTTAATAGCCTGAATACTCTTCCATTTTTCTGCCTGCCAAAAGATATAGTGAGTCTTTTCCTTAACGTCATTAGCTAATTCGTTGTATAACTCGTCACTCACAACCACTTGAAGATACCCGAAATAGCCCCAGTTTATAAGCGAATTACTATAACTTGCTACTATTTGGATAGGATAATTTACCTCATTTACTACTAAAGAATCTTCTTTTCTCTGAGCTTGGTTCATACTAAAGAAGGTATAATCACCTGTGATGATAACTTCTTTATCTTTTAGTTCACTCTTTTTTAGTTTGGGTAGTGCTTCTTGATAACAGGAATAAGGGAATACCACAACTTTTCTTTGTTTTAAAGATAAACGACCATTTAACCCAATTATCTCAGATTTAATAACTTCTATATCTTCGGCTTGAAAAATAGCTTCCATCTGCTTAGCATATGGAGCCAAGTCAATTGTGCCAGCAAGTTCATAGTTATGGGGAGAACTTTCTAGAGTTATTTGTTCGCTAATCGCATAGATCGTATAAACTGAGCCTAAAGCCGAGAGAATAACAGCAATTAAAATAGCTACTGCTGACATAGTGCGATAATTATCTTTCATCTTATAACTAAGTTGACTAATGTTAAGAAAAGGCCCGGATTTATAAAAAATACTTTTATTTTTTCTTAGAAGAGATAAAATCGCTACACTAGCTTCCCGCATCGCCAAATAGGTACCGATGCAAGTAATAGCAATAACTGGAATAACTAATAAAGGAATGATTTGCGGAAAGGGTAAGGAAGCTAGAGCATAACCTAAAACGATTAAAAATACCCCTAAAAAAGCTTTAAACTTAGAAAAAGTTGGTGCTGCTTTAGGTTTTTTGCCTGCTTTAATTAAGTCGGCAACTGAAGCTTTTAAAACTTCGCGTAATGAAAAGATAGCTACTGCCATAAACAAAGCACCAAAGATACTTATAGTATTAATAACCGTATTTTTAGCTAAGCTAAATCCCAAAGGATTTGGTAAGCGCAAAATGGCGCTAATTGCCATAAAAAACAACTTTTGAAAGATGATACCTAAACTAAGGCCGAAACCTAAAGCCATAATACCCACAAAGATGTTTTCCCAAATAATCAAAGCTGATATCTTTCTTTTGGGCATACCTAATAGAGTCAGTAGACCAAATTCTTTCTTCCTACCTCTTAAAAAAGCTGAACTAGAGAACGCAAGAAATATAAAAGTAAAAGCGGCAATAACAATTGCAGACCCATTCAACGCTATTTTGACTCCAGACGCTCCCCGAAAGTTAGTAGCTAATTGAGGATGGTCAACTAGTGACATATACATAAAGTAAACCATAATTGTAAAGGCCATACTGGCAATATAGGCTACATAACGTTACCTATTTTGTCTAACATTTTTAGCGGCGATGTGAATTAAGGTCATTGAAATTACCCCCTAGCATCGATAACACATCTAGAATCTGTTGGAAGAAGGTCTGTCTGTTGTCACCACTATGAATTTCAGTGTAAATTTTACCATCGCGAATAAAGAGAATCCGCCTACAATAACTAGCTGCAAAAGGATCATGGGTGACCATAAGAATTGTTGTTTGGTTGTTATTGTTTAATCTTTGTAGCGATTCCATTAGATCTTTAGCTGATTTCGAATCCAGGTTACCAGTTGGCTCATCAGCGAGAACCAAAGTAGGATCATGAATAATAGCTCTAGCTGCGGCAGCTCGTTGTTGTTGTCCACCAGAAACTTCGTAAGGATATTTATTTAGGATGTCTGTAATACCTAAGCCAGTAGAAACTGTCTGCAATTTAGCTTGCATTACTTTTAAGGGTACTCTATCAATGACTAAAGGTAGCAGAATATTCTCCTCAATGGTTAAGGTATCTAAAAGATTAAAGTCTTGAAAGATAAATCCTAGCTCTCTCCGTCTAAAAGCTGCTAGTTTTTCTCCCTTTAACTGAGCTATATCATCACCAGCTATTAGCACATGACCAGTTGTCGGTTTATCAATTGTAGATAAAAGGTTGAGAAGAGTTGTTTTTCCGGAACCAGAAGGACCCATAATACCAATAAACTCACCTTTATCTATTTTAAAACTAACGTTATCGAGAGCTTGCGTTGCTAGTTTACCTGCTTTACCACCATAGATTTTACTAAGTCCTGATGCTCTAAGTACTTCCATTTTTATCCTCCTTAAATCTCGTTAAGATTATTTCTCTCTACATTAGAGGTATTAATTAACTTTTAGTCTTTTAATTCTAACATCTAACCAAATTAGCCCCCATAAGGCTAATAAAAAGCCTACACTTCCTATAAGCAAACTAGGCCAAGTTGTAAGGTTCATAAACTTGGCATAAGTATTTATCATTGCTGAAGCTTCCAGTAAAGATAAGCCAAGTAATGCTATTGCTCCACCTAGTTGCTTCTTTCCTTCTGTAAGTCTATTTAATATAGCCACGCTACTAAGAAACAGAAACAAAGTCATCACAGCTACTGCTACTAATAACCAGGTTATCTTTTTGGTGCTAACTATTTTGTTGATTAAATCTTGGTTACTACTTACATTTAACTCTAACCCCTTTTCTCTTGCTGTCTGCAACATTTTTTCGGCTTGGGTTGCTAATAAAGCATCTTGCCAAAGACCAATTTCCAGTAAGGGTTCTTTTTGCTTCAATTGCATAGCATGGAAATCTTGATCACTGATTACAAGGACCGTCTGACTACTACCACTATTAAGTAGTGGCCCATTATTATCAAAGATGAATTGCAAATGTACTTTTTCGCCAGGCAGGTCCAAAATATCTTTACCCTCTATCTGTTTTTGCCAAGAAGTTCTTTCACTAGGATAGATAAAAACTGCCTCATATCTTTTTGTGAGAGGGATTAGAGAGGTTTCCTCTCTCCTAGCTTTTTTATAGAAGTTATAAGGGACGATCAAAACTTCTACTTGATTTTGTTCCAGATACCCCTTTATAGCTTGCCCTTTAATCTCTGGCTGGGGTAAATCCTGGAATTTGTCTGTTACCTTAACAATATATTGCAGATTTTGGGGGTAACTCTTTAGTTTTTCTTGGGCTAAAACCTCTGCGTTACTGTAATAAACTGCAGCAATAACTATGGTTAGAGCTAAAAGCCAGGAAAAGAAGTATTTTATAACCTTACTACTACCTTTTAATCTAGGAAGACTATTAAAAACTAAAGCTGTGCTCATTAACCCCAAAAAACAAAGTGGTACACTGAAAACAAATAGTAGTTGCTGCGGAAGAGCTATGACGAGTAAATAAGTAACTAAAATTAAGCTTAACCCTACCGTTAACCAGGGCTTTTTAAAGCCAGTTACCTCTGTTTCTCTTCCCGTTGCTAGCATAGCTAAAGTAGCAGCTAAAACCCCTATTCCTCCCACACTTTTTAAGCTGAATAAGTTATCCACTTTGACGACTAGATTGCTTAGAGCAAAAGCTAGTAAAATTGCCCCAAGTACGCCAATAAACCTATCTCTTTTTGTTTTATTATCCGAATTAGTTAGGCTTTCTCTTTTCGAGGCCACTGCTTGAATTAAGATCAAAATAAAAGCACCTATTTGGCAGATTGGAACTATAACACTTAAAACATCTCCAGCCAAAGAACCTCTTAAAAAGCTCTCGGATTGCAATCTTGTCACGGTTGTAGCTAATAAAGCAGTAGTTATAAATAGTACTAAGGAAGTAATAAACAAAGTGACTTGGTTAAATAGGACTGATATAAGCCACCAAAAACCAAGGGTGAACTTAGATGGTTCCACTCTGTTTTCAATCTGCGAAACACCTGGTAACATTCTTGGGCGCTTCCACGTGTTTAATGGTGTTGTTTTTATATCAAGCATCTAAATCACTTCCTCTAATTTCGTATAGTCCTAGTATAACTAGAAACTAGGAATACACCCATTGAAGGAGCTTGCATTCTTGGTTTTTTCTCTTACATTTTTGTAAGAGACCTTGCAAGCTTAGTTTAAGAGAAGTGTAAGCTTAACTAGCCATTCAAAACAAGAAACAGACCAGTTCAGTTGGTCTGTTTCTTGTTCAATTTCCGCCAGTAGACATTGAAAGCACCAAAGAAATATAAGCTATAGAGTAAGAAATATAAAACAGCAATAACTGAGCCCTGAGAAAGAACTATTTCTCTGGCCCTTGATCTTAACGCTTGTTCAGCAGCTAAAGTACTTAGGGCACCTAAAGCAAAGAATGTATGCAAGATTGCGAGAAGATAAGGAATCATAAAAATCACTAATACCTGTTTCATAATACTAATATACATCTGGTTAGGTGGTACCCCTAACTCAATTAGACGCTTATAATATTTACGATCCTCGTCTAGGTCCATAAATAATCTAAAATAAAGCAAGCTACAACATGCGGCAAAGAATATTAAAGTCACAAAAAAGCCAATAAATAAACCCAAACCAGAAGTAATACGACTTTCTTCATATTTTTCTGGCGAGGTAGTTATGATAACCGAACTAGCACACTTACTAGATAAACTATCTAATTTGGCCACAATCTTTCTAGCAGCATTAGCCGCTAGCGGGGTCTTCCACTTCTCTGTCTGCCAAAAAACGTAGGTGCGAGTTTCCCTAGCGACAGTTTTCATTTCTCCATAGAGCTTATCGTTAACAAAAAGTTGCGGATAAATGTTGGGACTTTTGTTTAGCAGTGTTTCGCCATCTTTTTTAAATATCTTTTCTAAAAAGAATTCTTGCTCGCCAATAATTATTGTGTCACTAATATAACTAGCACTTTTTAAATCAGGCTTATTATAGTAATAATAGTTTAGTAACAAAGCTTCATTATCTTTTAATTCGTAATGACGATCTTTAGTCATCTGGTAACAAGAGTAAGGTAATACCACTACCCTTGTTCTATCAATATTAGCGCTAGTAAAGATAGCCTTCACATCAATATCGGTAATTAACCCAGTAACCTCGGTTTTTTGGGCTTCGATACCTTCATCTGCCAAGATAGTTTCTAGCCAAAAACCAGGGATAGTAAGATAAGGCTTTTCACCAGAAAGTTCATAATGATGGGGATAGTCATCAAGAATTCTCTTCTCAATTACTTGGTAAACAGTATAGATAGTACTGAGTGCAGTGAGTATAACTGCCACTAAAATTGCCACCAAAGTCATTGTGCGATAATTATCTTTCATTTTATAGCTAAGCTGGCTTATATTTAGCAAACGATCAATCTTAGTGAGATTAAAGGGTTTCTTTCTTAGGGTAGTTAAAATAGCCAAGCTCGTTTCTTTCATAACTAGAAAAGTACCTATGCAGGTTATAACTATTACTGGCACAACTAACAGAAGAATTAGATTGGGAAAAGGTAGTAGCGCTAATATATAGCCACTAACGATTAAAAACACACCAAAAGCTGCTTTAAAAATAGAGTATTTAGGTAAACCCTTTGGTTTTTTGCTAGCTTTAATTAAATTGACTACGGAAGTTAACACCACTTCGCGTAAAGAAAAAATTGCGACTACAAAAAAGATGGTACCGAAAATGAAAATGGTTGTATAAATTGTTTGTAAAGAAAGATAAAAACCCAGAGGACTATCTAGCTTTAATATTGCACTCACAGTCATGAGAAATAGTTTTTGCAACAAAATACCTAAACCAATACCAATGCTTAAAGCTAATATCCCTACAATAACACTTTCGGCAACAACTAATTTGGCCAACTGCCCTTTGGACATTCCCAGCAGACTTAAAATACCAAATTCCTTTTTTCGACTCCGTAAAAATGCCGAACTAGCGAACAGTAAAAAAACAAAAGTAAAAACAGCAATTATTATAGCTGAAGCATTTATGGCAATTTTAACCTTAGAAGCCATTTGAAAATTAGTCGCTAACTGGGGATGGTTTACCAAGGTTAGGTATAAAAAGAAAACCATAACCGTAAAGACCATACTACCTAAATACTGGATATAGTGGTTTAAATTGTTTCTTATTCTTTTATAAGCTAGGGAGCTAATATTCATAAAAGTCTCCTCCAGTAAACTCTAATAGCGACTCGTAGATCAAGTATATACTCTAATTTTTCAACCTACCATTTATTAAACTTGCATTTATTTTTCTTCCCTTACATTTTTGTAAGAGAGCAATAAAAGCTTGCCCCCCTCAAAAGGTGCAAGCTTTTTTCATTCCGTAAAGAAATAGCTACATAAGTCTAGTAAGTTAATAGACCGGTAAAAATGGTTCTTTTTTGGGGAAAAACAATTCTCACTGTAGTGCCGTAATCTTTCTTAGATTCTATCTGTAGTTCATGATCTAATTTTGCACAGATTTCTCTTGCTAGATAAAGACCTAAACCTGTCGATTTTGCATATTGTCTACCATTCATCCCAGTATAAAAAGGTTCAAAAACCCTATTTAGATCTTCTTTAGAAATGCCTATGCCATTATCTACGACCTCTAAGGCTAAGCTGGAATTAACTTTCGTTATTCGTAAAGTAATTTGTCCTTCTCTTTCCAAGCCTGAGGAGTATTTAACAGCATTCGCGAGAATTTGTTCAATCACAAAACGTAACCATTTGGCATCACTTTCAATCATCTGTTTATTATCATCTTCAATGCGAGGAAAGACATTATTGATAATAAAGTCTCTTTTTTTATCGTTAATGACTTTTCTTGCAATTTCTAGAGGATCAAGCTTTTCAATCTTAAAATCATTAGTAAAGTCTCCGAGCCTAACTTGGTTTAACAACATAGAAATAGCATGCTCTAAGCGATCATTTTCTTCTTTAATACTTAATAAAGTTTCTGATGTAACTACATCCTCATTGTTTTCCATACTTTTTTGGATTACGAGATCAATTACTGCTACTGGTGTTTTCATATGATGGGCCCATTGACTAAGGAAATAAAGGTTGCGTTTATCCTGAGCCTCTAATGTTTGCAATCTTTGGCTAAAAAGTTTATACATGTTAGTCCAAGCCTCAGACATTAAGGCAGTTTCTTCACTGTTTACCCCAGCTATACTACTCATATAAGCTAAATCATTCTGTTTACTAATCTCTTGAAGACCTTGGTAAAATGTTTTCTTTTTTTGATATCCTAGAAATAAAAAGATAGCTAGTATAACAATTTCTAATAACATGATATATAAAATACTAGATAACGAGAGCCCTCTTCCATTTAACAGATAATCTAACTCAATGACCGATATAGTCAGGGTTGCTCCTAATAAATAAGCAAAAATAAAAAGGGCTTCGTCTTTGAGAAATTTACCAAAATTCACTTTGACTCCTCCCAACCAGGGATTAATCGATAACCTTGGCCTCTTTTAGTCTCAATCGCATCTTTAAGCCCTAAATCTTCTAAACGGCGTCTAACCCTAGTAACATTAACTGTTAAAGTGTTGTCATCAACAAATTCTGTATCATCCCATAAGGAAAGAAGCAGTTCTTCACGGCTGACAATCTCGCCAGCTTTTTCAGCTAATGTAACCAAAAGGCCAAACTCTTTTGGACTTAACTCCATGGTCTTTCCCTGATAGGAGATCGTATTTTGGTTACGGTTGATAAAAAGGCCCTTAACTTCTAGCACATTACTAGAGCCTATTGTGGCGTATTCACCATAAGTGCGTCTTAAGGCACTTCTAATTTTAGCCATAGCTAATTCTAAATTAAATGGTTTTACTATAAAATCATCAGCACCATTTTCGATAGCGCGAACTTGATCTAGATCACCTGAGCGAGCAGAGATAAATATTATTGGTACTTTAGAAATGGTACGAATCTGCCTACACCAATAATAACCATCAAACCTTGGTAGGTTTATATCTAAAAGCAATAAATCTGGTTCAAAGCTGATAAACTCTGACTTAATGTTACTATAATCTTCTGCGCGTAAAACTTGATAAGAATAACGTTCTAGCTCTTCTGTTAAAATTTCCGCAATCTTATCATCGTCTTCGACCAAGTAAAGGCGAAATTGTTCTTTCATCATTTTCTTCCCTTTGCTAATTATTTCACTTTATTATTTCGTGAAGCTACCATTATCACCTGCTATTTTCCGGGATTGGGGAGGTTAGCCACACTCTCTAGAGAATAGAAGCAACGATTAAAAATTTTTCAGAGTACTAAAGGAGAGAGTAGAATGGCCCCGAAATACTTACCCCCGAATCATCTCGGTACACCCATTAAGCAAATTTCCACTTTCCATTCTTTAGCAGTAGAATACGCCAATAAGCGTCTACTTTGTTTTGTTGTTAATGGCCACAGTGCCTGTTTTAACATTGTTGATCTAGATAATTATCAGGTTGTTTTTTCTAAACCCCTTAAGGGAGCTGAAAGTTCCTGGGAACTAATCCGTTTTCAAGATCAAATTTTCATAGCCGGTACAGGTGATATAGGTTGCTTTGGTCATTTGTATTCCTGCCATTTAGATTCTTATTCGTTTAAAGAGTACGGGGTAGTCTTAGAGGGAGAAAAATTTCTTTGGTCGATGACTAGCGACGAGAAAGAAAATATCTATATCGGTACTTGGCCTAATGGTAAGATTGTGAGGTTTAATGTGGAAAGCGAAACTTTCGCAGACTTTGGTACTATTGTCAAAGGCCAAAACTATCTTCGTAGTTTAGTCTACTTAAATGGTTCTCTTTACGCCGGTGTAGGATCTAAAGGTGCTGTTGTTAAATTCAATATAGATACCAAAGAAAAAACTCACTTAGAAACTGCTGCTGCTCCACTTTTAGGCCTAAAACCGGAAGAACTACCTTTTTGTTATGAATTAGAAGTTGCAGATCCCTATATATTAGCTTACTTTAGTACTGAAAAAAACGAACTCTTAGCTTATAATACTCAAACTGATTCTTGGCAATATCTCGTAGCTGGCTATAAAGGTATGATGTTAAAAGAACCAACTGGAAACGTCCTCTATACAACTAACACTGGTCTCTATCGCTTTAATCACCAAAGTGGTCAAGTTGAATTAATAAATAATACTCTAAGAACAGGTTTTAAGGGTGGTGGCCTTCTTAACAATAAGATTTATTCCTGTTTCTTTAATGGAACTATTATGGAATATCAATTACCTGAAGGACCAATTAAACAAACACCTTCACCTGCAGAAGGGCAAGCTACACAAATTCAGACCATCTTTCTAGGTCCTGATAATTACCTCTACTTCTCTGCTTATCCAGGCGGAACTGGAGCTAAAGTTAATAAGGAGACTGGTGAAACCGAACGTTTCTCTCTAGAACAAGCAGAAGGAATGGGTTCATTAGGAAACTCAGTCTTTATGGGCATCTATCCTCATGGCCACCTCTATGAGTTAGATACAACTAAACCAATCAACAAAGATAAAAATCTCCAAGAAGTTTATTTACTAGGAAAGTATCAAGATCGTCCGTTTGCCTTAACAAGTGGAGCTGGTAAACTCTTTATTGGTACGATCCCTTATTATGGCCGTTTAGGTGGTGGTATTGCCATCTACGATCCTGAGACTAAAAAAGGTGAAACATATGCACCAATTGTTGAGGATCTTAGTGTAGCTTCTTTATTGTACTATGAAGGACGCCTTTTTGGCGGTACAACCATCTATGGTGGCCTAGGTATCGAACCTACTAAAAAACATGCATTAATGTTTGAATGGGATGTAGGAACAAAAACTTTAGTACGTACTTTCTTACCACTTCCTGATGCTGATATTACACCTATGATTAGTGGCCTTTGCCAAGTTGGTAATTTAATTTATGGCACTTTTAATGGTTACATCTTTGCCTATGACCCTAAACTACAACGAACTATTAAATATCGTAATATCTATCCTGAAGTTACTCGCTATGGCCACTGGCGTCCTGTCTATACTAAACTAGGTAAAGATGGCCTCCTCTACTCCAATCTTGGCGGTAAAATAACCATAATTGATCCTCTATCACTCTCCTTTGAAACAGTTGGCTCCAGTGATCTGATGGCTA
>ENA-UOOI01000945-UOOI01000945.1-fermentation-metagenome-genome-assembly--contig:-NODE-945-length-33548-cov-8.990535_pt1 | contig 33548 bp, 25 predicted proteins | sample MGYA00245779_ERZ724027 | MGnify/ENA primary metagenome ERZ724027 (study PRJEB28704, sample SAMN03018318) | fermentation metagenome | biome: anthropogenic terrestrial biome; feature: soil; material...
CTCACGGCCTCTTGACCCCCAGTCAAGCGCGCTACCAACTGCGCCACACCCGGAAAACAACGTATTTAAGTATATCATAACATTTCGCCATTTGCAACATAATAATGCCGAAGTAACCGATGCAGGAATGCGTAATGTGTTCAGACCGACAACAGCTTGAGTTCACCGGCCGATTTTTTTTTTGCAGAATCCTCGTATCCTCTCCACTGGCTTTCTCCTCTCGAATTTCTCCATTCCCTCACCGTCCAATATGTTTGACAAACCTACATAATCCTAATTCTGCCGGAGCCATGCGTTTTTCAAAAACCGGAAGAGGACCGCCGGTACCGTGACTTTTCGGTTGGAAAAGAGTATAATAATTGTTTGCGGATGGAATACGCCGTTGCAATTTATGTTTATGAAAATCGTTTTGCCTGGATCCGTTTCCACCCGGTGGGAAACGGGACGGATTGTTCTGCCCTCCTTCGCAAGGGGCTGGACGACCGGAAAAATCGGGCAGTCGGCTTCAGCACTCCTTCGCAGAATCATTCAAACAAAGGGGAAAATATGAAATTTCAAGATTTATTCCGCACACAATTGAAGCTGTTTTTAACGGAAAACCAGGGTGAAGAGGCCGCCGTGTTTTTTAAAGGTTTCGGTCGTCTCCAGAACCGTGAAATTTTGTCCTGCGGCAGTCTGCCCGCGACGGACGGGATTTTGAACGGGGACGGAACGCTGAATCTTCCTGCTTTGGAAGCAAAAAATCAGGAGATGGCCCAAGCGCTGCTTTCGCGGCAATTCCGGATCGGGGTTTATGAACAGCTGATCGCGATGCTGTCCGCGGTTCCGGACCTTGCGGACCGCTATGGCGAAAAAATCATCATTGCGGAAAACAATCTGTTTTCCGGTGTTTACCCCGCCGCCATTCCGGCGGAAGCGGCAAAACGGCTTTACGACTACTTTCAGGATGAAACGCCCGACCTTCCGGAAGAAATCCGGCCTTTTCTGAACTATTACGGCGACGTGCTGTCGCTGGACGAGGAGCATTACTTCACCGCCCCGGTCCGCCGCGACCCCGGCAAGAAGGCGGAAACCGTCCCCTTCTTTCCGGATGCGCCCCGCGCCGATTTCCGGGATCTGCCGGATGGCAGGCCCGTCTTTCTGACGGACCGTTCTTTTCCGGCCCGGAAAGCGGACCTTCTGGAAGACCGCCTGCCCCCCGAAACCACCTATGTGGTCGATTCCCGCACGGACCCGGACGCCTACGGCTTCGGGGCCTTTGCGGGCATTCTGAGCAGGATGGGCCTTCCCTTCGGAGTCCGGACGTTCCATGAATTCAATGTGACGGACGGGGCTTCGGCGGACCAATATCTGCCGCTGCTGCGGAAATACTGGGGGAAAGACGCGTCCTTCCGCAAGCTGAAGTTTTACGAGTCGCCGGGCGCCGCCGGAACGGTCGAAATCTCGCAGGGCGAGATCGTCACGCAGATCGTTTCCCAGTGCACCGCCGCTCTCGGCGGGAACCGGGACTTCAACAACATTTTCATCACCGCGCCGACCGGGGCCGGGAAGTCGCTGCTGTTCCAGCTTCCTGCCATCGAACTCGCCGAAAAACATGGTGCCGTCACCATTGTAATCACGCCGCTGATCGCCCTGATGAAAGACCAGGTGACGCAGCTCGAGCAGGAACATCACATAACCTGCGCAACCTTTATCAACTCGACGATTTCTTTTGAGGAACGCGAAAAGCGGATCGAAGCGATCAAGTCCGGCAAAAAATCGGTCGTCTACCTTGCGCCGGAGCTTCTGGTCTCCACGCCGCTGGCTTCCATTACGGGCAGCCGCCCCGTCGGTCTGTTCGTCATCGACGAGGCCCATATCGTCACCTCGTGGGGAAAGGACTTCCGCGCCGACTACTGGTACCTGGGCGACTTTCTGAACCGCCTCAGGCGCGGCGGCGTCTGGTTCCCGGTCCTGTGCCTGACGGCAACGGCCGTCTACGGCGGGCAGGAGGACGTGGTCAACGAGACGATCGCGAGCCTGTCGCTTGAAAAACCGCTGATTTACCTCGGGAGCGTCCGGCGGGACAACCTCGGCTTCGACATCCGGCACGCGGACCCGGCGGAAGTTTCCGGAAGCGTGGAAGCCTTTAAAATCAAAAAAGCCGCCGAAGCCGTGGAGCAGTTCGCCGTCCGGGAAGAAAAGGCCTTGGTATACTGTCCGTTCGTCTCCCAGGTCGACGATATTTACAACGCCCTGAAGCCGGAAACCCGGCCGAAGGTAAAAAAATACTACGGCACGCTGGAAAAGCGGGTGAGAAACGAGGCTCAGAACAGCTTCCGCGAGGGCGAATGCACCGTCATGATCTGCACCAAAGCGTTCGGAATGGGGATCGACGTAAAGGATATCCGCAACGTATACCACTTCGCGCCGACGGGCAGCCTTGCCGACTATGTGCAGGAAATCGGCCGGGCCGCGCGGGAAGAGGGCAGCCGGGGCTGCGCTTCCGCCGATTTTCTCCCGACCGACATCCGGTATGTGAAAACCCTTTACAGCATCTCGGAAATGAAGCAGTACCAGCTCCGCGAGATGCTGCGTAAAATTTACGATATTTACCGCGAAAGGAAGCAGCGCGGCTTTTTCCTTTCCCCCGACGCCTTTTCCTACCTCTTCGGCGCCCGGGACCTGGAAAACAAAGTGAAAAACGGCCTTCTGCTGATTTCCAAGGACCTGGAATCCGTTTACGGATACCCGGTGCTCCGCGTCCGCCCGAAAGCAATGCTGACCAGAAGCTACGTCAATGTTCCGAACGCCGCGGCGGAGGATTTTGAACGCGGCTACGGCCGGTACGTCAAACACCTGGATGACCACACCCGGCGGGTCCTGCCTTCCAGAAACAAGCGCTACGAATCCGACACGACCGTCGTCAACAGCGGAAAAATCTACGAGCTGGATATGGCGGGAATCTGGGCGGGCCATTTCCAGAGCATGAGCTTCGCGCAGTTCAACCACCGGTTCTTCAGCGGGGACCTGTTCCACTGCTCCACCGGGGAAAAATTCTCCCCCCGCGTCCACATCCGGGCGGTTTACAGCCTTCCTTTCCGCGACACGCTGGCAAAGCTGAAGGAATTCTGCACCGTCCTGTCCGACATCTTCCGGAAGCATCGAAACCAGAGCCGCATGTTCACCGCGGAAGAATTCCGGAGCGACTTGGCCGCCGGTCTTGGAAAAGAATTCGGCCGCCTGGAGCTTGCCGGGCTGGTACTCGGTCTGTTCGTCGCTGACCTGTCCCGGAGCATCGGGTTCCGCTCCAACAGCGACCGGCTGCGGTTTCTCGGGGCCCGGAAAGCACCGTCGGGGAAATATGCCTACCGGGTCCTGAATTCCGGCTACATCACCATGCCGAATTACTTCGTCCAGCTCGCGTCGCAGTGCGCGCCGGGTGAGGCCGACACCTACCAGGCGTATATCCCGATCGGCCGGAACGGCCGCCAGCCGGAACGTCTCCGGCTGCTCGCCCTGCTGGAGCTGTTCGGCCTCGCTTCCTATCAGGTGGAAGGCGGAAAAACGATGGAAGTTTTCATCCGAATCAACGACCCGGTCAAATTAAAGGAGCTGACGGACGGCCGCTACACCAACGGCGTCCTGCAGGACATCAAAAGGCGGCACGGGTCCGCGCTGGAAGTGATGCGGGACTTCATGGCGCGGGATCTGACGAGCGAACAGCGGTGGGACGTGATCGAAAACTATTTCCTCGGCCGGGACAGCGACGTGAAAAATGCGCTGAAAGAGCCGGAATCCGTCGAAAAAGGGCAGACAAAAAGCCCCTGACCGGTTTCGCGCCGGCCGGGGCCTTCCGCTCAGTGATTGGCCATGCTGTAAATCCGGTAGCAGTCCTCGCGGTCCAGCTCCCGGAAATGGCCGACTTTCCGGGCACCGCGGAATACGCAGCGGTCGGCCAGCTCCCGAAGGGTTTTCTCCGGCCGGACGCCGATTTTCAAATCGGTAAAGCAGGTCGGCATATGCAGGGAGCGGAAATAGGCGACCGTTTTTTCGATGCCTTTCTTCGCGGTTTCCCTCACGTCCGCCCCGGAAACGCCCCAGACCTTTTCGGCATAGCGCGCAAAGCGCTCGGGCTTCTGCCCGAAACAGTAGTCCGCCCACGAGCCCCACACGGCCGACAGGCTGGCGCCGTGTGCGACGTCGAACATCGCGCTCAGCTCGTGCCCGAGCTGATGCGTCGCAAAATCGGTGACGGCCCCAAGGCCCGTCAGGCCGTTGTGGGAAAGGCTGCCCGCCCACATGAGCTCGCTCATCGGTCCGTACTGGCCCGGATGCTCCAGGGCGGCCCTGCCGTTCCGGATCACCACGCGCAGCAGCGCCTCGGCCAGCTCGTCCGTCAGCTCGTTGCCTTCGGTGAGCGTGAAATAGCGGTCCAGCGTATGCATCATAATATCCACGACGCCGCAGGCGACCTGATAGGCCGGAAGGGTAAACGTCAGCTCCGGATTCAGGATGGCAAAACGCGGGCGGTAGATTTCCACGCTCAGGCCGCGCTTGACACCGGTCGCCTGGTTGGTCAGAACGGCGGAGTTGCTCATCTCGCTGCCGGACGCGGCGATGGTCAGCACCACGCCGACCGGAAGCGCCTTCCCCGCCGCGGCCTTCTGCTCCCAGAAATCCCACAGGTTTGTACCCGGGTTGGCCGCTCCGAGGGCGATCGCTTTCGCCGTGTCGATCACGCTTCCGCCGCCGACAGCAAGGATAAAGTCGGCGCCCGACTGAACCGCAAGCCCGACCCCCTTCTCCGCCAGGTCCAGATGCGGGTTGGGGCGGACACCGCCGAGGCTTTGGAACGGGATGTTTTCCGCGCGGAGCTCCCGCCCGATCCGGTCGAGCAGGCCGCTTTTGCGGGCGCTCTCGCCTCCGTATACCACGAGGGCTTTTGTTCCGCCGTATTTGCGGATCTCCGCCGCGGCGTGCCGCTCGCTTCCGCGGCCGAACAGGACCTCGGTGGGGGTGCAGTAAGTAAAGGAATTCATGGATGACTCTCCTTCCATGGAAAATATTTTACAATCGATCCGGTTTGAAAATCCAGTCCTATTTCCTATCTTAAGCCGAAACGGAACTGCCAATATGCCCGTGTGGCAATATCCGCACGACTGGGACATATTTCTCCCAGTGTTCCGCGTTGGAAACGGTTTTGACGCGCCGCTTATTGAATAAAAAAGAGAGTTATAGTAAAATAGCCGTAAAAGGCCAAAGGGAAGGCCGGGGAAGAAAACGATGCGACGGAATACGGACTATTCGGCGGAAATGGGACGGTACGAAACGGCTTTGTCTTCGGACTACAAAAAACAGAACGGCGTTTTTTATACTCCGGTGGAGCTTTGCCGAAGGATTCTCCGGGAGATCAAAGTCCGGCGCGGCAGCGTTCTGCTCGATCCCTGCTGCGGCGCGGGAAGCTTTTTGTTCGCCGCCCGGGCGATGGGTTTCACCCGGCTTTACGGCGCCGACCGGGACGAAGGCGCCGTTGCCTTCTGCGGGGACCGCCTGAAGACCGGGACGGTGAAATGCCTGGACACGCTCGGAAACGACGGGTCTTCCGTGCTGGCGGCGCTGCATCTTCCGGAAAAAGCGGATTTTGTGGTGGGGAACCCCCCCTACGCCCCGATGACGGGGAACTGCCGCATCCAAAGCGGCGACCGTGCCTTTCTGCAGCGGGTCCGCACATCGGGAAAAAACCTGTTTCTGGCCGCCCTGCTGCGTTCGTTCGAGCTTGTGAAGGACGGCGGGACGGTTTCTTATATCATCCCCAAAAATTTTCTCCACGTTGCTTCCTACGGGCCGCTCCGGAAAGAAATTCTGAGGCAAAAAGCCGTCGTCTCCATCGTCGATCTGGGCGTGTGCTTCAAAAACGTCCGCGGCGAACAGGTCGTCTTCACCGTGAAAAACAGGCCGCCCTCTCCGAGACACTCCGTCCTTTTGGAACGGGATACGGGGACGGAATTTGAAAAGCGCGCCCGGATCCCGCAGAACTTTTACCGCGATGAGATCATTCTGTTCGACAGCCGCGAGGAATACCGGATTTACCGAAAGCTCTGCGGGCGGCATCCGCCTCTCGGCCGGGCCGTCCGTTCGATCGCCCGCGGCCGGTGCGCGGAGAGCGGGGCGGTAAGCGGAAAGGCCATCCGCAAGTTCGGCTACCGGGACCGGAAAACGCCCGAAAACGGGGACCGGATTCTCCTTCAGAATATTTACAGCGCCGAGTCGGGCGTGATCGCGGCGTGCGGCGGAAACCTGGAAGCCGGGCAGACCGTCACGGTTCTGGTTCCCCGGGAAAGCGGCCGGTGCCGGTATATTCTGGGGCTTCTGCATTCCCGGCTGGTCAATTTTTATCTCTACAAATTCTGCTACAACTCCTCAACGCTCACCATGCACACCGACGCGGGATACTTGGGCAAGGTACCGTACGCGCGGGGGAACGCCCGGCAGACTGCGGCGGTGGAAGAGCTTTCCGCCGGACTGGAACATTCCGAATATCTTTCGGAAGAATGGCTGGAGGAAATGGAAGCCCTCAACCGGCTGGTTTACCGGATTTACGGAATGTCCGAAGAGGAATCCGCGTACATCGACCGATGCGTCCGAAAAATCCAATCGAAAAGGTGGTCTAACGGTGGCTGACCGTGCAAATGATTTAACGGGAAAAGAATGGCTTCAGAATTCCTTCAGCATCTGGAGAGAAATGAAGAAGACGCCGGAGGAAAAGGCGCTGAAACATCCGGCGTCCTACCCCGCCGCCCTGTGCGAAAAATTGATCCGGTCGTTCGCAAGGGGCGGCTGCCGCGTTCTCGACCCGTTCGACGGGATCGGCTCCACCATGGCCGCGTGCCGGGAGCTCGGGTGTTCCGGCGTGGGAATCGATCTGTCGGAAGAATACTGCCGGATCGCGCGAAAACGCGTCGCCGGCGCGGACCGGATCTCCATCATCAGCGGCGACAGTTTCGAAGAGCTCAAAAAGCTCCCGGAAAACAGCTTTGACCTCTGCATCACTTCCCCGCCGTACTGGGACATTCTGAACCGGAAACGGAGCGCCGACGGGAAGCAGAGCGTCCCGTACTCGGAAAAGGAAAGCGACCTCGGGAATATCGCGGACTACCGGGAATTCCTTTCCATGCTCCAGCGCCTCTTCCGCGAGGCGGCGCGCGTTCTGAAACCCGGCGCCTACTGCATTGTGAACGTGATGGACATCCGGAAGAAAAGCGTTTTCTATCCGCTGCACAGCGACCTTTCCTCAGCGATGCAGCAGGCGGGGTATCTCTACGACGACATCATTATCTGGGACCGGCAGAACGACTACAACAATATGAGACCGTTGGGTTACCCCTACAAGTTCCGGATCAACAAGGTGCACGAATATCTTCTCATCTTCATCAACCAAAAATGACGGAGAAAAGAGGCGGCGGACGTGAACAGCGAGATGGCGTACCTGCTGGGCATGGTGTGCGGGAACGGGGAGATCAGCCGCGGCAACTCCAGAACGGTCGTCGCGATCGAAATCCCGCATAAAAAGCTCCGGACGGAGTCCTGCGGGAACGTTGCGATCTATGTGAAAGCCAGCATCGCGGACATCCGCACGGTTCTGGAGCCGTTGATCGGCACCGGGCTGGGATTCACGCAGACGAAAAACGTGACGACGCTCTCCTTTGAAAAAGAAAACGGGGACTACCTGATGCGCGAGCTGCTGCGTTACGTCGGCCGCGCATCCTCGCATGAAAACGTCTCCCTCTGCCCCGAAATCTTTTCTTTCAGCCGGGACGAAAAGCTCCAGTTTCTGAAAGGATTCGCGGATGTGACGGGATATATCCGCCGCAGCAACTATTGTTTCAAAGAATACATGCACCGCGTTTATCTGGAAATTCCCCGCAACTGGGAACTCGTCGCGCAGATCTGCAATCTGCTGGCTTCCGTGGACATTCCGGTACAGAATATCGACTGGGCACACCCCAATATGCGCGACGGGAATCTGAAAAAATACCGGGCGGGCAACACCGGCTTTTGGAAAAAAGAGCATCAGATCAAAATATGGGCAAACGAATTCCTTCCGGTCGGGTTTGCCGTTCTGCACAAGACGGAGGCGCTGGCCGCCCTTTCCGACGAGCTGAAGCGCGGGCTCGAGGAAAGCGGCAGGACCCCGGCCGACGTGACGCACCGGTACTACTGGGAGACCCGGAAAGCCGGAAAGAAAAAGCCTCCCCACCCGGCGGAAAACGACGCGTTTCTTCCGCCCGGCATCCGCGGCCGCCATTATGACTCCTGGAAAGAGATTGCGAGGGATTTGGGATACCCCGAAAAGCGATGAAAGAATCAGAATTGTACGAACCGATGCGGCTCTGGCTCCAACGGTATCTGGAAGACCGGTTCCCAGGCTGCGGGATTGTTGCGGCGGACACGCACTCCGAGCGGCTGGACCGGGCCCTGAGGCGGCACGGCGTGGTCTGCGAGCAGGCGGCGGGGATGGATATTGAGATTGACGTGCTCGGTATTGCGGACACCGGAAGTGCCAAACGGCTGTTCTTCATCGAGGCGAAGAAAACCAGCCTCACGTTGCGCGATCTGGGACAGCTGTGGGCCTACTGCAAGCTGATTGATCCGGAAGAAGCGTTTCTGCTGACGTCGGCAGACTTCGGGACCTTGAATAAAATTCTGAACACCTTTAAAAGAGAGGATCTCCTGGACTTCGGGAGCGGGAAGCGGATCAAAAAGATGAAGGTCGGCGTTTGGAATCTCCAGACCAACGCGCCGGACCTGCTCACCATGATTCCAAAACTTTAACGGACCGGCACATCCGGCGCGGAGCGGCACCCGTATGGGAAGTTTAAAAAGTTGAAAAAAAGAAGCGTTATACCTTGACTTTGCCAGTACGGTATGTTATTATGGTAAGGCACTCTGATCGAAAGCATCAGTGAAAAAACAATTCTATTGTTATCGCGGAGTGGAGCAGTCCGGTAGCTCGTCGGGCTCATAACCCGAAGGTCGTTGGTTCAAATCCAGCCTCCGCAACCACAAAGAACCCGGCAGCCGTGCGGCTTCCGGGTTCTTTCATTTTTTCTTAAGCTGTCAAGAGCTTAATTTTGACAGTCATTCTTTGAGACAATGGTCTTTTCAGGAACATCATTTGAGCTGCCGGGAAAAAATTTTTCCGGCAGCCTGTTCTTTGACAGCCAATTTCAATAGATCGTGTCGCGAAGGTATGGCGCAGACAGCGGAAGTTTGGGGTACGCAAAACGAGTGAAAAGCTGGATGTTTCGCCCAAAACGCTTTACGCGTGGCAAAGGATGCAAAATGAGACTACTGATCGCACCCGACGCCTACAGTCCCAACTATTCCAGATAGCCGGTTCCTGACCGACGACATGAAAGCTTCGGTTCCGGCTCTGGTCGCCGTCTCCGCCTCTGTCTGCGGTGCGGACGAAACGGAGCTTTTGTTTCCGACCGATTCCACGCTGGAGAAACTTCGTCACATAAACAACGAGGAATACGCCAGGCCAGACCTGCTCCCGGATTTTAAGGTCAGATAATGAAGTCAATAGAAAAATGCGTTATAATTCGTTACAATATGATATAATGTAAGTGGAGTGATTTTCCGGAAGAAACGGTCACTACTACTTTATGGCGGGGATATGCTTATGGCTTGCACAACGATTCTGGTCGGGAAAAAAGCATCCTATGACGGTTCTACTATGATCGCACGAAACGATGATTCCGGTTCCGGCCATTTTACCGCTAAAAAGTTCGTAACGATCCATCCCGAGGAGCGGCCCGCGGTCTATAAATCGGTGCTTTCCCATGTGGAAATCGAACTTCCCAAAAATTCCATGCGGTTTACGGCCGTACCAAATGCCGTGGCAGGCGAGGGTATTTGGGCCGCCAGCGGGGTCAATGAGGCAAATGTCGGCATGACAGCCACGGAAACCATTACTTCCAACCCGAGAGTTCTGGGGGCGGATCCGCTGGTCGAGTATCATCCGGCACAGGACGGGCAGGCTGAAACGGCCGGCGGCATCGGCGAGGAGGATCTCGTTGCTATTGTTCTTCCCTACGTTCACAGCGCCCGCGAAGGTGTCGAGAGACTGGGCGGCCTGCTGAAAAAGTACGGCACCTATGAGAGCAACGGCATTGCCTTTCAGGATGTCAATGAAATCTGGTGGCTGGAGACCATCGGCGGCCATCACTGGATCGCGCGGAAGGTGCCGGATGATGTTTATGTCGTGATGCCGAATCAGCTGGGACTTGACCGGTTTGATCTGGAAGAGGCGCTGACCGAAAAGAAAAATTATATGTGCTCGGCCGATCTGAAGGAGTTTATTGAGGAGAACCATTTGAATCTATCGCGGAATGGAGACCTCAATCCGAGAGACGCTTTTGGAAGCCACGAGGATGCGGATCATGTTTACAATACGCCGCGCGCCTGGTTCATGCTGCGGTATTTTAACCCCCGCACCAAAGTATGGGACGGCCCGAATGCGGATTTCACGCCGCGTTCCGATGACCTGCCCTGGTGCATGATGCCGGAAAAAAAGATCACGCCGGAGGATGTAAAATACGCGCTGTCCTCCCATTATCAGGGAACGCCGTACGATCCCTATGAAAGCCATGGCGATCCGGCCATGAAAGGCATCTTCCGCCCGATCGGCGTCAACCGCAACGACTTTATGGCTTTGATCCAGATGCGCCCGGACGTCCCGGCGGAGTTCCGCGTGGTGGAGTGGATCGCCTTTGGATCCAACGCCTTCAATGCGGCGGCACCTTTTTATGCCAATGTATCCGCAACACCGGACTATCTTGCCAATACGACAAAGGAAGTTTCAACCGATAATTTCTACTGGTCCAGCCGCATGATCGCCGCTATGGCAGACGCGTCTTACAGGAAATCAATATTTCATATTGAGCGGTATCGGCTTGCTGTGCAGTCCAAAGGACATGCGCTGATCAACCGATACGATGAGAAGCTCCGGCGGGAAGCGGATCCTTCAAAACGAGTTGCCCTTCGGGAACGGGCCAATCAGGAAATCGCGGACATGCTGAAGCATGAGACCGCCGATACGCTCGACAAGGTTCTCTTTGAACTGAGCGGCCAGATGAAGAACGCCTATTCCAGATCGGACACTTAATTCTATAATTTCTATAATAAATTAATAAATTTTCCGCAATATTCTATCGTTAGGGAAAAGCCCAACGAATCGGAAAAGAGATTTAAAATGGAAGCCATGTTTATTTTAATAGGAGCGGCAGTATTTATCTTCGGCGCGGTAATCTGGAGCTTTGTCAGCTTTCACAAGAATTTAAAAGGCGGAAAGGGCCTGATCGATGACGCCGCGCCAGAGAATGAAACCTATGCCACCATACTTGGGAAAAAGGTAATGATGGAAAAAACGGGAACTTCTAAAATGCCAAGCCATCGCGTTTCTCATCTCGTGAAGTTCCGCTTTGACAATGGCACAGAAATCACGATGAGCGTGCCAAAAGAGATTTTTGATGATCTCCCTGTCGGCTCGCGCGACCTTCTGGTCACCCAAAATGAAAATTTTGTGGATTTCGGATGCCGATTGGGAAAACCGCTGGATCAGTAACAGAAGGCAAGCCCTTTCTTTGGCGGCATTGAACGGTGCGAAACTCCGCCGTCAAAATCACTCTTCGACGGCACTCAAGATGCGTCATAATGGCAGAAGCATCGTCTTGCTTTCATCTGAAATCAATACACGGCCGCTTTCCGCTCCAGCCGCTCCCTGAGCGCCGAGGGGTCGGTCATCGGCGGCAGGCAGGCGCCGCCGATGCACAGATAGGCGGCTGCTCGTCCGTTGATCGCCTCGTCATCCTGCGTAAAAAGGGCAAGCTCCGCCATTTTCTCATAGCCCGCGCCGCAGACGGCCGTCACATGAAAAGGAGCAAAGCGCGGAAGCGCGAGGAGCATTTTTTCAACTCCCTCGCCGTTTGCGATGACGAGCTCGCTGCCGCCGGCCTTTGCATGCTCGAACGCGCAAAGCAGCCCGCAGTATGCGGCGGGGTATCTGCCAACGCCATCCGCCGCGCTGTCGAAAACAGCCGCCGCGCGGGTCTCAAATCCCGGGTCGCCCGTAAGGCGGGAAAGCCTGATAAGGTTCTGCGCCATCACCGAGTTGGCCGAAGGAAGCGCGCCGTCATAATATTCCTTCTGCCGAAGGGGCAGGTCGCCCATATCGCTTCCGCTGAGGTAATAGCCGCCCTGCGCCCGATCCCAGAAAAGGCGGCCGGCGCTGTCGGTGAGCCGGAGCGCCTGTTCGAGCCAGCACGGCTCAAAAGTGGCCTCGTACAGCTCGATCAGCCCCCAGATGAGGAAGGCGTAATCACCGCAGCCCGCGGGGACGCCCGCTTCGCCCGCACGCCACCGGGCAAGCAGCCTTTCGCCGGAAAACAGGTTTTGAAGGATGAAGTCGGCGCACTTTCTCGCGTGCCCGATATAGGTCTTCTCTTTGAAAATACGCCCCGCGCAGGCAAGCGCCGCTATCATCAGGCCGTTGTTCGCGGTGAGCACCTTGTCGTCGCGGAACGGCCGGGGCCGCCTGTCTCTATATTCGAGCAGACGCCGATTTGCAGACGCCGTAAAGTTTCTATCCTCATCCGAAGAAAGCGCCTGTTTCAGCAGGTTGGGGATGCTCCTGCCCTCGAAATTCCCGTGCGCCGCCACGCCATAGAGGGCGCAGTATCGTGTGCCGTCGGCGCTGCCGAGGGCTTCACCCACATCCCGCGGACTCCAGAGGTAATACCTGCCCTCTCCTCCCCCGCTGTCGGCGTCCAGGGCGGTATAGAAACCGCCCCGGATGTCGTGCAGGTCGCGCAGAACAAATTCAGCCGTCTCGCGGACCGTGCGCTCAAAGCTTTTTTCAAGGAGCGCGCCCGCCTCGGAATAGGCATAAATATGCAGCGCGTTGTCATAGAGCATCTTTTCAAAGTGGGGCACGAGCCAGCGCCCGTCGGTCGAGTAGCGGAAAAAGCCCCCGCCGACAGCATCGTAGATACCGCCGCGCCGCATGCGCTCAAGGGTTATTCGCACCATGTCAAAGGCCCCGGCCTCGTTTTTTGCAAGGCCGTACCGCATAAGGAAAAGGAGAGTGGGGAGCGACGGGAATTTTGGCGCGCCGCCGAAGCCTCCGTTAACGCCGTCGAAGCTGCGGCATAATTCGGCGTAGGCCTCATCGTCGGCTTTTTCCGGAAAGGCGCCCCTCTTTTCTCCCGCCGAAACGTGTCCGAGAAGCCCCGCCGCGGCCGCGCTCACCTCATCCCGCTTGTCGCGCCACATATCGGCGATCCGCCTGAGCAGCGTGAGAAAGCCCGCGCGGCCGTAGGCATCATCCTTCGGAAAGTAGGTACCCGCGAAAAACGGTTTTCTATCCGGCGTCAGGAAACAGCTCAGCGGCCAGCCGCCCGAACCGTTCAAAGCCATGCAGGCGTTCATGTAGAAGCTGTCCACATCCGGCCGCTCTTCCCGGTCGGCCTTGATGCTGATAAAATTTTTGTTGAGTTCCTCCGCCACCCGCTCGTCTTCAAAGGATTCGTATTCCATCACATGGCACCAGTGGCAGGTAGAATAGCCGATGGATAAAAACACGGGCTTGTCTTCCGTTTTGGCTCTTTCAAAGGCATCGTCACCCCATGGATACCAGTCTACGGGATTGTGGGCGTGCTGGAGAAGATATGGGGATTTCTCGTAGATCAGTCTGTTTTCATGCTTCGGCTTTTCATTCTTTGGTACGCTCATGGTCCGTTTCCCCCCCCCTAAAATATCAGTTACCAATAGTATGTTTCGGAAACTGGCTTTTTATCGGGTTTCGTATTATATGGAAACTATACCATAAACTGATCTGCGTTTTCTGAATCATCCGGATTGTTTCGGAAAACAGAAGGAGGATAAGAACTTGTCGATACAATCTTTCGGCTTTTCCGCAAAACAGATTTTCTGGAGCAATATTCTATTGATCTTTTGCTGTGCGTTTTATCTGGCCTGGTGGCTGCTGGCATTCAAGCCCTCCGGAGCGATCCGGGGCATGAAAACGGGATGGCTTCTGATTCCGGCCTTCGCCGCGGGCTTGGCCGCAGTCATCCTGGCGGTAAAAGGAATCCACTCCGCATCCATCAAGGCCGCGCTTTTTCCAAACGGGCTGCTTTTGTGGGGCGGCATCGCCGCCTACCTCATCCTGCTTGCCGTTACGGTCCTGCTTTTCAAGCGGCAGGTGACAACGGAGCTTTTTCTCATCGTCGGTTGGGCCATGCTGGCTCTGTCCGAGATCAACGCACTGTATGGATTGGGGCGATTCTCTCATAGGCCGGCGGTCGTCTTCGCCGTCGTGATCGGGGTTGCCGCGTTGATCAGCCTTGTCTGTTATGTGCTGTACTACAAGCTCGGAGACCGCGCCGGGTATTTCGACGGCATGATCCCGCTTTTGGCGGTGGCGCTGGTCACGGCCGGCATCTCCATCGCCATGGCAGCCTAAGAAAAGACAAATCTTTGATCGGGAAAAGCGACGTTCCATGCGAACGGGCTGATGAAGGGCATCGGCCGCCGCAACGCCGCGTCCGCATGACACGTTTCGCGGCGACCCCCTCCGAAAAATCATTTTTTCACAATCCAGCCTCTGCTGCGTTCCACAGCCCGACGCCATCCGTCGAGCAGGGCCTCCTTTTTTGCCGGCTCAAGTTTCGGTTCGAAGGTCCAGTCGCACTTCCAAAGCGCCTTGATCTCATCGGTATCCTTCCATACCCCGGTCGCGAGTCCTGCGAGATAGGCCGCACCGAGCGCGGTTGTCTCCCGGATCATCGGCCGGCGGATCCTGCTGCCCAGAATATCCGCCTGGAACTGCATCAGAAACCGGTCGCGGCTTGCGCCGCCGTCGGCTCTCAGTTCCGAAAGGGCAAGACCCGTATCCTTCTCCATCGCCCGAACCAGGTCAAAGGTCTGGTATGCGATGGATTCCTCCGCCGCCCGGATAATATGGTATCTTTTGGTCCCCCGGGTAAGCCCCATGATACAGCCGCGCGCATACATGTCCCAGTACGGCGCGCCGAGGCCGGTGAACGCCGGAACGAAATAGACTCCTCCCGTATCCGGGACCTTCTGCGCATAATATTCGGCATCGCTGCTTTCCATAATCATCCGCATCTCATCGCGCAGCCATTGGATGACCGCGCCCCCGACGAACACGCTGCCCTCGAGCGCGTACTGGATGGAGCCGCCCCGTCCGATGGCGATGGTCGTCAGCAGACCGTTTTTGCTTTTGCAGGGGGCGTCCCCCGTATTCATCAGCAGAAAGCATCCGGTGCCGTAGGTGCTCTTGGCCTCTCCCTTACCGAAGCAGCACTGCCCGAACAGGGCAGCCTGCTGGTCACCCGCGTCGCCGGCGATGGGAATTCGTGTTCCCTGCAGAGTGGCATAGCCGTAGATTTCGCTCGAGGAGCGGACTTCCGGAAGCATCCCGCGCGGGATATCCAGTGCATCCAGAAGCGTGTCGTCCCAACGGAGCTTATGAATATCATACAGCATCGTGCGGGAAGCGTTCGTGTAATCGGTCACGTGGGCCGCCCCTCCCGTCAGCTTCCAGATCAGCCAGGTATCCACCGTGCCGAACAGAATTTCACCGCGCCGCGCGCGCTCTCGAGCCCGGAACATGGTCGAGAATCCATTTGATCTTCGTGGCCGAAAAATAAGCGTCGGGAATCAGGCCGGTGCTTTTCTCAATGTGATCCGTCAGCCCCTGTTCCTTCAGACCGTCGACGATCTCCGCGGTGCGGCGGCACTGCCACACAATGGCGTTATAGATCGGCAGGCCCGTGGCGCGGTCCCACAGGATCGTGGTTTCGCGCTGGTTGGTAATGCCGATCGCCGCAATGTCTTCCGCCTTGACGGCGCTGTGAGCGATCACCTCCATCATGACGGCGCTCTGGGAAGAATAGATTTCCATCGGGTCATGTTCCACCCAGCCCTCCCGCGGATAAATCTGGGTAAATTCTTTCTGGCTGATCCCCACGATGTTCTGGTCGCGGTCGAACAGGATCGCACGGGAGCTGGTCGTCCCCTGATCGAGGGAAAGAATATACTTTTTCATCCTTTTCTACCTTCTCTCCAAATTCCTTGTAGCGATGAAATCGGCGCCCGTGCCGCAGACATTTTTCACAACGATCTGTCCGGCGGCAATGGGGGCCTCAAGACAGACCCCGTTGAGTGCCCTTACCGCTTCAAAAACCAGCTTTTTCGGGATTGGGACATTGGTTTTGACCGGGCAGCGGGGATGAAGCGCGCCCTCGACCCGGACCGTGGATGTGACCACGCGGGTGGGGTTGGTCAGCTCCGCCCGGCCGTACTCCGCGCCCCGCGGGCAGGAATTGCCCGTGACGGAAAAGCCGTTTTCTTCATCCACCTTCAGATGGCACCCTCGCGGGCAGACGATGCAGATCAGTTCAGTCATGGGAAACCTCCTTGACGGATATGGTAAGATTGCCGGAACCGCATTTTTCGAGCAGCGCCTTCGGCAGTACGATATGCTCCATTTCCCCGGGCGCGAGGTGGTCGCGTTTAAACTCCGCGATGTCGCCGTCGCCGCAGCGCACGCAAAGCGTGCTCCGCCCGCAGACACGGCTGACCCGAAAAAAAACCTCCGCGCTCTTTTTTACGCCGGACCTGCGGATTCTCTGCGGCACCGTGTAGGCGACGCCGTCGCCGTTTGTCAGCTCCAGGACGTCGCATCCCGGCCTTTCCCCACGGGCGATATATTCCGCGGCGGCGGCCCCCGCGCGCTGGCTTTCCGCCGTAACGAAATCGACGAGGTCATGAACATGGACGACGTTCCCGCAGGCGAAAATCCCCGGAACGCTGGTTTCCATATTTTCACAGACCACGGGTCCGTTCGTTCTCCGGTCAAGCCGGATTCCCGCCTTTTTGCTCAGCTCGTTTTCCGGGATCAGCCCGACGGAAAGCAGCACGGTATCGCAGTTGAAAATCTTTTCGGTGCCGGGAATCGGTTTCCTGCGCGCATCCACCCGGGCGATGGTCACCTGCTCCACGCGCGCGTTTCCCTTGATGTCGACAATCGTATGGGAAAGATAGAGCGGGATGCCGAAATCCTGAAGGCACTGGACGATATTGCGGTTGAGGCCGCCGGAATAGGGCATCAGTTCCACGCAGGCCAGCACCTTCGCCCCCTCGAGCGTCATGCGCCGCGCCATGATAAGGCCGATGTCGCCGGAGCCGAGAATGAGGATGCGGCTGCCGACCATGCGCCCCTCGATATTGACATATCTCTGCGCCGCACCGGCGGTAAAGATGCCGGCCGGGCGGCTGCCGGGGATGGAAATGGCGCCCCGGGCCCGCTCCCGGCAGCCCATGGCCAGGATCACCGCCTTTGCCCGAAGGACCCGGTACCCTTCCGCCGCGCTGACGATATGTACTTCTTTCTCTTCCGTGACATCGAGCACCATGGTGTCGAGCCTGACCTCGACGCCGGTGGATTTCAGCATGCGGATGAACCGCCCCGCATACTCCGGCCCGGTCAGTTCCTCCTGGAAATAGTGGAGGCCGAACCCGTTGTGGATGCACTGGTTGAGAATTCCTCCCAGTTCCCGGTCGCGTTCGACGATGACAATATTTTTGGCTCCGCCTTCCCACGCGCTGCAGGCTGCCGCCAGTCCGGCCGGTCCGCCTCCGATTACGATCAGATCAAGCATCTGCGCTGCCTCCCCTTTTGGTCTCGCCGGACAGGATCCAGCTTCCGTCGTTGTCCTGCGGAATTTCTTCCGGCGCCATATGGTATTCGCGCGCCAGGATGGCGAGGACGCGCGGGCCGCAGAACCCGCCCTGACAGCGCCCCATGCCGCTGCCCGCGCGGCGTTTGACCCCGTCGATGGAGCGGGGCGGGATCGGGCTGTGCAGCGCGTCCAGAATCTCGCCTTCCGTAATGGTTTCGCACCGGCAGATCACTCTGCCGTACGCGGGGTTTTTCCGGATCAGGCGGTTCTTTTCCTCCGCGCTGAGATCCCGAAACCGTATTTTCTTCCGGGTGCCGTCCCAATCGGCCTTCTTCTCCGTTTTCAGTCCCTCGCCCCGCAGCAGTTCCAGCGCATACTCCGCAACGGCGGGAGCGGCGGTAAGTCCCGGCGACTTGATGCCGGCCAGATCCAGAAATCCGGGCGCGGCAGCGCGGATGACGAAATCGTCCCGCTCGCAGGCAGCCCGAAGGCCCGCAAAATTACGGATGTTGTCGCGGAACGAAATTGACGGAACCGAGCGGAGCGCCGCCCGGCGGACGAACTCCATTCCTTGCGCGGTGTTTGAGACATCCCCGCCGTCCTCCACCGCCTGGGCATTCGGACCCGCGATCAGATTGCCGTGCACGGTCGGGGAAACCAGCACGCCCTTTCCGTTTTCGGTCGGGCACTGGAAGATTACGTGAGAAACCCGCGTGCCCTCCGATTTGTCGAGCAGGTAGTATTCCCCGCGGATGGGTCGGATGGTGAAATCCGGCGCCGCGACCATGTTGTGGACCTTGTCGCTGGAAACGCCGGCGGCGTTGATCACAAATCCCGCATCCACGCTGCCGCGGTTTGTGAGAATCCTCCAGCCCCCGTCGATCCGGCCGATGGAAAGCACTTCCGAAGAACGCCGCAGTTCCGTGCCGTTTTTCACGGCGGTCTCCGCGAGGGCGATGCCGTATTCCCACGGGTTCACGATCGCCGCGCCCGGCGCATACAGCGCTCCCGCCACGTCCGGTGCGATTCCCGGCTCCATCGCATGGGCTTCGGAAGCGTCCAGAAGAGAAAGCGCCTTCACTCCGTTGCGTACGCCCCGCCGATACAGGGCCTCGAGCGTCGGCCGTTCCTCTTCACGGAAAGCAAGCACAAGGGAACCGACGCGCCGATACGGAACGTCGAGCCGCGCGCAGAGTTCCTGCGCGAGCTCCGCTCCCCGCACGTTCAGCTTTGCCATGAGAGTGCCGGGCTCGGGGTCGTACCCCGCATGAATGATGGCGCTGTTCGCCTTGGTTGTGGCGTCGCACACATCGTTGCGTTTTTCCAGCACCACCGTACGCAGGCGGTACCGGCTCAGTTCGTACGCGGCCGCGGCCCCGATAATGCCGCAGCCTACAATTGCCACGTCGTACATGATATTCCTCCTTAAAAACCGGCAATAAAAAAAGAGTAAAAGAAAACAGCCCTTGCTGTTTTACCCTTTACTCTCATACTCTTAAAGGCAAAATAACAGAATCAGAATCGGCAAAAACGAATTGGAATCACATAAACCAGACGTTCCGGTTGGTGGACGAAATCGCAACCGCCCCGGCATTCAGCGCAGCCATGATATCCGCCTTATCGCTGATGAGGCCGCCCGCAATAATGGGCTTCCGGATTTCCGCCGCAAGCCTCGCAATAATTTTCGGCATCAGGCCGGGCAAAATTTCCACCAGGTCGGAACCGCTCGCCGGATCCGTCCTGCCGATGATATTCTCCAGCGCCAGGGAATCCAAAACGAAATAGCGCTGCACCGTCAGCAGCCCCCGGGAATGCGCAAAACGGATAAGACCCGATTTTGTGGAAATGATGCCGTCCGCCGCGACGTTCTTGATCAGATACTCCACGGCGGCCTCCCTTGCGGAAAGCCCGTCGAGCAGATCGATATGTACAAAAACGGTCTTGCCCGCTTCCTTCAGGCGGAGGACAATGTCGCGGATTGTGTTGACGCTGCCGTACAGGACAAAAACGACTTTACTTTCACAGGAAAGGCAACGCTCAAGCCCGGCGTCGTCCTTGACCGCCGGGATGACCGGGACGCTTTCGAGGTTTTGCAGCAATTCTTCAGGATTCATCGTGTCATTCCTATTTTCCGCCTTCGAATTCGGGGCTGGTTTCATTGGGGCCAAAATCTGTATGTAATTGATTATACTATACCGCAAACGGCAGCCGATGTTCAAGCTTAATTCAGACAAACCGCAATTTTTCGCGCAGATTTACGCAGTTCTCCTCTCCACAGCCCCTGCAGAAACCATCAGTCCTCTTCGGCTTCCGCCGTAATCGTGCCCGCGTACGCCAAACGGAACCATTTTTGTTTCTCCCGTCATCGTTGCCGCAGTCACATGCCCAGCATGTCGAACGGCTCGAACGACACGACAACCCGATAGTCCGCCCCCGGATTCCGGTATTTGACCTGGACGGATTTGAGTGTCTGGCTGTAATACCATCCCTCGTCGGCTTTATCAAACTTGTTCCGGTAAAGAAAATGAGGCAGTTCCCGTCCGGACAGAAGAACCCGGTAAGGGGCTTTTTCCCTGTGGATCACATCGAGCAGAACCCGCTCGACCGAGGTTTTGTAAGGGCCGCTCCGATGGAACTCGAGCAGGGTCCGCTCGCCCGCACGAACGGCGATCCTGGTCTTTCTGTAATTTCCATCCCGGTATTCCGTGGTCAGGCCGTCGTCCTCATACAGGACGAAGCTTCCGTCCCGGTCCGGCGCGCAGATCAGCCGGATTCCCGTCACCGTCTGGGTGGCCAGGTTATCCATCTGGTTCAGCGCCAGCGGGACGATCCCCCCGCTGCGGATCATCAGGGGAATGCTCTGGAGCGTGACCGGAAGCTCTATGGTCTTTCCGCCCTCGTATTTCTCGCGCGACCAGAAATCATAAAAATCCGCCCCCTTCGGGAGATAAACCTTCCTCGTCTGTGCGCCTTTTTCCACGACGTTCGCCACCAGCAGAGAATCCCCCACCATGAAATCGACTCCGTCGTCGTAGCAGGCCGGGTCCTGCTGAAAGGCGCTGCACATCGGTTCCAGAATGGGCAGGCCGCTTTCATGCGCCCGCTCCATCAGGGAATACAGATACGGAAACAGGCGGTACCGAAACCGTATGGCGTCGCGGATATATTTCGTATATTTCTCGCCGTACATCCACAGCTCGGTCACGGTATTGTCCGTATTGACGGAATGGACGGAAAAACGGGGTTGGAAGATGCCGTTCTGGACCCACCGCACCATCAGTTCCGCTTCCGGAGCGGGTCCGTAAAATCCGCAGACGTCGCACCCCTGATTCGCCACGCCGGACAGGCTCATGCCGAGGATCGTGGCGATATTGTATTTCAGCGACTCCCAGCAGGTCAGGTTGTCGCCCGCCCAGGTCTGCGCGTAGCGCTGAATCCCGCTGTAACCGGAACGGCATACGACGAACGGACGTTCCGTTCCGGATTCTTCCTCGATCGCCTGCCGCGTCGCCCGGCACATGAGGTTCGGCATGACGGACTTCAGTTGTCCGATGGTGCCGCCCTTTCCTTCGAAATCGCAGCGGCAGTCCTGATCGACCATGCCGTCGTATTCGCAGTTGTCGTTCCAGACCGAACAGGTCCCCATGCCAAGCACATGACGTCCGAGCAATTCTTTCCAGAGCGCCCGCGCGCGCGGATTGGTGAAATCCCAGAAAACGCCTTTGCCTCCCCACCAGGCGCCCACCCCAGGCCTGTCTTCCCGGCTGTCCTTTACAAAGACATCTTCCTGTTTCAGCTTTTCCAGATACGGATGGGAAAGCAGGAAGGCCGGCTTGACATTGGGGGAAACGGTGATGCCGCGGGCGTGCATCCGGGTGAAAAAGTCCTTCGGGTCTTTGAATTTCTTCCGGTTCCAGGTAAAGACATAGCGCTTCGGCCCATCCGGAGTCTCCTGCGACGTATAGCCGGAGGAAAGCTGAAAGCCGTCCGTGGGGATCTCCTCTTCCTTCGCCGTATCCACAAAGCCGGTGATCGCGTCGTCGCAGTCCTGCGCAAGTTCCGGGTAATACATGGAAGACCCGAGATACCCCAGCGCATACTTCGGGAGCAGGGCGGATTTTCCCGTCAGGTCCGTGTACCGCTCCACAACCTCGCGGACGGAAGGCCCCGCGATCAAAAACAGGTCGATGTCCCCGCCGTCTGCCCGGTAGCGGCTGTGCGGCTTCCAGTAATTGCTACGCTCTCTCCCGAGATCAAAATCGCACGCATAGGTATTGTGGTAAAAGTACCCGACCGCCTTCCGGGTTGAGCGGTTCAGCTTGATATAGAACGGAATATGCTTATACAGCGGGTCCGTTTCCTTGGGGTCGTATCCCAGCGCATCCCGGGGGTTCATCGAAACCAGTTTCCGGCGTTTGTCCAATTCTCCCCCTTTTTCTCCGAAGCCGTAGAAGCAGTCGTCCGGCGAAATTTCGCTGGTGTGGATCCGCCTGCGGTTGCAGTCCTCCATGTACCCGATATCGGCGATATCGGCATGAAGCCGTGTGCGCCCCGCATCGTACACGCAGATGCGGAACGGGTCCTTCTCCACCTCGACGCAAAGCGCGTTTCCCCGTATCACCGCCTTTTCTTTTCCGTCCGCCAGACTCGCGGGGGCCGGGTGTACGCGGCGGCGCTCCTTCCCGAAAAGGCCGTCCAGACGGTCTTCCCAGGCGGTCATGACAAGGCTGTAGGATTCCTCCTCAAAATTTCCGTCAAACCCGGCCCGGATCCTCACAATGAAATCCGTGAGGAAAAAAATTCGGATTTCCAGCGAATCCGTCCGGACGCGAAACCAGTCCCCGCATTGTTCCACTTTTTCCACTTTCGTGCATAATCTCATCAAAAAACCTCCGCAGTTCCCAGCCCGGCCGCCCGCCGGATAGAAATATCCCTCTGCCCACCCAGTTCTCCGGCCTGGTCTCAGCCAGTATCCTGTTCCGCAGAGGGATGCGATTTACCCGGTCGGCTTTATTTGCTCACTTCTTTGAGCGCTTTGGTGATTTCGCCGTCCATGGTCGTCACATAGTTGTCGACGGTAAGCTTCCCGGCCAGAACGTCGCTCATCTTATCCCTCAGGTCGTTCTGGACCAGCGCCGTAAAGCTGGAATAACCCCACTCGGCGCCCGGCTGCTTGCTGGTGGCGCTCAGCTCGTCGGAGAAAATCCTGAAGAAATCTTTGCCGTAACCATAGTCCAGGCTCTCATTGCCCTTCACCTGGGAAAGGAACAGGTTCTCCTTGCAGTACTGCGCATTGTTTTCCGGTTTGGAAATCCACTCGATAAACTCCGAAGCCTCTTTTTCCTTGCCGGAGCCTTTGAAAGCGGAGAGGTATTTTCCGCCCGGCACGGAAGACCTGACCTTGCCCTTCGGCAGATAGGTAACGCCCCACTCGAAGTTCTTGATCTGATCCTTGTAATTTGCGATCATCCAGCTTCCGGCGAAATGCATGGCGACCTGGCCGGTGCGGAACAGATTGTTCGGGTTCTCGGAGCCGAGCCACACGGAATTGGGAATGATTTTGTCATCGTGAAGCTTTTTGAACAGGGTGACGGCGTTCCTGATTTCCGTCGTATTGAAGTTCGACGTTTTCAGGTCGGTCGAAAGCATGCTGCCGCCCATTTCATAAAACAGGGTGGAAAGGCGCATCGCCGTTTTGTCGAAGACCATGCCGTATTTGCAGCCGCCCTTTGCCATGACGGTCTTCAGGTCCTGTTCCAGCTCATCCCACGTCCAGATCTGGTCGGCCGACTGAGGGACCTTGACGCCGGCTTTGTCGAATGCCGTCTTGTTGTAAATCAGGCCGTTTGCCGTGATGTCCATCGGCGCGCCGAGAATTTTGTCGTCGTATACAAATTTCAGACCCTCGCCGAAATTATTGATGAACGCCTGTTTGTCGGAAACGTACTGGCCGAGGTCCACAAGCTGATTTTCAAAAGGCCCGAGGTTGGTTACTCTGGCCAGAGCGGGGGCCTGGCCGCCGTTGAGCATGTTTTTGATCTTGCTTTCCAGGTCGTTGTACGGCACCGTCACCATGTTGAACTTGATGTTTGGATGGGACTCGGTGTACTGATCCGCCAGCTTTTTGAACGAATCGCCCTCCTTGCCGTCGCTGAACCAGACGACGTCCAGGATCTTCACCGATGAATCGTCCTGCTTGCCGCCGTTCGACGCGGCCGTCCCCCCGGATGAACAGCCCGCGAACAGCGTCACGGCGGACGCCGCCGCCAGGATCAGGGAAAGACACTTTTTCAAAACATTTTTCTTCATACCTTTTCCTCCCTTATTGATTTCTGTATCATACGCAATCTATTCTTGCATCCGCATTCATTTTATCATCACATTTGAACAATAACCGGCATATACAATATGCAAAATTATATATTTTTGCTATCTTTCTTCCGCAAATTTCTTCGGCGTGATGCCGGTCATCTTCTTGAAAGCGGAAATGAAATGGCTGTCGCTGTTGTAGGAAAGCCTGCCCGCCACATCCGTCACGGAGAATCCGTCCTTCAACATGGCCTCGGCGGCAAGCATCTTCTGGTTGGCGATATAATCCAGAAGGGTAAAGCCTGTTTCCTGCTTGAAGTGATGGCTCAGATAATAGCTGCTGATGTAAAATTCTTTCGCAATCTCGTTCACCTCGAGCTTTTCTTCGATATGCTCGGCCACATATTCCTTGATCTGCTCGATGCGGTCGCTCTGGGACGCCAGTTTTTTGAACTCGAGCTCACGCTCCGCATAGACGTTCTTATTGCCTCCTCCCCGGAGGAAGAAGTCGTACTTCTCGTTGACGGCCATGACCAGCTCCAGAATTGCCATAGCCAATTTGGCATTGTAAGCATAGCAGCCTTTGTTGTTCGCAGAGGCCCCGACCGTTTCAAACCGCCCGACGACTTCCTTCAGGGCGTCGCCGTCCAAATGAAGCCGATGAATAAAATTCACCGGCCGGTTCCTGAAAAATCTGGTGAACTCGTACCCCAGCATTTTCTCGCCCGCCAGAAGGACGGATTCTTCAAACATCAGCACGTAGCGGCTGTATTTCTGGCCCGCGGGGCAGGTCGTGCGGTGGTATTCCTTGTTGTTCAGCAAGAACAGGTCCCCCGGCCCGGCCGGGTAGATGCGGTTGCCCACTTCCATGCGGACGTTGTCGCACAGAAACAGGATCATCTCATATTGGTTGTGCAGATGAAAGCCCTTCATCTTCCAGTTCTGAGTGCTTCCATGGTAATAATACAGGGAATCGAATTTTTCGTAAAAAAACTTTTCGCCCATATATCATCCTTCCTTATGCCAATACGGCTGCATGGCCTCCTGCAGGAGAAGAATCATCATGGCCTGCCCGTATGTCATGGGGCAGCAGGGAATCGTCCGGTAAAACTCCGCATCCATGCCGATGGGCGTTCCATACGACACATTCCGCACGGTGCCGTCTTCCGAGATATAGCCCAGAATGGAAGAAAGCGAGGTTTCGATCAGGCCGGAATACTCCTTTCCGGGCAGGATGCCGGAACGCACGCCCTGCATGACGCCGTACAGGAACCCGGCGCTCGCGGAGATCTCGATATAGGAGCCGGGGTCGTCGATCACCGTGTGCCAAAGCCCGCACTTGGGGTCGCTGTAGCGTTTCAGCGCCTCGACCTGGTTTTTCCACACGCAGAGGAAATACCTCTTGATGGCCGGGTCGATTTCGACATCCTGCATCATCTCCAGCCCGACGACCGTGTACCAGCAGTTTCCCCTGCCCCACAGAACGCCCCCGTAGTTGTCGTTCCTCCTGAAGCTGAACCCGTGATAAAACAGCCCTTCCTCTTTGTTCAGAAGATATTTGATATGGCTCAGGACCTGGTAATTCGCTTCGTCGACATAATCCCGCCGCCCCAGAATCTTCCCGGCCCGCACAAGAAACAGGACCGCCATGAAAAGCGTGTCGATCAGGATCTCGCCGTCGTTGCTGTCGCCGGTAATCATGTGCTGAAAGCAGCCGTCGCCGGTCCGGATCAGCTTCTTGTCCCGCATGATCCAGTCGCTCCATTCCCGGATCAGATCCAGATATTTTTCCTTTCCCGTCTCTTCGTAAAGATACGTCAGGGTCAGCATCGGCGAAGTCGTGTTGACGTTCTTTTCCGGCAGCCCCTCCCGAATCCGTTCGTCGAACCAGCGGAGCAGGAACTCCCGGATCCGGCGGTCGCCGGTCTGCCGATAATACTTCAGCAGCCCGAAGAGCCCCACGCCCTGCGGCCATTCCCAGCAGTTGATATCGATCAGGCTGATCGGGTATTTTTCCCGCATCCCATTGCTTTTCATGACCATCATTTTTCCGGCCACGAGATTGAGCTTTTTCTGCAATACCGCTATTCCCGTCATATCTTATCCTCACTCAGGATTCCTTCCGCAGACAGCGGATACCGGTAAACCGACTTTCCATTGACCGACAGGCCGCCGTCCTTCTTCAGGATGTACCGGTTGCCGGACTTATCGGTTACGCTCACGGCATCCGCCGGATGCTCGATGACAAGCAGCTTCAGTTCCATAAAAAATTCCTCAAGCGTTTCGTAGTCCTGCGCAAGAGCCACTTTGATAATCCATGTGTCCTTCCGACCCATGCTGATGAACTCCCGGTATTTCGTCGGGCCGCGGTCTTCCATCCAGATTCCGTTTTCCGCCACCAGGCCGATGTAGGCGCCGTCCTTTTCCACCGCGAGCGTCGTGCCGTCCCCCTGATAGCCGCGGAATTCGCTCAGCGGCACATAGGCGTGGGTATAATCGATCCGGTCCGTTTCCGGGATGTCATAGGAAAGGATGCTCATGTCCCGGTACTGCGCCGCCAGAGGAAGGACGCCGTTCCCGGCCCAGAAATTCGGACGGCCGCTGCCGTACGGATGCGATTCGCCGGGGTGGTTGACAAACACGAAGGCCGTTTCGTCGATGGCGGCCTCCATGATATGCTCCTGGTACCCGGGCCGGAACGGTTTATAGCCCACTGCGGTGGAAAGCAGCACCCTGCCGTTTTTATACAGATAAAGATTGACGTGCCGTTTATAACCCTGCGTATTCATGGCGATCAGCTCCCGCCCGTCGGCCGGGGCGATGTATCTCCGGTATTCCTCTGGGGCCTCGTAATCCCCGAGGGCAAGCGCAAGATAGCCGACCGCCGCGCGGTTCATGTAGCCGACCCCGTACATGAGGTAAAGGATGGCCGTCGTGCCCGCGTTGTAGTTTCCTTTAAGCTCCTTCTCGTACGTCCTTCCAAAGCTCGTCATGACGGCACCTTTGTGCGCGTTGATGCACAGGCTGCGGAAAATCATGTCCAGCGCTTTTTTCGCCATGCGGTGGAATTGGTTTTCGCCGTCCGTCAGATTGTACAGAGTCGCGATCCCAAGGATATCAATCGGGATATAGGCATTGGAATTCCATTCCGTGATGAATTCGCGGAAGAAATTGCCGAACCACTCTTCCAGGTGCGCCTCGGCGCGCCGCCGAACTTCGCTGCCGGACCGGCCGCTGTTGGTGAACACCTCGTCCCGGAAGTACACGCCTGCCAAATACTGGCATACATGAAAGAGCAGGGCGTGGTTCTCGCTGAAAAACCACATTACATCGTCGCCCGGCTCGTCGATCCAGTAGCGGTAAGAAACCGCCGTATCGCGGATCGCCTTTTTCACGTCTCCGGAAAGCCTTTCGCCGAATCTGCCGTAGAGATACAGCACGATAATAAAGTGAAAATCGGAGCAGTCCTTGCGCTTCCGGATCCCCCGGAGTTCTTTCAGAACGATGGCCCCGGCCTGTTCCGCATCCCGGCCGAGGGCGAGCAGCGCGGCCGACTTGTAGACATTGTCCACCCCGTACCGGCAGATCGTCTCCAGCGCCTGTGTCTTCCGTTCGCGCAGGGTTTTCCCGCGCATCCGCAGAAACTCTTTGCTGAAAACCTGGTTGCCGACCGTTCTTCCGACGGAAACCCCGTCCACCGTAACGCTCACCGTAAAATAATAATAGGACGGGAGCAGTTCGTCCGCCTCGAACAGGCGGAGCAATCTGCTCCCCTTTTTCAGCAGGAGCCGTTTCGTTCGGATCAGGGACTCCGGCTTTTCCATCAGTTCGATGAATTCGCCGTGCGCGGTCGTGAGGTCCACAAAAAAGTCCTTCTGCGCCTCGCCGCCCAACAGCAGATCGACCGGCTCGCCGATGTAGGCTTCTTTTTCAAAGGAGATGTCGTCCAGCATGCGTTCCGCCGAGCGGATGCCTTCGCCGTCCGCTCCGTCCGGGACGGGCACGCGGATCGACAGTTTCTGGCTCCCCATGTAACGGATTCGAAAATAATAATCCGTATCCCGCTCCGCAAGGTCGTCGTGGCAGACGAGGAACTCGTTCCGGCTCCGTTTCAACGGGATGTGCACGGTCGTGTGTTTGACCATGTTCCGGGTAAACGGCGTGTAATCACAGACCAGAGCCCCGTTTACCCAGACCGTCATGCCGCCGCAGGTGGAAAGCTCAAATGCGGCCGTCTCGTCCGTGCCGGCGGCAACGACCGCGTAATGGTAGGAGCGCAGGTAGGTCGGCGTGTAATAAAACCCGGAGTTTTCCACTCCGATGTTCCGAAATGGGAAATACAGTTTCAAGGACTTTCGCAAGCCGAACACTTCCACCCGGTCGCCCGGAACCTTTTTGCCTAGGTCGAGATAATCCGGACAATTCTGCAGCCGCTTTGCAACGAATTCCTTCCGGCACGGATTCTCATGAATGGAAAATCCTTTTTCCAGCCACTCGTTGACCTTTCCCTGTAAGGTGGCCTTTGCAAATTTCTGTTCCTTTGTAAAAACGCCGGTCGACAGAAAACGATTGATAAAGCCCTCCGCGAACAATGGATATTCCAGATACTGCAATCTTGGTCCCTCCACAATTAAGATTCATTCCTTGACTCCGCCGATCGTCATGCCCCCGATGATATATTTCTGCAGCGCCACAAAGACGATAATCACGGGGATCATGGAAATGGCGGACATCGACAGAAGGCTGGTCCAGTCGACATTGAATTCGCCCGAAAAGTTTGCCAGCGCGAGCTGGATGGTATACAGATTCTCGTTGTTGATCACGAGTTTCGGCCACAGGAAGTCGTTCCACCGCCACATAAAGGAAAAGATGCACAGAACCGAAATGACAGGCTTCGCAAGCGGAAGCATAATTCTGTTGAAAATCATGAACTCGCTCGCCCCGTCGATCCGCGCCGCTTCCATATAAGCGTCGGGAATACCGATGTAGTACTGCCGAACGAGGAACACGGCCGTCGGGGATGCCGCGGCGGGGATGATGAGTCCCCAGAGGGAATTGTACAGGTTCGTGGCCACAATGACTTTAAAGATCGGCACCATGATAACCTCGAGCGGCACCATGAGTGTGGCGAGGGTAATGCCAAACAGCACCTTCGAGCCCTTGAACCGGTACTTGGCGAACACATAGCCGGCCATCACGTTGATGATAATGGTCAGGATCGTCGCCACGACGCTGGTGAAAACGGTGTTGAAAAAATAGATTGAAAAATCCCCCTGGCTGAACGCCGTGACGTAATTGTCGAATGTGGGGTGGTTCCCGAAAAGCGTCGGCGGCCAGGCGAACAGCTCGCCCGTATCTTTAAAGGAAGACCCGATGATCCAGATAACCGGGAAAACAAAAATAAAGGTCAAGACGATAAGAACCAGATAGAGAACCGCGCGTGAAATTTTGTTCTTTCCGATTTCAGTCGACATCCTGTTCCCCTCCCCTCGTCATTCTGAACTGAAGCAGTGTCAGGACCGCGAGCACCACAAAAAGCACGGCGGTCATGGCGCAGGCATAGCCCATCTGGTTTTCTTCAAACCCCGTCTCCTGGATCTTCTGGACCATAAACGTCGTTTCTCCCGCCGGACCGCCCTGGGTCAGTGCGTAAACCAAAGGATAGGTCTTGATCACCGTTACGGTCGACAGCACGAGGACAAGCAGAATCGTCGGTTTCAGAAGCGGGAGCGTGATGTACCAGAATTGCTGCCAAAAAGACGAGCCGTCGATTTTGGAAGCTTCATAATATGTTTCCGAGATGGAGTTGAGACCCGCGACAAACATAACCATGTAATAGCCCGCCATGCTCCAGATTGTGACGAAAATCACGACGCCCATGGCGGCCGTCGGATTTGTCAGCCATTTCACCGCCTGGCCGCCCCGGGACGTAATGACATAGTTCACGATGCCGAAATCCTCGCCGAGCATGAATCTCCAGATCAGCCCGACGATAATCGTCGAAATCATGGTCGGCCAATAGAAAGCCGCCCGGAAAAAATTGCTGAAGTGCACCCTGCGCGTCAGCATAAGGGCAAGGGCCAGCGACGAGATCAGGATGCCAGGAACCGACAGCACCGTGAAAATCATCGTGTTGCGGAACGAAAGCAGAAAGTCCGAATCCTGAAACAAGGCGGTGAAATTGTCCAGTCCCACAAACTTCATCGGATTCAGGCCGTCCCATTTGTTGAACGAGATCCAGAAACCGAAAGCGGCAGGATAAAACAGAAACAGTCCAAAAATAACGAGCGTCGGAAGCAGCATCAGATACGGAAATATTCTCCTCTCAAAACTCTTCAACCTTAACCCTCCTGCTGATATGGATTTCTTCCCGGAATGTCGTCGGTCCGGGAACCGAAAAGAAGCAACCCGGGGACTCGGCCGACCACTTTCGTCGGCGGTTCAGGATTCCAATAGAATGGACGCGGAATAAAACAGCGATTTACGTTTCTGCCGCTTCCAATTTTCTACGGGTCCAGTATATCATCCTCTCCGGCTCGAATCTATCGCCTCATTCATGAAAATATTATATATTTCTGCTTACTTTCCGTATTTCTTTATGCATTTTATCCTGTGTTCTTTATTTACCGGTCCCACGGGGACAGCAGCCACCCCGGTCCATGCGGGGTTCCGGCGACGTATCCTTCTGCCTCCACACTGTCAGCGCCAGTGATAAAATGTAGAAAAGCGCCGGTCAAAAAATGTAGGTTTGCAGCGGAAAGGAATGCAATATGGTACACTCAGATCTGTCTGTTAAGCGGCAGGCGGAGAGGGTGTCAGAATGAAAGACCAGCTATTAAATGTCAAGAGGTGATTTAAAAAAATTGGAGAGAAAAAACAGACACGCCAAAAAGCCCTTGGCCGAAGGGCTAAAGGCAAAACAGGGAATAAGAGGAAAGCTATCTGCCTTTGGGAGGCAGCGGATTGTAAGGACGGTTCTCCTTGAGGATCGTGAAGATGATGTTGCAGAGCTTGCGGGCTACAGCGCCCACAGCCGTCAGATGGTGCTTACCGCGAGCGCGGAGTCCTTGATAATAGCTGGATAGGATAGGGTCGCAGAAAGCCGCTCTGCCTGCCGCAAGCCAGATGGCACGCCGCAGATATGGCGAGCCCCGCTTTGAAAGTTTCTGTTTTGTTCCCGTAAACTCACCGGATTGTGTAACCCTCACATCAAGGCCGGCAAAAGCGACAAGCTTGTTCGAAGCGTCGAAACGGTTGATGTCGCCGATCTCACTGAGGATAATCGCCCCAAGGGTATCCCCGATGCCGGGGATGGTCGTTATGTAGGAATCGGTCTGTTTGAGCAGCAGCGAGATCTCATTCTCCAACTCGGAAATCTGCTTTTCCAGGAACAGCATCTGTTCGATAAGCTGACGAATCTGAAATGCGAAAGCATCTTTGGCAAAGCCGATACCAAAGGAACCGGCCGCCACGGCCTTTAGCTGTTTTGCTTTTTCTTTACCAAAGCGCCCCTTGCTGGCTCTGGTGAGCAGCGAGGCGAGCTTGCGGGGAGATACCGTGAGCATGTCCTCCGGTGTCGGGTATTTGAGCAGGATTTCCTTTGAGGTAACGCCGAAAGTGTCCGAAAACAGACTGTCATACTCGGGAAAGACCTGATCCAGCAAGGCGATGACGCGGCGTTTGCAGTCGCCGCAAGAATCCACGAGGGCGAGACGATAGCGTGAAAGCTGCCGCAGCGCCACGATGGTTTCCTCGGAGAGATTGGTCGCTGAGAACTGGCCGAAGCGCATGATCTGAGCGATGATGAAGCTGTCCTTTGAGTCGTTCTTGGTCTGGCGGATGTACATTTTCCGGAACGCCTCGGACTGGATGGGGTTAATGACTTTCACATCGTAGCCGAGCTCCAGGAAGAAAGCGTGAACGGAGAGCCAGTAATGGCCGGTAGCCTCCATCCCAATGACGACATCGTCGCAAACGACATTGAGCCGCTCAAAGAGTGCCAGCAGTTTCTCGCAGCCGTCTTTCGTATTTGAGAAGGAGATACTGTCAAGCAACAATTTTCCCGACTGGTCGATAACAGATGCCTCGTGTTTGTACTTGGCGATGTCGATCCCGCAGTAGAACATGTGAATACCTCGCAGAAAAGATTTCACAGACAGAGTTTCCTCACGTTCTTTACGGGATACAACCTCGTCAGATATTCAGCGCTAAACGCTATCCAGCTCATTCGTATCAGCCCGTAAAGACAGAGGCGCCATTCTTTCGTTGGAAGCCGAACTTCAAGGAGCAAACCTGCGCCCCCTGTCTGTACAGACTTATTATCCCACATGGCTTGTGGAACAACAAGGTTTCATACGGTGCCCTTCTCGAATCACCGTAAATCTATTATACGAGGAGCAAACTGGACGGATATCCGAAGCGACCGGCAAAAAGGACTGAACTACACAGAGACAGCGCGCAAGTACAATATTGACCCGAGGACGGCGAAAAAATATGCTCCGAGCGAGACGCGGCCAGTATACCGCCTGAGCGCAACGAAGCCGCCGAAGCTGGACCCCTACAAGGAGCAGATAGCGGTATGGCTGGAGGAAGCGCCGTACTCAGCGGAGCGGATACCGGAGAAAATTCAGGAGCAGGGCTTCGAGGGTGGGCACAGCATGGTGCGGGGATACGTGCGAAACAAGAAGGAACAGCTGGACGCGAAAGCAACGGTGTCGCGCCCGCCACGGACTGGCCCTATAATCAGCAAGTTCACGGAAAAACCGCCGCAGGCCGCCTATGACGCCGCCGCGAACTTGACACCGGGATTACCCCGGAGCCGCGCGGCGCGCACTCCGGCGGCCATGCGGTCGGGCACCATGATAACGCGGAACCGACATGCAGGGCAAAAAGCTTTGTGGAACATATTTTCATCAAACGGTCGGCCGGTAAGGTGAAAATTCGGAACAGCTGGGGCCAAGGGATCGGCGCAGACGGAACCGGCCACTTTGAAGCATCGTATGAAGTGCTCGAAAAGCTCCTTATGGATATGCGGGTTATCGTCCCGCAGTAAGCCGCCGAGAAGCACACAATATAAAGGCCGCCCTGCGTGCCAGAAGCGGCGGCAGAGCGGCTCTTTTTTGTTTGCCCGGAAAAAATATACGCCCCGCAATGGCCATAGGCCAAAGCGGGGCGCTTCCTGCATCACCGTTTGAAGATGCAGCCGAACAGCCCCTTCACAAACACGAAGCAGGGATATGGGACGTTCGGATTTGAATTACTGTGGTGAACCATCGGGGATTCGAACCCCGGACACCTTGATTAAAAGTCAAGTGCTCTACCAACTGAGCTAATGATTCATATGAAATTAAAACAGCCTGTTTATTATAACAAAGGCGGGCTGAAATGTCAATAAAAAACCTGCCCTCGCGCGCAAAGCCTCCAAGAGCAGGCTTTTGGCTGGGCTGGCAGGATTTGAACCTACGAAATGACGGAGTCAAAGTCCGT
>ENA-UOOI01000948-UOOI01000948.1-fermentation-metagenome-genome-assembly--contig:-NODE-948-length-33410-cov-9.396942_pt1 | contig 33410 bp, 49 predicted proteins | sample MGYA00245779_ERZ724027 | MGnify/ENA primary metagenome ERZ724027 (study PRJEB28704, sample SAMN03018318) | fermentation metagenome | biome: anthropogenic terrestrial biome; feature: soil; material...
AAGAATTTGCTAAGAGGACGCTGAAATCTTAGCAAATATCCGGCGATACGAGATGAACCTGAAAAACAAATGGATTGCAAAAAATTCAGGTATCATGCGGGTTCAGCGGCATTGCAAGACACCACGGCACACGCCGGATGATACGGCATCGGGTACTCCTAAGCGGCAGATCGTTCAAATCCATTTAGCCCTGAAATTTCATAAGTCTCCGTAGCTCAGCTGGATAGAGCGACTGCCTCCTAAGCAGTAGGCCGGCGGTTCGAGCCCGCCCGAGGACACCACAAACGCCGGAAAATCAAGGCTTTTCGGCGCTTTTCTTTATTTTCTGATTCTTTGGCAGGATGGATTTTTGTCCCGGGGGCGACAAGCAGTTTGCTAGGTCTTGTTTGGAAAATAAAAAACGACGGATTTTCGAGATAAAATTGTGCCGAACAAGGAAAAAAACGCAGAAATCCTTTCCGAATTCCGAGTATTTTTGACGCAGGGCGGCGCAATTTTAGCCGAAATAGACTAGTTCCTCGATTTTTCAAACAGGCCCTCATTTCATTTGGGATAAACCTCCTTTTGTCTCATCGTTTTGAGGCCGATATGAAAAATTCGATCGCTTGACTTTTCAGAAGGGTTGCAGTACTCTGTTAATTAGATTAACAAAGCGAGGCGGAACCGGTGAATGAGCAAACGGATCTCGACCAATTGTGCGAATGTTTCCTCCAGACGGTCCACCGATTCGCACAACTGGAAAAGGAAATGCACACCTATGGAACAGGGCAAAAACTTCATCTGTCCGAAACTCATACAATCGTGGATGTTGGAAACCATGACAACATCAATATCACAGGGTTAGCCAGGCTGCAGGGCGTTTCAAGAAGCGCCGCGTCTCAGATGGTCAGCCGGCTGGTGAAGAAAGGCTTTCTCCGGAAGGATCTTTCTCCAAAAACGGAAAACGAGGTTGTTCTGTCGCTTACGAAGGCCGGAGAGAACGTTTGGCAATGGCATAAACAGCAGCACGTTTGGCTAAGGGAGAAACTGACCGCCATTTTTGCGGAATACCCGGACGACACCATCGTGCAGCTGCAATCGCTGATGGGGAAAATGCAGACCTTGTGGCAGAATCTTCCGGAGCAGATCGAGTGATTTTTTAAGTAAAATATGAAGCGGATTAACAGCAAATGGAGAGAATAGAATGAGCTACGAGAATGTTAATCCCATTCAGCAGTTCAATTTTCAGGCCAACCGGGTCCTGACCTATGGCGAATCAGCCTGCAGCGCACGGGAAATCCGTAAAGCGGTCCCCGGCATCCGCACGCTTGACGACTGGCGCAGAGTCTGGCTTGCCCTCGCAGAAAAAGCGGAACGGGAAGACAGGTGTCTGCATGCGGCGTATGATTACCGAATGGTTGAATTCTTTTTGAAGGCGGACAATCCGCAGAAGGAGGACGTCTACAAAAAGTGTCTCCGGTATTTTTACCTCGGGTTTGATTCGGAACTGCATCTGGTCTACCAACGATACCGTATTCCATTTGAGGGCGGTATTTTAAACTGTATTACGATTCCAGCGGCCCATCCGAAAGGAACGGTTCTTGTCTGCGGAGGCTACGATTCCTTTATCGAAGAATTTGTGCTGCAAGTGCGCGATTTGGCTGCCCGCGGTTATTCCGTCATTCTATTTGAAGGGCCGGGGCAGGGGTACTGCCTGCGCGAAAAAATGTATTTCCGGTATGATTTTGAAAAGCCCGCCTCAACCGTCGTGGACTACTTCAAACTGAACCGGTGCGCGATGGTCGGCATCTCCTGGGGCGGCTATTTTGCTTTGCGAAGCGCTGCCTTTGACAAGCGGATCACAGCGGCGGCGGCCTACGACGTCATGGACAACGGCTTTGAGGTGATGACCCATGTGTTCCCGGCTCCGGTCTGCAAACTGATTCGAATGGCGTTCCGGCACGGGAACGGCGGCTTCATCAATTGGCTCGCCGGCCTGATCCGAAAAAAGAGCATTCTTGCGGACTGGGCGCTTTCCCAGGGCATGTATATAACCGGGACGAAAACCGCCTACGAGTTTTATCAGAACCTCGCAAGGCACACGCTCTCAGGCATTGAAGACAATCTGACACAGGACATCCTGCTGTTGGCCGGAGAAAAAGACCATTATATCCCAACAGGTCAGTATTACCGGCTGAAAGAACGGATCCGGCATGCCCGGTCCCTTACCTGCCGGCTTTTCACCGAAGCCGAGGGCGGCGGTCAGCACTGCCAGATTGGAAACCACATGCTGGCGGTGAATGCCATCCTAAACTGGCTCGATCAGGTCTATAAGCCGGACTGACAAAAACATCGGATGAAAAACCGCTTGTTTTGAAACGGGTACGGGAGTAAAATAGGCATCAGAAAAAGCCGGTTGCCGGCGGCAATCGGCTTGACTCCCTTTTATCAGATGCGAATGTTCCTATTCCTTCCATGGAGGAATTTGATGGATACGGTAAAAGACCTGGCACGCTATTTGTCGGAAACCCAAGCGGATTTTCAACTGATCGAGCAGGATCAGCCGATTCGTACCGTTCAGGATGCGGGAGGATATTACGGCGTTGAAAAAGCAGCGCCTACCTTGATCCTTCAAACTGAAAACGGCTTGTTGGCATGCATTGTATCAATCAACCGAGGCAGATTAGACTTTGAAGCAATGAAAAAACGGTTTGGCTATTCTAAACTGAAAATGGCCGACAGAAGGAAGGTTGAAAAACAAACCGGTTATCAAGTAGGCGCCATTCCGTTAATCGGCCATCATCTGCCATGTATTTTTGATGATTGTCTATTGGAATATGATTACATATATGGTGGAACTGGAGATGAATGCGTGACATTAAAAATTTGCCCCAAAGATGTAAAGCGCCTGAATAACGTGATACACTGTCTGACTTAGGCGCTTCCAATCCTGAACATTCTGTGGATCGCGGGCTTCCCGTTGCATTTGGAAAAGCATGGAGATAGACTGAAACGAAAGGCGGCGTTTTTATGAAAAGGGCTTTGATTGTCGTGGACTATCAGAAGGACTTTGTAACCGGGAGCCTCGGTTTCCCGAAAGCGGAAACGCTCGACAGGGCGATTGCCGCCAAAATCCGGGAATACCGGTCTTCCGGCGGCGACATCATCGTTACGCTGGACACTCATGCGGAAAATTATCTGGAAACCCAGGAAGGCAAAAATCTTCCCGTGATCCATTGTGTCCGCGGGACGGACGGCTGGAGCCTGTTCGGGGGAACGGCAAAGCAGATTCGGGAAACGGACCGGAAGTTTGAAAAGGGAACCTTCGGCTCGCTGGCGCTGGCGGAATATCTGAAGAAGCAGGGATATGAGCAGGTTGAACTGGTCGGCGTGGTGTCCAACATCTGCGTGATTTCCAATGCTGTGCTGGCAAAGGCGGCCCTTCCCGGATCGCTGATCGTAGTGGACGCCGCCTGCACGGCGAGCAACGACGACGCGATGAATGAAAAGGCCCTGGACGTGATGGAGGGCCTTCAAATCAAGGTTGTCAACCGCCAACATGGATCAGAACGATTCCCTATTGAAAAGGAAAGCTGAATGAAAAAAGCAGCAGCGTCATGGAGCAGAAAAAAACCTGATTTTTTCATTTATCATGATACTTTGAATGGATAACGGAAAGGACGCTTCGATCATGAGAAAAGATTTTGGGGCAAAGCCCATCACTTATCCGCAGCCCGTGTTTGTCGTTGCGGCTTACGGGGAGGACGGAATCCCCGACGCCATGGATGTGGCCTGGGCGGGCATCAGCGACGATAAAGAAATTTCCATGTGCGTCAGCGCCGGGCACAAGACGACGAAGAACATTCTTGCCAGCGGGGCGTTTACCGTCAGCATGGCGGACGCGGAGCATGTGACGCAATGCGACTACCTTGGGATTGTCTCGGCGAATACTGCGCCGGACAAATTTGCGAGGGCCGGTTTTCACGCCACAAAGAGCAAATTTGTGAACGCGCCGCTCATCGACGAACTGCCCATGGCGGTCGAGTGCAGGCTCGTCAGCTACGATAAGGATTCCGGCCGTCTGGCGGGCGAAATCGTCAACGTCTGCGCGGATGAAAGGGTGCTGAACGCACAGGGGAAGATCGACCCGGCAAAGCTGCGCCCCATTACCCTCGACCCGATGAACAATGCCTATCTGGTCGTTGGAGAAAAGGTCGGCACTGCGTTCCAGGATGGTAAAAAGCTGAAATAACCGTTCCGGATCAATTCCAATTCGGCGCATCATGCGGATCAGCGGCGCTTCCGGCGCCCGCGGAAAACTTTCCTGCCGGCTCAGCCGGCCCGCTTGACCGCAGCGGAGGAAAACATTTTTTTCAGCGTTTCCGGGTCGGCGACCCCGCTCGTCGACATCGAATTCAGGTACTGGAAGTCCTTGACGGCCTGAACCGTCGCCTCGCCGTAAAGCCCCGTCGGCTTGGCGAACATGTACCCCAGCTCTTCGAGCCGCTTCTGCATTTTCATCACATCGTCGTTCTGCATCCCGCTTTTCAGCGTCTGGTTCAGGTCGATGGAAGCCGTCGTCTGCGAAGCCGACGGGGACGAAGCCGCGCCGGAAGAGGACGATTCTTTCTGCAGCAGCTCCGGATGCACCGTCCCCGCGAGGAAGGTCACGGCCTCCACGATCTCGCCGCCCTGCCGCGTCATCAGCACGGGGTCCATCTCATAGACCCGCTTTTCCCTGACCGCCGTCAATTTGGAAAAATCCGCCGAAGCCTCCAGCTGCGCTTTGACCCCGGCCGCACAGAAGAGATAGCGCGGATCGGCGCGCAGCAGATCCGCCGCCGGGAATGCTCCGTTTTTGCCCCCGGAGGCCGGATTGGTCAGGCCGGCCGCTTCGATCAGACTGCCGGCGAGCGTGTCCCCGGTCGCCGCCTTACCCTTCGCGTCGTACAGATACACCGCGGTGACCGGCGTGTCGCTGTCCGGAATCACGCGCGAAATATCGTCGATCGTCTGGAATACGCCGTTTGCGACCTCCGTTCCCTTCTGATAGCCCGTCTGCGCGCCCTTGAGCGCAGCGCCGACTTCGGAATACAGCCGTTCCAGATCTTCGCGGTTTTTTGCGGGTTCCAGGGTCAGGACCGTGACGCCCGCCTTTTCCATCGCGGACTTCTGCGAGTCCGTCATGGAATCCGCGAAGACCAGATCCGCCCCGAGGCTCTTGATCTTCTGCGCGTCGTCCGCCGTCACCGCCGGCAGGACGGAAAGGTCGCTTTGGGTGCAGGCCGCGCTCCTCGCCTTCAGGGCGATCTCATAGCCGATCGAAAGAATGACGGAGGCGATGTTCGGCGAAAGCACCGCCGCCCCGGACGGTTCTCTGGAAATCTTGGCATCGCCGATGACAACCGGGAACTCGCTTGCTCCCGCCCCGGAGGAGAGATTGTTCTCCCGTTTGCACGCGGACAGCGCCGAAAGGACGAACACCGCGCATAAAAAAAGCACTGAAAGTCTTTTCCCCATTTTCGTCTCCCTTTGCCAGGTTCGCTTTCCGGAAGCAAAAGGCCGCCGTGAACGCGGACTTTCGCCGGGTCCCCCTCCGCCCGCGGGCCCGCCGCGATCCGGCGCGGCCCGCGGGCGGTGAAAAAAGTGCGGCTTCCAGACGGATCCTCGCGGATCCGGTCGGATTTTCTTTTATTTTACGCTGTTTCGGGGGTGTCTGTCAAGTCCGCGCACGGTAGCGGAAAAAGGAACGGGAGGGCGGCCGATGCCGCCCTCCCGTTCCTTTTTCCGCCGCGTCCCGTTTACGCTTTCGCCCTCGCGTTGACCGGGATCCGGATCACCCGGGCGAGCGGCTTCCAGACGGCGATGGAAATCCCGAAGTCGATCATGCTGTGCACCAGGCCGCCGAGTCCGACCAGCAGCAGCACGGACACGACGTATCCGCTGGAATAGGTCGCGCCGGTGAGCCGGCCGCCGAAGTAGAAAAACGTGACGACGACGACTTCGCACGCGGCGTGGATCACCGACAGAAACAGCCCGAACACCGTGCTGCGGGCTGAAAACGTCATGGCTGCGGGGTGCTTTTTCAGAAGCGCGGCGCCGATCAGGACGAAGACGATATGGCTCAGCGCGCGCAGCGCGACGACAAGCGGCAGGCCGGAGAAAAAGAAGCCGAGCGCCGTCCCGAGCGTCACGGCGGCCGCGACGCCCGGCGAAATGAACATGGCCAGGAAGATCGGCACATGGCTCGCCAGCGTGAACGAGGCCGGCCCGATGACGATCTTCGGGAAAAGCATCGGAATGGCGATTCCGGCCGCGCACAGCAGCGCCGTGATCGTCATGGTCTGGATCGACCGCATGGACATGGCAGGATTTTGATTCATCAAGGTCGCTCTCCTTTTTCGGCGCCCGAGGCGTTTTCCGCGGGGCCATATAGTCTTTACATGTGTCTTTACATCTATTACGATTATTTTACCCCGCGGCAGGGAGAAAGTCAAGCGTTCCCGCTATCCCCGTTCAAATAAAATATTTTCCTGCTTCAGGCGTTCCAGCACGCGGGCGTACGCGGCCTCGTCCGGGCACGAAATGGTGTGCAGATGCACGCCCCCCGTCAGATTGCACAGCGGCAGCGAACGGCTTTTTTTCAGCTTTCTGACGAAATCGTCCGCATCGAAGCGGGAAAAGACCTCCAGCCGGCCGGAAATCTGACCGTAAACGGCGTGCTCGACGATCGCGTCGAGCACGCCGCAGCCGTTGTCGACCACGGCATACAATTCCCTCGTGATGTCGTCCCGGCCGTGGCGGCACGCGATGGTCCGGATCAGTCCGCCCGGTCGGGAACGGCCGCCCTCCAGGATATAGCCCCGCGGCGTGGCCGCAATCGGCTGGTTCGCGGCGCGCAGCAGCGCGACGTCACCGACGATCACCTGCCGGCTGACCGAAAAACGCCTGGCCAGCGTGCCCGCGCTGACCGGCGCGCCGTTGTCTTTCAGAACACTCAAAATGCCTTCCCGCCGCTCGGATGCGTTCACACGCAGCGCTTCCTTTCTTTTTTTCAATCATAACACGAAACGGCCGGAAAATCATCCCCTTTTCCGGTCCGCGGAGAAGCGGAGGGCCCCGGCGATCATTCGCCGGGGCCCTCCGCTCTTATCCTATTCGGTTCCGCGTCTGTTCTGCGTTTTTGCCGCTGGCCAGCAACCGATTCACCAGAAATCGCTCTTTGCCAGGAAAAACTCCCCAAACTTTTAAGAATACATGGGACTCACCGATGGCTTTCTTCTGATTTTTTTCCGCACCGGCCCAAACCCGAATCCCCGCTCTTTTGATTTTTCAATCACGTTCCAACAAAGCCGGATCAGGCGTCCGGGGCTGTTATGGGCTGCGCCGGGCGGAGCGGTTCCGTACCGTTCCACACAAGGCCGTCTTTTACCACATTCCCTTCGTGTCAGGTGAAAGCCCTTGTTCCAACGGAACCGGGCTTTCCGATCCGCTGATCTTCTTCCCCGCCCATTGGACTCACTCCCTTCGCAGAAAAGTCCGATTCTTTCCCGGTGCAACCTTCCGGCTCTTCCGTCACGCTTCCGCGGGGTCCTCCAAAAAATCCGCACCGGATTTTCATCGTCCCTCTCTTTTCTGCGCCTTTATTATACGCGGACCGGTTGGATATGTCAATAGTTTTTAACTTATTTTATGAAAATTTTAGTATATTTTTATTGCGTATTATTTTCCTGTTGACTTAGGGACACGGGCAGCGTAGAATGATAACAGGCCGGAAACCTGAGCAAGCGTAAGGAGAGTATCCCGATGCATGATGAATTTGGTCCTGACATCCTCACCCTGCTGGACGAGGACGGAAACGAGCACGAATTCGAAATTCTGGACGTAATCGACAACGACGAGGGCTGCTTTTACGCCCTGCTGCCGGTGTTCAGCGACCCCCAGGACAAGATAGACGCGGAGGGGACCTACTACATCTTCGAATCGATCGAAGAAAACGGGGAACAGCAGCTTGCCGAGGTGGAGGACCAGGCCCTTCTGGACCGCCTGGCGGAACAGTTCGAAGGCCGGTTCGAAGAGCTGTACGGTTCCGAGGACGACGAGGACGACGAATCCGACGGCGCGCCGGAAGGCCGGAACAACGACGAAGACTGAAAAAATAGAATCGATGCAGCATCCTGCCTGGTGCGCGGATTTGTGCAGAAATAACCCTACAAGATGAAATCGGGAGCTTTGTCTCCGGCGGTGGACTTCAGACCTCCCGGCCTTCGGGCCGGACGAAGGGAGTGCGAAGCCGTCGGGCGGGCACCCACCTGCTAGCGGTAGCAGGTTATTCAGCACTTACGGCCAGGCGGGTTTTTTTTAGATTTTTTTAATTTCCCCGACAACGGGGCTTTTTTTGTTTGCGGCCGCAATTTTACCCGGTGGTATCTGTGGACAATCCCGGCGCCGAACGGTATAATAGAAAGAGAAATCGGCTCGAATCAAGCGCATCCGAGCTTTCGAAGGGAGTTCAGCAGCACGATGGCCGAATACAGAATCATTACGGACTCCACCTCCGACCTGACGCAGGAGCAGGTGGACGAGCTTGATATTACGGTGATTCCGATGGATTTTACCATCGGCGGCGACACCTTTTTGGATTATCCCGACGAGCGCGGCCTTTCCTCCCATGATTTTTACACCCGCATCGCGGCGGGAGAAACGTCCACGACCAATCAGATCGGCATCGCGACCTTTCAGAAAACGTTCGAACCGTTCCTGCAAGCCGGCCGGGACGTTTTGTACCTCGGCTTTTCCTCCGGCCTGAGCGGGACTTACAACAACGCGGTAGTCACGGCGAACGAACTCGCCGAAAAATATCCCGGGCGGAAGGTCTTTGCGGTGGACACGCGGGCCGCCTCGCTCGGCGAAGGGCTGCTCGTTTATCACGCCGTGCAGAAAAAGCGCGCGGGGGCTTCGATCGACGAGGTCCGGGCGTGGGTGGAACAGAATCGGAACCGGATGCATCACTGGTTCACGGTGGACGACCTGAACCATCTGAAGCGCGGCGGCAGGATCTCCGGCGCCTCCGCGCTGGTCGGGACCATGCTCGGCATCAAACCCGTAATGCATTTCGACAACGGGGGACACATCATCCTGATGGACAAGATCCGCGGCCGCCGCCAGTCCCTGGACGACCTGGTCAACCACATGGCAAAGACCGCGGTCGAGCCGGAACAACAGATGATCTTCATCAGCCACAGCGATTCGCAGAAGGGCTGCGACTATGTGGCCGAGCAGGTCGAAAAGCGCTTCGGCGTCACGCGGATCTGGACCGGGCCGATCGGCCCGGTCATCGGCGCGCACACCGGGACCGGAACCGTCGCGCTGTTTTACCTCGGGCTGGACCGGGAAGCGCCGGAGCAGTGAGCGCCGTGACGCGGTGCGGATGGTGTGAAACCGACGACCTTTACAGGTCCTATCACGACCGGGAATGGGGCGTTCCGCTCCACGACGACCGGAAGCTGTTCGAGTTTCTGGTGCTGGAGTCGGCCCAGGCCGGTCTGAGCTGGCTCACGGTCCTCAAAAAGCGGGAGGCCTACCGGCGGGCGTTCGACGGGTTCGATCCCGAAAAGGTCGCGGCCTATCCGGAAGAGAAGATCGGGGAATTGCTGCGGGACCCGGGCGTCATCCGGAACCGCAGAAAGATCGAGGCCGCCGTTCGGAACGCGGGATGTTTTCTCGCGGTGCAGCGGGAATTCGGCAACTTCGACCGGTATCTGTGGGGCTTTGTGGGCGGGAAACCCGTCGTCGGTCATTATCGGGACCTTTCGGAAGTTCCCGCGCGCACGGAGCTTTCCGACCGCATCAGCCGGGACCTCAAGAAACGCGGGTTCCGGTTTCTCGGGCCGGTGATCGTCTACGCGTTCCTGCAGGCCGTCGGCGTCGTCAACGATCATCTGGATTCCTGTTTCCGCAAAAACTGCTCGGATCCTCCGGCCCGACGGCCGGCAACGTTCCGTCCGAACCAGTAAAGCAATGATTCCCGGCCGCGCCGGGGGCGCACCGCAACAAATACGGGCCGCCGCAAAACGAAAATTTTGCGGCGGCCCGTTCTTTTCGATTCGGTCCTCACAATTTGCAGACGTTCTCCGGCTTTCCGCCGAGGAAGGCCGACACATTGTCAAATTCGATCTTCGCCCGGCGGAGCATCGACTCCTCGGAGGCGAACGCCACATGCGGGGTCAGCAGACAGTTCTTCGCGTGGAGCAGCGGATAATCCGCCGGGATCGGCGGCTCCATGTCGAACACGTCGACGCCCGCGCCGGCCAGCCTGCCGCCGTTCAGCGCCTCGGCCAGCGCCTCGTTGTCCACAATCGCACCGCGCGCGCAGTTGATGAAGACGGAGCCGGGCTTCATCCGGTCGAACTGTTTTTTTCCGAACGATTTCCGCGTTTCGGCGGTCAGCGGCAGATGGAGTGTGACGATGTCGCTTTCCGCCAGCAGCTCGTCGAGGCCCGCGAAACGGATTCCGGCCGCCTTCGCCGCCTCCGACTCATGCCGCGCGTAACCGAGCAGCTTCGCGCCGAACGCGCCGAAAAGCTGCGCCGCGCGCACGCCGATGCGCCCGGTCCCGACGATGCCGACCGTCCGGCCGCTGATTTCCCGGCCGGTCAGCCCGGCGGACGTGCCGCCGTTCCTCGCCGCGGCGTCCGCCTCCCTCATGTGCCGCAGCACGCCGATCGCAAGGCCGACCGCAAGCTCCGCGACGGTCTCGTTCGAATAACCGGCGCAGTTGCAGACGGTGACGCCCTTTTTCCTGCAGGCTTCGAGCCCGACATGGTCGATCCCCGTAAACGCGACGGCGAGCATCCTGAGCTTTTCCGCCTGCTCCACCACCTCGTCCGGAAACGGATTGTTCGCGATCATCACGATTTCGGAATCCCCGGCGCGCCGCGCAAGCTCCTGCCTGTCGGTCGTTTTTTTGTCGTAATAGACGAACTCGTGTCCGGCTTTCCGAAACGGTTCGGAAAGGTCGCGAACGACGCTTTCCGGCACGCCCAGCGGTTCCAAAAGACTGATTTTCATGGTCAGAAATCCTCCCCTTTCCATCACAAGAGCCGGCGGCGCGCAACGCTTCTTCCCGCCCGTGCGCGGTCCCGTTCCGTTTCGCCGCCCCAAGTTTTCCGGTACGGAATCATTTTAGCACCGGCCCCACGGCCTGTCAACCGCCCCTCTTCCCGGTTTTGGCAAAAAAAGGCTGAAAAAATGTTACTTTCCGGTGTATGAACGCCCCGATTGTTCGAATACTAATGGATGAGGTGATGAAGATGGATTATTCGGCCTACGATGAATTTCCGTTTCCGTCCGAATGCAGCGGGGAGGAAGCGCTCCTGAAGGATTTCTTTCTGGCTCTGCCGGACGGCGAACAGCTTCGCCTTTTAAACGGCAGCCGGTCGTACGGGGAATTCCGAGAGCGGGTCGCAAAGCGGAAAAGCGCCGGCTGATCCTCCGATTTTTCCGTTTTTTTACGATCTCTTCACGATTTGTCCATATTCCGCGGGTATGCTTACAAACAAAGGACGTTTACAAGTCCCTCTCAGAGCAGAGGATTTTCATGATACAACTCCTCCCCTAAAAGCCGCTTGGTTTCAGGCGGCGCGACTGATCGGAAGGCCGGTTCTTTCCCCCAAACGGAAAGGCCGGTCTTCCCTTTTTCCGCCTGTAAAGCCCCCGGGCCGCCCGTTTCGTCCGGCGCGGCTTTACCCGGGGAGCTTTCCGTTTTTCCTCAGATTGCGGCGGTACCTCAAATAATCGTCCAGGATCACGGTCGCGGCGACGGCGTCGACGACGGCCTTCCGCTTTCTGCCGCGCGTGTCCGTGTCGTTCAGAAAGCCGTGCGCGGTGATCGTCGTGCCGCGCTCGTCGCGCAGCTCGACCGGGACCGGAACAAGCGCGCGCAGCCGTTCCGCAAACGCCCGCGCGCCCCGCGCGCTCTCCCCCTCCGTGCCGTCCATGTTGCGCGGAAGCCCGACGACGACGCATCCGGCGCCGCGCGCCTCCGCTTCGGCGGCAACCTTTTCGGCGAGCCGGGCGCGGTCCCGCTCCGCGATCACGCCCGCCGGGGAAGCCAGGACTTCGTTTTGGTCGCAGACGGCGAGCCCGGTCCGCGCGGCGCCGAGATCGACCGCCAGAACGATCACGGCGCCATCTCCGTGTCCACGCTGCCCCCGTTCTTCCGGTAGGCGGAAAACGCCGGCGGAAGATGGGAGGCGTCGTTCATTTTAACGACGCGCGGCCTCAGCGCCCCGTCGAAATCGACGACGCTGACACCCGTGTTGTCGCACCAGCCGACCGAGTTGACCTCGCCGACCGGCCTGCCGAGCGCCCGGCAGAGAAAATTGCGGATCGCGCAGCCGTGGGACACGGCGCAGACGGTCCTGCCCTCATTCGCGCGGACGATGTCCAGCCCGGCCGCCCACATGCGGTCGTAGACGTCGCGCATGGATTCGCCGCCTTCGGCCCGGAATTCTCCCGGCGACTCTTTCCAGACCCGGAGCATCCGCGGATTTTGCCGCTCGATTTCATCCCAGGTCAGGCCCTCCCACACGCCGACGTCGATCTCGGCAAGGCGGTCGTCGACCAGGATCGGGAGGCGGTGGTATTTGTCGATCGCCCGGGCGGTCTTGTACGCGCGCCGGAGCGGGCTGGAATAGATCGCCGCAATCGGTTCGTTGCGCAGGCGCAGCGAAACCAGCTCGAGCTGCACGGCGCTGTTGCCGCTGACGTCGCTGTCCGTGCGCCCCTGCAGCACGCCCTTCGTATTGCCCTCCGCCTCGCAGTGGCGGACCAGAATCAATCTTGTCAATCGTGCTTCCTCCGTTTTCTGTCCTTTTCGCAGGCGGGTGGATCCTTCCGCCCGCCGTGATGTTTCCTGCACGCTTCGCAGTCGCCGTGCCTCCCGCATTTCAGGCGGCGGCACGGGCAGCTCCCGTTTCCCGTCACCACGGCCGCACCTGCCCGGTCAGCTCCGAAACCGCGGCGGCGGAATTTTCCCGCAGATATGTTTCGAGCCCTCCGAGGATTTTAACCGGCGCGTACGGGTCCGAAAACAGCACGGTGCCGATCTGCACGGCCGACGCGCCCGCGAGCAGCATCTCGGCGGCGTCCCGCCAGGTGGAGATTCCGCCGAGCCCGACGATCGGGATCCGGACGCGGGAATGGGCCTGCCAGACCATCCGCAGCGCGACCGGGAACACGGCCGGGCCGGAAAGGCCGCCGGTGTTGTTCCGCAAAACCGGGCGGCGGGTGCGGAGGTCGATGCGCATGCCGGTCAGCGTGTTGATCATCGAAAGCGCGTCCGCCCCCGCGCCCTCGACCGCGGCGGCGATCTCCCCGATATCCGAAACGTTCGGCGAGAGCTTGACCATCAACGGCTTTTTGCAGCGCTTCCGCACCGCCGCCGTGATCCCCGCCGCGCTTGCGCACGACGTCCCGAACGCCGCGCCGCCCTCCCTGACGTTCGGGCAGGAAATGTTCAGCTCGATCATGTCGACCGCCGTGTCCGACAAAATCTCCGCCATGCGGCAGTAGTCCTCCGCCGTGCTGCCCGCAACGTTCGCGATGACCGCCGTTCCCTGCCCGCGCAGCCACGGCAGCTCCGATTCGACGAAACGCGCGACGCCCGGATTCTGGAGGCCGACGGAATTGAGCATCCCGCCCGGCGTTTCCGCGATGCGCGGCGGCGGATTGCCGGGGCGCTCCTCGAGCGTCAGCCCCTTGCAGGAGACGCCGCCGAACACGGACAGCGGATAGAATTGAGCGAACTCCCGCCCGAAGCCGAACGTGCCGGAAGCCGCGATCAGCGGATTTTTGAGCGCAACGCCCGCAAGGTTGACCCGTAGATCCGCCATTTTCAGCCCTCCCACACAATCGTTTCCGCGTCGAACACCGGGCCGTCCCGGCACACCTGCCCGTAATAGGTCCCGCTTTCGCCGCGCAGCTTCACCGCGCAGCCGAGGCACGCGCCGATCCCGCAGGCCATGCGCTCTTCCATCGAGACCTGGCACGGCACGCCGCGCGATTTTGCGGCCGCCGCGACCGCGCGCAGCATCGGCTTCGGCCCGCAGGCGAACACGACGTCGAACGAAAGTCCGTCCAGCAGCTCCGTCACCAGCCCGCGGCGCCCGAACGAGCCGTCGTCGGTCGCGATCCGCGTCCCGCACCCGAGCGCCTCGAAATCGTCTTTCAGAATCACGGCGTCCCGGTTCCGGAACCCGGCGGCGAGGACGGCGTTTTTCCCGAACGGCGCGGCCGCGGCCAGCAGCGGCGGCACGCCGATCCCCCCGCCGGCCAGCAGCGCCCGGCGGGACGTGTCGCCCGGCTCGAATCCGTTCCCGAGCGGCGCGAGCAGATTGACCGTTTCGCCCTCCCGGAATCCGGAAAGCCGCCGGGTCCCGTCCCCCCGGACTTCGAACACGAACCGGAGCGTCCCCGCTTCCGGCGCGATGCCGCAGACCGAGATCGGGCGGCGCAGGGTTTTCCCGGGGACCCGGAACAGCGCGAACTGCCCGGGCCGGGCGGTCCGGGCCGCCGTCGGGCACAAAACGGTCAGGTCGAACACCCCGGGCGCGATCTCCGATTTTTTCAGGATCGGACCGTCGAAAACATCGTAGGCTTTCACAGACGGATCCCCCCGATCTTCGCGAGAATCGCGTCGCGCATCGCGGCCGCTTCGCGGGCCGCCGCCGCGGCGTAATCCTCCGGCCGCGCGTTCCGGTTCTTCCACGCGCAGAGGATCGACCGGGAGGCGTTCACGACCGCGCCGAGGCCGTTTCGGTCGAACGCGGGCGCCACGTCGTCCGCGCCGCCGCCCTGCGCGCCGTAGCCCGGCACCAGGAAAAACGTGTGCGGCAACTTTTCCCTCAGCTCGGCGAGCTGCGCGGGCCAAGTCGCGCCGACCACCGCGCCGACCCCGGAGTAGCCGTGCTTTCCCGGCAGGCTTCCGCCCCACTTTTCGCAGAGGCGGCCGACCGTTTCGTACAGCGTTTCGCCGTTTTCAAGCCGCAGGTCCTGAAGCTCGCCGGAGGACGGGTTGGAGGTTTTGACCAGAACGAAGATCCCCCTGTCCCGTTCGCGGCAGACCTCGAGCAGCGGCGCGACGCCGTCGGAGCCGAGGTAGCCGTTGACCGTCAGCGCGTCGCCGCCGAACGCCTCGCGGCCCCCGCCGCAGAGGTCCGTCGTTCCGAGATGCGCCGCGGCGTAGGCCCGCACCGTGCTGCCGATGTCGCCCCGCTTGCCGTCGATAATGACGAACAGGCCCTTTTCCCGCGCGTAGGCGATCGTGTCGCGCAGCGCCCGCATGCCCGGCCAGCCGTACAGCTCGTAGTACGCGCACTGGGGCTTGACCGCCGGGACGATGCCGCACAGCGCGTCGATCAGCCCGCGGCCGAACGCGAGGACCGCCGCCGCGGCGCCCTCGAGCGTTCTTCCGTACCGCCGGAACGCCTGTTCCCTGATAAAGTCCGGGATGTAGTCGAGCTTCGGGTCCAGCCCGGCCACCGTCGGATTCTGTTTCTGAGCGATCGCTTCGATCAGCCGGTCCAGCGCCATCCGTCATCCTCCGTCCGTTTCGTCCGAATATACGATCCTGCCGCCGAGCAGCGTGTATTTGACCCTGCCGGCCAGCTCCCTGCCCTTGAACACTGCGTTCCGGCTCTTTCCGTGCAGCTTCGCCGGGTCGACCGTCCAGCGCTGCGCCGGGTCGAACAGCACCAGGTCCGCGGCCGCGCCGGGCGCGAGCGTGCCGCCCGGAATGCCGAGCAGCCGCGCCGGCGCGCACGACATCTTTCCGATCAGCTCCGAGAGGGACAGCGCGCCGGTTCCGACCAGGAACGTGATCCCCGCCGCAAGGCTCGTTTCCATGCCGATCACGCCGTTCGGCGCGCTCTGGAAGTCCTTCTTCTCGCGCGGCGCGTGCGGCGCGTGGTCGGTCGCGATCGCGTCGATCGTGCCGTCCCGGATTCCCCGGACGACGGCGAGCCGGTCGGCTTCGGTCCGCAGCGGCGGGCTCATGCGGTAATCCGCGTCCCGCTTCAGCAGCTCGCGCTCGGTCAGCGCAAAATAATGCGGGGCGGTTTCGCAGGTGACCGGCGCGCCCCGGCGCTTCGCGTCGCGGATCATCGCGATGGAGGTTGCCGTGCTCACATGGCAGATGTGCACCGGCAGGCGGTACGCCTCCGAAAGCGCGAGCTCCCGCGCCGTGCCGCAGTCCTCCGCGGCGGCGGGGATCCCCGGCACCCCGAGCCGGCGGGAAACCTCCCCCTCGTTGACCTTCCCGCCCGCCGAAAACGAAAGGTCCTCGCAGTGCGAGGTCACGAAAAGGCCGAGCTCATCCGCCCGCCGCATCGCGCGGGCCATCAGCGCGGAATTTTCGACCGGCCTGCCGTCGTCGCTGACGGCGGAGGCTCCGGCCGCCTTCAGCGCCGCGAGGTCCGTCGGCTCCGTCCCCGCGAGGCCGTTCGTGATCGCCGCCGCGACGTACACCCGCGCGTCCGCCCGTTCCGCCTTTGCGAGGACGCCGCGCACGGTTTCCGCGCGGTCGAGCACCGGGCGGGTGTTCGGCATGCACAAAAGGCCCGTCACCCCGCCCGCCGCCGCCGCGCGGCAGCCGGAAAGCACGTCCTCCTTTTCCGGGAAACCCGGGTCCCGCAGATGGACGTGCAGATCGATCAGACCCGGCGCGGCGGCAAGGCCGCGCGCGTCGATCACCCGCGCGTCGGGCGCGGCGGCGGTTCCGCCGGCCTGCGCGATCTTCCCGCCCGCAAGCAGCAGGTCCCCGGTCCCGTCCACACCGCGGGACGGGTCGAGAAGACGCGCGCCGCGGATCAGCAGTTTCTCCAATCGTTTTTCCTCCGTCCGCCCGGTCAGGGCAGCAGCAGATGGGCGGAAAGCGCCAGCAGCTCCCGCGCCCAGCAGGCCGAAAAAATATACCACGGCGTCCGGGCGGGGACCGCCCAGGCCGAAGCGCCGAGGCCGCGCGCGATCGAGCGGGCCCGGTACTCGTGGTATTCGTCCGTCACGATCGCGAGCCCGCGGTTCAGGCCCTTTTCGCCGATGATCCCGAGCGCGAAGCGGATGTTTTCCTCCGTCGTGGTCGAGCGGTCCTCGGTCAGGATCCGCGCTCCGGCGATGCCGCGCGCGGCGAGCTCGTCCCGGATCACGTCCGCCTCCGCGCGGTTTTCGCCGCGCCCCCGCCCGCCGCACGCGATGCAGAAAGCCCCCGGGTTCCGGTCCAGATAATCCGCCGCCGCTTCGATGCGCGCCCGCAGGTCCGCGCTCGGGGCGGAACCGCTCACCTTGCTGCCGAGCACCAGCACCGTCGCCGTTTCCGGCGGGGCCGCCGACGCGCCGGAAATCATCAGGCCCGTCAGGACCGCGGTCCACGCAAGGCCCGCGCAGAACAGGGCGAGGACCGCCGACGAAAGCCCGCGGAACGCCCGGCTTTTCCGGCGGGCCGCCCGGATCTTTCCGGAAAACAGCGCGCAAAGCAGCACGGCCCCGCACGCCGCGGCGCCCGAGGCGTTCCCGACGTTCCACACGTTCCAGTGGACCGGGCCGAGAAACCATGCGAGGCCCAGGGCGGAAAAGGCCCCGAGGACCGGGAGCGCCGCGCGCCTGAAAAACGCCATTTCATCACCTCGCCTTATCTTATTATAACATAAATCCCCGCCGGTTCAATCAGCGGCACAGACGACGAAAAGGAACGGCAAAATTCATTTTTGTGCAATCTGCGCGATCCGCCGATGCATTTTGCCCCCGAATTTACCGGTTCTGCCCGCGCCGGATTCTTGACTTGATTTTAGCGAAGCACTATAATGAATCAGTATGGTCCATGCGGACCAAATTTGAGATGGAGGTTCATCATGAAACGTGTCTACAACTTTTCCGCGGGTCCTTCCATGCTCCCGGAAGCCGTACTCCGCCGCGCGGCGGAAGAAATGCTCGACTACAAGGGCTGCGGCCAGTCCGTGATGGAGATGTCCCATCGATCGGGCGAATTCGGGGAGATCATCTGTTCCGCGGAGAGTTTGCTGCGCGAGGTGCTCGGCGTCCCCGCCAACTACAAGGTCCTGTTCCTGCAGGGCGGCGCCTCCTCGCAGTTCGCGATGGTGCCGCTGAATCTGATGAACAAGCACGGAAAGGCCGATTTCGTCCTGACCGGCCAGTGGGCGACGAAGGCGTACAACGAGGCCGCCCGCTACGGCGAAGCCCGCGCCGTCGCGTCCTCGAAGGACAAAACGTTTACATACATCCCCAAGCTCGATCCCGCTTCCTTTTCGAAGGACGCCGATTATTTTTATATCTGCCTGAACAACACGATCTACGGGACCGCCTACCACAAGCTGCCGGAAACCGGAAGCGTCCCGCTCGTGGCGGACGCTTCCTCCTGCATCCTCAGCGCGCCGCTCGACGTTTCGAAGTTCGGACTCCTGTTCGCGGGCGCGCAGAAAAACATGGGCCCCGCAGGCCTGACGGTCGTCATCATCCGGGAGGACCTGATCGGCCACGCGCTGGAAAAGACCCCGACGATGCTCAATTACAGGACGCACGCCGACCACGGCTCCATGTTCAACACGCCGCCGTGCTACGCGATCTACATCTGCATGCTGGTGCTCGACTGGCTCAAGAACACCGTCGGCGGCCTTTCGGAAATGGAGAGGATCAACCGCAGGAAAGCGGGCCTTCTCTACGGCTTTCTCGACCATTCCGGGCTGTTCCGCGGCACCGTCGTCCCGGAGGACCGCTCGATCATGAACATCCCGTTCGTGACGGGCAACAAGGAGATCGATGCAAAATTCGTCTCCGAAGCCGCCGCCGCGGGCTTCGTGAACCTGAAGGGACACCGCACGGTCGGCGGGATGCGCGCTTCGATCTACAACGCGATGCCGGTCGAGGGCGTGGAAAAGCTCGTCGATTTCATGGCCGATTTTGAAAAGAAAAACGCCTGAGGGCGGGAGGGATCACAGCATGTACCACATCAAATGCCTCAATCACATTTCCCCGGCCGGAACCGGCCGGTTCGGCCCGGATTACGTCTGCTCCGCGGAAGCGGAACGGCCGGAGGCGATCCTGGTCCGCTCGGCCTCGCTGCACGGGATGGAGCTGCCGCAGAGCCTGCTCGCGATCGCGCGCGCGGGCGCCGGGGTCAACAACATTCCGATCGACCGGTGCAGCGAACGCGGCATCGTCGTCTTCAACACCCCGGGCGCAAACGCGAACGCGGTCAAGGAGCTGGTCGTCGCGGGGCTGCTGCTCTCCTCCCGCCGGATCGTTCCCGGCATCGAATGGGCAGGGACGCTCGTGGGCAAAGGCGGCGAGGTCCCGAAGCTGATCGAAAAGGGAAAATCCAAATTCGCGGGCCCGGAAATCAGCGGCAAAACGCTCGGCGTCATCGGGCTCGGGGCGATCGGCACGCTGGTCGCGAACGCGGCCCACGCGCTCGACATGGAGGTCTACGGCTACGACCCGTACCTGTCGGTCGACGCGGCGTGGGGCCTTTCCCGCGCCGTCCATCACGCGCGCTCGCTCGACGAGATCTTTGAACACAGCGATTACATCACGATCCATGTGCCGCTTCTGCCAAACACGAAAGAGATGATCAACGCGGATGCCATCGCGAAGATGAAGAACGGCGTCCGTCTGCTGAACTTCGCGCGGGGCGGGCTGGTCAGCGCCCGGGACGTGCTCGCCGCGCTCAAAGCCGGCAGGGTCGCCTCCTACGCGACCGATTTCCCGGAGGAGTGCCTGATCGGCGCGGAAAACGTGATCGCGATCCCGCACCTCGGCGCCTCCACGCCGGAGTCGGAGGACAACTGCGCCCGCATGGCGGCCGGCGAACTGATCGAGTATCTGGAAAACGGGAACGTCCGAAATTCCGTCAACCTGCCGACCGTTTCGATGCCGCGCAACGGCTTCACGCGCATCTGCCTGTTCCACAAAAACGTCCCGAACACCATCAGCAAACTCTCGGGCATCCTCGCGAACGTGGGGATCAACATCGAAAACATGCAGTCGAAGGCGAAAAAGGAATACGCCTACGCGATCCTCGACGTGACCGGCGAAATCTCCGGCGAAACGGCGGGGCACCTCGAGCGCCTGCCGGAGATCGTCCGCGCGCGCGTGATCCCTCCCGAAGCTCACTGACCGGCCCGTTTTCCTCCCCGCCGGACACAAAAGGTCCGGTGTGCGGCTTTCCGGAAGCCGCGCACCGGGCCTTTTCCCTGCGCCCTGCGGTGTCAGGCGACGGTCGCCCGGCCGTTTTGATAGGCGACCAGCGCAAGGTCGTAAGTACCCGGGCTGCCTTCCTCCGGCGCAGTCTGGAATTTTCTTACCACAATAAAAAAAGGCCGCCGTGGAAGCGGCAGCCTGAAAATTGCCATGGATCGGATCTCAAATCAGCTCGATGATCGCCATTTCGGCCGCGTCCCCGCGGCGGGGGCCGATTTTGCTGATGCGCGTGTAGCCGCCGCCGCGTTCGCCGTACTTCGGGGCGATCTCCGCGAACAGCTTGTGCGCGACCGCCTCCTTGGTCACAAAACCGTAGACGAGGCGCTTGTTGGCGAGGGTGTCCTCCTTCGCGATGGTGATCATCTTTTCCGCCATGGAACGGACTTCCTTGGCGCGCGTCACCGTCGTTTCGATCCTGCCTTTTTCAAAAAGGAAGGTCACCAGCGCCCTGAGCATGGCGGTCCTTTGATCGGTGGTCCTTCCTAGCTTTCTGGTTCCGGGCATCGAACTTCACTCCTTTCCCCTGCAAGTGAGGGGGATTGTGCAACGACTATTCGTCGTCCTTGCGCAGATTGAACCCGAGCGAGGCCATCTTCCAGACGACCTCTTCGAGGGATTTGCGGCCCAGGTTGCGGACCTTCATCATGTCGTCCTCCGACTTGCTGATGATGTCGCCGACCGTGTTGATCCCGGCGCGCTTGAGGCAGTTGAACGAACGCACGGAAAGATCCAGCTCCTCGATCGTCATTTCAAGGATCTTTTCCTTGCCCTTGTCGTCCTTCTCCACCATGATTTCGGTGCTGCTGCCTTTGTCGGACAGATCCACAAACAGGTTCAGGTGTTCGGTCAGGATCTTGGCGGCAAGGGAAACCGATTCCTGGGCGCCGATGACCCCGTTGGTCCAGACCTCGAGCGTCAGCTTGTCGAAATCGATGCTCTGGCCCACGCGGGTCGGTTCCACATTGTAATTTACCTTATAGACCGGAGTGTAGATGGAATCCACGGGAAGCACGCCGATCACGCTGGCGTTCATGTTCTGCTTGTTCCGCTCCGCGGAAACGTAACCGCGCCCCTTTTCAATGGTGAGTTCCATGTACAGTTTGGCGCCGTCCCCCAGCGTCGCAATGTGCATGTCCGGGTTGAGGATTTCCACCTCGCTGTCGCACTTGATTGAGTCGGCCGTCACTTCGCACGGCCCTTCGGCGTTGATCTCAACCGTCTTGGGGCCGTCGCAGTGCAGTTTCGCCGTCAGTCCCTTGATATTGAGGATGATTTCGGTCACATCCTCCTTCACGCCGGGAATGGTGGAAAACTCATGCAGCACCCCGTCGATCTTGATCGACGTGACCGCAACACCCGGCAGGGACGACAGCAGCACGCGCCTCAGGCTGTTCCCCAGTGTGATGCCGAAACCGCGCTCCAGCGGCTCGACGATGAACTTGCCGTATGTGCCGTCGTCCGATAATACATTCGTCTCAATTTTAGGCTTCTCAATCTCGATCATTAGCGACCCTCCTTGACCTGTAGCGGATCAATTTATCTGCCATGACGGCCTTCCCGCGCTGCGGGACACGTTACTTGGAGTACAACTCAACGATGAGAGTCTCATCGACGGAAAGGTCGATCTCCTCACGCGTGGGCAGGGCGAGGACCTTGCCCTCCAGGGTCTCGCGGTTCACGTCCAGCCATTTCGGCACGGGGCGCGAGGCGTTCGCCTCCAGAACCGCCTTGATCTTATCGCTTTTCCGGCTTTTGTCCCGGATCGAAACCACGTCCCCGGGCTTGATGAGGCAGGAGGGAATATCCACGCGCCTGCCGTTCACGTTGAAATGGCCGTGAACGACAAGCTGGCGGGCTTCCGCCCTGGAATTTGCCCATCCAAGGCGGTAAACGATGTTGTCGAGCCGGCGCTCCAGGAAGATCAGCAGCTCGTCGCCGGTCTTGCCCTCCTTCTTGGTCGCCCACTCGTAATATTTCAAAAACTGGGACTCCAGAACGCCGTAATAACGGCGCGTCATCTGCTTTGCGCGCAGCTGCAGCCCGTATTCAGAGGTTTTCTTGCGTCCCTGGCCGTGCTGGCCGGGTGCGTAGGACCTGCGCGTCACCGCGCATTTGTCCGTGTAGCACCGGTTCCCCTTCAGAAAGAGCTTCTGGCCCTCCCTGCGGCAGAGCTTGCACACGGAATCCGTATATCTTGCCATATTTTTGGTTGCACCTCCTAATAATCGGTTACACGCGTCTTCTCTTCGGCGGGCGGCATCCGTTGTGCGGGATCGGCGTGACGTCCTTGATCATGCTGACTTCCAGGCCCGCGCCCTGCAGCGCGCGGATGGCGGCTTCGCGGCCGGAGCCCGGACCCTTGACGTAAACCTCAACCGATTTCATGCCGTGCTCCATGGCCGCCTTCGCCGCGGTTTCCGCCGCGGTCTGCGCGGCAAAAGGAGTGGATTTCCGGGAGCCCCGGAAGCCGAGCTCCCCGGAGCTGGCCCAGGACACCGCGTTGCCCTGGACGTCCGTGATCGTCACGATCGTATTGTTGAACGTGGACTGGATATGGGCGGATCCACGGTCGATGTTCTTGCGTTCGCGGCGCCGGCGCGTGCCGGCGGCCTTTTTCGCTCCCGCGGTCTTTGCCCCCGCGGTTTTTTGTGCTGCCATTTTCAATCCCTCCCAGAATTACTTCTTCTTGTTGGCCATGGTCCTCCGCGGGCCCTTGCGGGTGCGCGCGTTCGTCTTCGTGCGCTGGCCGCGGACCGGAAGGCCCCTGCGGTGGCGGACACCGCGGTAGCAGCCGATTTCAATCAGGCGTTTGATGTCAAACGCGACGTCGCGGCGAAGGTCGCCTTCCACGCGGCAGTGATGGTCGATATATTCCCTGAGCTTGGCGGCGTCGTCCTCCGTCAGGTCTCTTACCCGGATGTCCGGATTCACGCCCGAAGCGGCGCAGATCTGCACCGCGGTCTTGCGTCCGATTCCGAAAATATAAGTAAGAGCAATCTCGATGCGCTTATCCCTGGGCAAATCAATGCCTGCTATACGCGCCATACTGGTTGCACCTCCGTTGTAAAATAGGTTTGCGCCGGCCCTCAGCCCTGGCGCTGTTTATGCTTGGGATTTTCGCAGATCACCATGACCTTCCCCTTGCGTTTGATGATTTTGCATTTTTCGCACATTTTTTTGACAGAAGGTTTGACTTTCATCGGTGATTCCCTCCTTGCAGAGCCGTTTTTCGTTTATTTCGAACGCCATGTGATGCGCCCGCGCGTCAGGTCGTAGGGCGAAAGCTCGATGGTGACCTTGTCTCCCGGCAGGATCCGGATGAAGTTCATCCGCAGCTTGCCGGAAATATGCGCGAGGATCGTATGGTGATTCTGAAGCTCCACCATGAACATGGCGTTCGGCAGGGCTTCGGTAACAATTCCTTCGGTTTCAATTACGTCCTGTTTCGACATACATTTGCCTCCTCTTGTGGAAAGCGGTTCCCCGCCCGGAAAGCGGCGAGGGCGCGGCGTATCTCGCGGTCGGTCCGCAAAGACCGTTCGGGCAGCACTGTGCCCGTCTGGGAAAGGTGCCTTGCGTTTTTTCGCTTGGGATGCGAGAGGCTGCGGCGTTTTCCGTCGCAGATCACGGCGGAGCGTTCCCCGGCCGCAAGCACCGCAAAAAAGCCGCCCTTGTCGCGCCCGGCGGCGGACCGGACCACCAACCCTCTGATCAGCTCCATGCGGGACCCCCTTCAATCCGGAACGGTCAGGATCACCGGTCCGTCCGGGGTAATCGCGATGGAGTTTTCAAAGTGCGCGGAAAGTTTTCCGTCCGCCGTAACGGTCGTCCAGCCGTCCGGCATGGTCCGGACCGCCGCAACGCCCTGGTTGACCATCGGCTCGATCGCGATGGTCATGCCCGGCAACAGGCGCACGCCCCTTCCGGGCGTGCCGTAATTGGGAACACTGGGGTCTTCGTGCATCTTCGCGCCTACTCCGTGGCCGACATATTCCCGTACCACCGAGTAACCGCGAGCTTCGGCATACCGCTGGACCGCGCTGCCGACATCGCCGAGGCGGTTTCCGGGCACAGCGGCCCGGATCCCCTCCGCAAGGCTTTCGCGCGTCGTGTCCATCAGCCTCTGCGCTTCCCGGCTGACCTGGCCGCACGGAAAGGTAAAGGCGTTGTCGCCGACGAAGCCCTCGAAGGTGGCGCCGACGTCGATGCTGACGATGTCGCCCTCCTTCAGGATCTTGTGCTTGTTCGGTATGCCATGGATGACAACATTGTTGACGGAAACACATGCGCTCGCCGGGTATCCGCCGTATCCGAGGAACGTGGGCTTCGCGCCGGCTTCCTCGATCGTGCGGCGGGCGACATGGCTGATTTCCCATGTCGAAACCCCCGGCTCCACCGCCGCTCCGGCGGCTTTCAGGGCGTTGGCCGCGATGCGGCCCGCCTGCCTCATGATCTTTAATTCTCTTGCCGTTTTCAAAACGATCATGAATTACGCCTCGATTGCAGTCAGGACGGCCCGGGTCGTGTCGGCCACGAGTTCGCGGCCTTGCACGACGCAGAGTCTGCCCTGTTTTTGGTAATAGGCTTTGAGCGGCTCCGTCTGCCTGTGGTAGACGTCCAGCCGCGCGCGGACGGTTTCCGGTTTGTCATCCCCGCGCTGAACAAGGGTGCCCCCGCAAAGGTCGCAGACGCCCTCCGCCTTCGGTTTTTTGTCCTTCAGGTGGTAGGTGGCGCCGCAGTTTGCGCAGACACGGCGTCCGGACAGCCGGGAGAGGATCGTCTCGTCCGACACTTCAAGGTCGATGACGCGGTCGATCACAACGCCCATCTGGTCCAGAGCCTCGGCCTGGGGGATCGTGCGCGGAAAGCCGTCCAGAATGAATCCGTCTTTGCAGTCGTCCCTGCGCAGGCGCTCCCGGATGATGCCGATGACGACGTCGTCCGGAACAAGCCTGCCGGATTCCGTATAGGCTTTCGCGCGAAGACCCATCTCAGTGCCGCTTTTCAGCGCTTCGCGAATCATATTGCCGGTCGAAACGGTCGGAATTTTCAATTTGCGGGAAAGGGCTTCCGCCTGGGTGCCCTTCCCGGCGCCCGGCGCGCCGAGAAAAATATAATTCAAATGAACCACTCCTCCATCAGTCAAGGAAGCCCTTGTAATGTCTCATCATCATCTGGGACTCCATCTGCTTGACGGTCTCCAGCGCGACGCCGACGAGGATCAGAATGGACGTGCCGCCGACGGAAAGGTTGCTCATCCCGGTCGTCGCGCCGAAAATGATCGGCATCAGCGCGATGAACGCCAGGAACAGCGAACCGATAAAGGTGACTTTCGCCAGGACCTTCGCGATGTAGTCGCTCGTGGGTTTGCCGGGACGGATGCCCGGAATGGTTCCATTGCTCTGACGAAGATTATTGGCCATCTCAATTGGATTATACTGGATTGTCATATAAAAATATGCGAAGAGAATGATCAGAACGAAATACAGGAACGAATAGAGCCATCCGGTCGTGGAAAACGCGTCGAAAAAGCTCTTCCAGAAACCCGTCGCGACGCGCTCGCCCATAAAGAGCTGAATCGTGCTCGGAATGACCAGGATCGAACTCGCGAAGATGATCGGCATCACGCCGGACATCCCGACCTTGATCGGGATATGGCTGCTCTGCCCGCCGTACATCTTCCGCCCGACCACGCGCTTGGCGTACTGGACGGGGATGCGGCGCTCCGAGTCGTACATGAACACGATGACCCACACGATCGCGAGGAACAGGACGGCGAACAGCGGCACCAGAAAATAATATTTGCCGTAGCTCGCGGGATCCTGGTTCGCGGCGGACCAGAACGTGCCCATCGTGTTGATGGTGTGCGGCATTCTGGCGACGATGCCCGCGAACAGCAGGATCGAAATGCCGTTGCCGATGCCGAACTGGTTGATCTGCTCGCCGAGCCACATCATCAGCGAAGCGCCCGCCGTAAAGGTCAGGATAATGACGAAAGCGGTGAACACCGACTGCCACCCGTTCGTATATTGGGTGATCGGCGTCCCCTGGTAGGCGCTGTTGCGCAGGTAGAAATAATAGGAGGTCCCCTGAACCAGCGCCAGCGCCACCGCGACGTAACGGGTGATGGCGCCCAGGCGCTTGCGGCCTTCCTCCCCCTCCTTCGCCATGCGCTCCAGCGCCGGAATGGCGACCGTGAGGAGCTGGATGACGATGGAACTGTTGATATACGGCGTGACGCTCATCGCAAACAGCGTGGCCTGCGCGAACGCGCCGCCGGACAGCATGTCGAGGTAGCTCAGGGCCGTTCCGGTCTGGCCGACCTCGGTCATCAGGCCCTTGAGGGCCTCCGTGTTCAGGAACGGGACGGGGATGGCCGAGCCGAAACGGAAAACGATGATGATAAACAGCGTGAAGAGCAGCTTCTTGCGGAGCTCGGGGATGGCCCAGGCGTTTCGGATGGTTTTGAACAACTCAAATCACCTCGGCCTTCCCGCCCGCAGCCTCGATCTTCCGCTTGGCGGATTCGGAAAAAGCGGAAACCTTTACATCCAGTTTTTTGGTCAGACTGCCGTTGCCGAGGATTTTCACCCCGTCGCAGCAGATTTTGACGATGCCGGCGTCGATCAGGGCCTGGGTGTCCACCGTCGCGCCGTCCTCGAACTTTTCCAGCGTACCGACGTTCACTTCCCGGATCTTCTTGGCGAAGATATTCGTAAAGCCCCGTTTCGGGACCCGGCGCTGCAAAGGCATCTGGCCGCCCTCGAAGCCCGGACGGATCGAACCGCCGGACCTGGCTTTCTGGCCCTTGTGGCCCTTGCCGGCGGTCTTGCCCTGCCCCGAACCGATTCCTCTGCCGATCCGTCTGGGCGCTTTTCTGGACCCCGGAACTGACGTTAGATCGTTCAACTTCATTGGATTCGCACCTCCTATCCTACGCTTTGCTTACCTCGATGAGGTGGGTGATTTTCTGCACTTTGCCTTTGGTCTGCTCGTTGTCGGGCTGGACCGACGAATCGCCGATCTTGGTCAGGCCGAGCGACCGGGCGGTTGCAATCTGGTCCTTTTTGCTGCCGATCAGGCTTTTGACCAGCGTGATTTTCAGCCGTGCCATCCTGCGCGCCCCCTTATGCGAATAATTCTTTGACGGATTTGCCGCGGGTCTTCGCGACCTGCTCCGCGTCGCGGAGCCGGCCGAGGCCGTCCAGCGCGGCGCGGACAACGTTGCACGGATTGTTGCTGCGAAGGGCCTTCGTGCGGATGTCGCGGATGCCGGCGGCTTCGACCACCGCGCGGACCGGACCGCCGGCGATGACGCCGGTGCCGGGCGCGGCGGGCTTCAGAAGGACCCTGCCGGCGCCGAATATGCCGATGATCTCGTGCGGGATGGTCGAGCCGCGCATCGAAACCTTGATCAGGTTTTTCTTCGCGTCCTCGATCCCCTTGCGGATGGCGTCCGGGACCTCGCCGGCCTTGCCGATGCCGAAGCCGACCGTTCCGTTCCCGTCGCCGACGACGACCAGCGCGGCAAATTTAAAGATGCGGCCGCCCTTTACGGTTTTGGACACGCGGTTGATGGTGACCACATGCTCCTTGAGTTCCATGGATGATGCGTCGATTCTTGCCAAAAAATCTCCTCCTCCCTATCAGAACTTGAGGCCGCCCTCGCGGGCGCCTTCGGCCAGTTCCTTGACGCGGCCGTGGTACAGATAGCCGCCGCGGTCGAACACGACCCGTTCGATTCCCTTTTCGGCGGCGCGCTTCGCGATCAGCGCGCCGACCTTCTTCGCGGCTTCCTTGTTCGCGCCCTTTCCGTCAAACTCCTTGTCCAGTGAAGAAGCCGCCGCGAGCGTTGCGCCCTTGACGTCGTCGATGATCTGGGCGTAGATGTTGTTGGCGGAGCGAAATACATTCAGGCGCGGACACTCGGCCGTGCCTGAAATCTTGCCGCGCACCCTGCGGTGGCGGTGTAATCTGGCCTTGTTGGTGTCAACCTTGTTCACCATTGACGGTCCACTCCTTCCTTACTTCTTGGCGCCCTTGCCGGCTTTGCCTTCCTTGTGGCGGACATGTTCGCCGGCGTAGCGGATTCCCTTGCCCTTGTAGGGCTCCGGCGGGCGTTTTTCGCGGACTTCCGCCGCGAACTGCCCGACCTGCTGTTTGTCCGGGCCGCTGATCACGATCTTGTTCGCCGCGGGGCAGTCGATCGTGATCCCGTCCACCTCGGGCACCGTGACCTGATGGGAAAAGCCGAGGTTCATCACAAGGTTCTTCCCCTGCTTCTGCACGCGGTAGCCGACGCCGTTGACCTCCAGATCTTTGTGGAAGCCCTGCGTCACGCCCAGCACCATGTTGTGGATCAGCGAGCGGGTCAGGCCGTGCAGGGATTTGTTCTGCTTTTCGTCGTCCGGACGGGCGACATGGACCAGGTCCCCCTCGACGGTGACCGTCATGTTCGGGTGGACCTTCTGGGTCAGGGAGCCTTTCGGCCCCTTGACCGATACAACGCTGCCGTCGACCGAAACGGTGACGCCGGCGGGAATATTTATGGGTTTTCTTCCAATTCGCGACATTGCTGCGCCCCCTCTTTTTTACCAGATAAACGCGAGGACCTCGCCGCCCACGTTCTGCTTGCGCGCCTCGCGGTCCGTCATGACTCCCTTCGAAGTCGAAACGATCGCGACGCCCAGGCCCTTCATCACCTTCGGCAGCTCTCCGGCATTGGAATAAATGCGGAGGCCGGGCTTCGAAACCCTGCGCAGGCCGTTGATGACGGCGGTCTTGCCCTCGCCGTACTTCAGATTCACCTTGATGATGCCCTGTTTGCCGTCTTCGATCACCGTATAGTTTTTGACATAACCCTCGTCCACCAGAATCTGCACGATGGCCTTTTTCATGTTGGAAGCGGGGATCTCCACGGAATCATGCTTTGCCGAACTCGCGTTGCGGATGCGGGTGAGCAAATCGGCAATCGTATCTGTAATTTGCATTCCGTTTCCTCCTTCTTTACCAGCTTGCCTTTTTTACGCCGGGGATCTCGCCTTTGTAGGCAAGCTCCCGGAAGCAGATGCGGCAGATGCCGAATTTGCGAAGGTAGGCGTGCGGCCTGCCGCAGATTTTGCAGCGGTTATATTCGCGCGAAGAATACTTCGCCGGCCGCCTTTGCTTAACTTTCATCGAAGTTTTGGCCACAAGAATCCCTCCTTATTTCGCAAACGGGGCGCCGAGCAGCGTTAAAAGCTCTCTGGATTCCTCGTCGGTTTTTGCGGTCGTCACGAAGCAGATGTCCATTCCGCGGACCTTGTCGACCTTGTCGTACTCGATCTCCGGAAAGATCAGCTGCTCCTTGACGCCCATGTTGTAGTTGCCGCGGCCGTCGAACGAGTTCGGGTTGATGCCCCGGAAGTCACGCACGCGCGGCAGCGCCACGTTGAAAAGGCGGTCGGCGAATTCGTACATCCGGTCGCCGCGCAGCGTGACCTTCGCGCCGATCTTCATGCCGGCGCGCACCTTGAAGTTTGCGACGGACTTTTTCGCGGCGGTCACGACGGGCCGCTGGCCGGTGATGGCGGAAAGGTCGCCGATCACGGAATCGATCACCTTGGAATTTTCCTTCGCCTCGCCGGCCCCCACGTTGACGACGATCTTGTCGAGCCTGGGGATCTGCATGACGCTCTTGTAGGAAAATTTCTTCATCAGCGCCGGGGCGATTTCCTTTTGATAATAGTCCTTCATCCTAGCCATGTTCATCCTCCTCACTCACAGCGCTTCGCCGCATTTTTTGCAAATGCGTTCCTTCGTGCCGTCCCCGTAGAGCTTGTGGCCGACACGGGTGGGTTTGCCGCAGCGGGGGCAGACGAGCTGGACCTTGCAGGCGTACAGGGCGCTTTCGGCTTTCACGATGCCGCCCTCTTCGCCGGCCTTACGGGGCTTCACATGTTTGGAAACCATGTTGATCCCCTCGACGATGACCTTGCCTTCCTTCGGGCTGACCTGAAGGACCTTGCCCTTCTTGCCGCGGTCCTTGCCGTTCAGGACGATCACGGTGTCGCCGGTTTTGACATGAATCTTCTTTTTCATTCAGCGTGCGCCTCCCCTCAAAGCACTTCCGGGGCCAGGCTCAGGATCTTTACATAGTCCCTGTCGCGCAGCTCCCTGGCCACCGGGCCGAAGATACGGGTGCCCGTTGGGTTTTTGTCGTCCTTGATCAGCACGGCGGCGTTCTCGTCGAACCGGATGTAGGTTCCGTCCTCGCGGCGGACGCCGAAAGCGGTGCGCACGATCACCGCTTTGACCACGTCGCCCTTTTTCACGGTGCCGCCCGGCGCCGCTTTTTTGACCGAAGCCACAACGACATCGCCGATATTGGCGTACCTCCTGCCGGTGCCGCCCAGCACGCGGATGCACATGAGCTGCTTCGCGCCGGTATTGTCGGCAACGTTGAGGTAGGTCTGTTGTTGTATCACGGTGCGTTCCTCCTTTGCTTCAGCCTGCCGACAATCGCGCAACCGGAAAATCGCCCTGCGATTTTGTTTTCTGCGCCGGCTGTACGATTTTCGACAACCTGAAAGGGTTTCTTCATTTTAAGACCGATCAATTACTTCGCCTTCTCCAGGATCTTGACAAGGCGCCATCTTTTTTCTTTGCTCAGCGGCCGGGTTTCCATCACGCGGACGCGGTCGCCGACGGAACACTCGTTGTTTTCGTCGTGCACCTTCAGGCGCACGGTGCGCTTGATGATCTTCTTGTAGAGAGGGTGCTTCACGCTGTCCTCGACCGCGACGACGATGGTCTTATCCATCTTGTCGCCGACGACCTTTCCCACTTCCGTTTTCCTGATGTTTCTGTCGCTCACGATTCATCCTCCCTTCCGTCACGACGCATCGGCGCTGTTCCTGAGCTCGTTTTCGCGCAGGACGGTCTTGATGCGGGCAATGTCCTTTTTGACTGCCTTGATGCGCATCGGGTTGTCGAGCTGATTAATGGTAAGCTGAAAACGGAGGTTGAAAAGTTCGGCCTTGAGGTCCCTCAGCTTGCTTTCCAGCTCCTCGGTATTGAGTTCTCTTACTTCCGTCGCTTTCATGCCTGCTCACCACCCGTTTCTTCCTTCTTCACGAATTTGCACCGGATCGGCAGCTTGTTCGAGGCGAGGCGCAGCGCCTCCCTCGCGGTTTCCTCGGGGATGCCGCCCATCTCGAACATCACGCGGCCGGGCTTTACGACGGCCACCCAGTACTCGGGCGCGCCTTTCCCGGAACCCATGCGGACTTCGGCGGGCTTCTTCGTCACCGGCTTATCCGGGAAAATCTTGATCCACACCTGGCCGAACCTCTTGGTGTAACGGGTCATGGCGACACGGGCGGCCTCGATCTGGTTGGCGGTGATCCATGCCGGTTCCAAAGCCTGAAGGCCGTATTCGCCGTAATCGACCTTGCTGCCGCGGTAGGCTTTTCCTTTCATGCGGCCGCGCTGTACTTTGCGGTATTTCACGCGTTTCGGCATCAGCATTATCTGCTGCCTCCTTCCCTTTCCCTCCTGCGGGGCTGCTGCGCCCTGCCGCGGCTGTCCGGCCTGCGGCTGTCTGTCCTGCGGCTGTCCGGCCTGCGGCTGTTCTGCGGTCTGTCGCGGTCGTCGTCATGCAGTTTGCTGCGGCTGTCCTGCAGCACTTCGCCCCGGTAGATCCAGACTTTCACGCCGATGCGCCCGTAGGTCGTGGCGGCTTCGGCAAAACCGTAATCGATGTCCGCGCGGATGGTCTGGAGCGGAATCGTGCCGTCGTGGTACTGTTCCCTTCTCGCGATCTCCGCGCCGCCCAGGCGTCCGGAAACCTGCGTTTTGATCCCTTTCGCGCCCATCTTCATCGCGCGGCCGATGCTCTGCTTCAAAGCGCGGCGGAACGAAATCCTCTTTTCGAGCTGCTGCGCGATGTTTTCGGCGACGAGCTGCGCGTTCAGGTCCGGGTTCTTGACCTCGACGATGTTGATCGTGACGGGCTTCCCCAGCATTTTTTCGCACTGCACGCGGAGCTTTTCGATCTCGCTGCCGCCGCGGCCGATGACGATGCCCGGCTTTGCGCAGTGGATGTGCAGGCGCACCTTGGAGGCGTCGCGCTCGATCTCTATTTTGGGAACGCCGGCCGGTTTGAGCTGCTTCAAAAGCATCTTGCGCAGATTGTGGTCCTCGACGAGCGTGTCGCCGAACACTTTGTCCTTTGCAAACCAGCGGGAATCCCAGTCTTTGATAATGCCCACACGGAACCCGTGCGGATTGACTTTCTGGCCCATAATTTACCTCCTCCTCATCCTATTCCTGTTCCTTGACCACCATCGTCACATGAGAGGTCCGCTTTAAAATTCGGAACGCGCGCCCATGCGACACCGGCCGGATGCGTTTGAGGGTCGGACCCGGGCTGACAAAGCATTGGGATACATACAGCTTTGAACCGTCCATGTCATGGTTGTTCTCGGCGTTCGCGACCGCGGATTTCAGCAGCTTCCGAAGGCTTTCGCTCGCGGCTTTCGGAGTATGCGTGAGGATCGCCATCGCAACGCCGACCGGTTTGTTTCGGATCAGGTCCAGGACGATCTGGACCTTGCGGGGAGAAATTCGGGCATATTTCAGATAGGCCCTTGCTTCCATGCGATACACTCCTTTCAGCCGTTATTTGCCCGCGGCCGGCGGCGTACCCGGCGCCGTGGTCTTCGAGCCGGAATGGCCCTTGAAGGTGCGGGTGGGGGCGAACTCGCCGAGGCGGTGGCCCACCATGTCCTCCGTCACATACACCGGAACGTGCTTGCGTCCGTCGTGGACCGCTATCGTATGGCCGACGAAGTCGGGGAAAATCGTCGAGGATCTGCTCCAGGTCTTGACGATCTTCTTTTCGCCGGCTTTATTCATCTCCTGAATCCTCTTGAGCAGCACGGGCTGAACATAAGGACCCTTTTTGATGCTTCTTGACATAAAATCTCAAGCTCCTTTCTGCACGCCTTATTTGCCGTTTCTGCGCTTGACGATCATCTTGTCGGAACGGTTGTGATGCGCGCGGGTCTTGTAACCCAGGGTCGGCTTGCCCCACGGGGTAACCGGTCCGGGCCGGCCGATCGGGGCCTTGCCCTCGCCGCCGCCGTGCGGGTGGTCGTTCGGGTTCATCACGGAGCCGC
>ENA-UOOI01000950-UOOI01000950.1-fermentation-metagenome-genome-assembly--contig:-NODE-950-length-33360-cov-5.912476_pt1 | contig 33360 bp, 33 predicted proteins | sample MGYA00245779_ERZ724027 | MGnify/ENA primary metagenome ERZ724027 (study PRJEB28704, sample SAMN03018318) | fermentation metagenome | biome: anthropogenic terrestrial biome; feature: soil; material...
AAGTATGGAGACATCATTTTACAGGCAAAATAGAAAAGAATTTGCAGAGCATATGAAGCCAGGCGATGCAGCGTTATTCTATTGTGGGGAGACCATAAGAAGGTCGTGCGATGAAAATTATGAATTTTTTGCAAACCGCAATTTTATTTATCTGTGTGGGATAGAGCAGAAGGAGAGTGTGCTTCTCCTGGAGAAAGAGGGAGAATCCTGTCTTGAAACACTGTATATTCTGGAGCCGGATTTTATGAAAGAGCGCTGGGAGGGAAGCCGGATAACCGCTGACAGAGCGGAAATAATATCCGGTGTTTCAAATATTAAGTTCATAAAGGAGTTTCCAAACGATGTGAAAAGAGTCTTTGAAAAAATTGGCGTAGGCACAATTTATCTTGATATAGACAGGGTACCGGGGCAGCTGTTAAAGAGCTGTGCAGACAGGATGGAGGAATACCTGATTCAGACATATCCTCATGTAAAAATTAAAAATGCGCTGCCCGTCATGAAAAAAATGCGCACTGTAAAGAAACCCTGTGAAATAGAAGCGATGGAAGTGGCTCAGAGGATTACAAAAGCAGGAATTGAGGCTATGATGAAGAGCTCCCATCCCGGCATGTACGAATATCAGTATAAAGCGGAATTTGATTATGCGCTGGCTCAGCATAATGGCGTGACGGCACCGTTTTCAATTATAAGTGCAGGGGAAAATAATTTCTATATCCATTATGACAGCTTCACCGGTCGGGCTGCAGCTGGGGATATGGTTTTAAACGATGTAGGCGCGCGCTGGGACTATGAGGTGACTGATGTGTCGAGAGGGTGGCCCTGCAGCGGTAAGTTTTCTGATAAACAGCGTCTTCTGTATGAGTGCGCCTACCGTACGTCAGAATATATGTTTCAAACCCTGAAACCGGGTATTCCGATGGAGGAAGTCGATACCGCAATCCGCAGATATAATTTTGAGCAGCTGAAAGAAGCCGGGGTCTGCAGGAACTATGATGAGATCGGAACATACATGTGGCATAAGGGAGCACATCATGTGGGACTGGATGTACATGATGCCGTAGATGTGGCAGATGCCGTTACTGTGCCGGGAATGGTATTTTGTATTGATGTGGGAATCTATCATGAGGAGTGGGGAATTGGATTTAGGTTAGAGGATAACTGCCTGATTACTACAGACGGATGCCGTAATTTATCAAAGGACACGCCGAGAACTGTCGAGGAAATTGAAGGTGTTATGAAAAAAGGGACATTGTATTAACAATATCCCTCCTTACACGTTGTGATCACTTTACGGTATATGAATTATTCTGCTGAAATAGCACCTGTAGGACAGGCTGCCTCGCATGCCCCGCAATCTATGCAGGCATCAGCGTCAATAACGTATTTGCCATCGCCTTCAGAGATAGCGCCTACCGGACATTCACCTTCGCAAGAACCACAGCTTACGCATTCATCACTAATTACGTGTGCCATAGTATTATCCTCCTTTATGAAATCTTCGACAGAGCTTTTATGTAACTGCCTTAGCCTCATTCTAATACAAAAAAGGCAAATATACAAGCAGTTTTCATGCTCTAAATCAGGAACAATTATTAGGAGAACATAATAAATTTCGATAAACTTAAGAAAAAATTCCTTTATTTTTCACAAGATTAGTGTATAGTATATAAGTAGAAATTTGGAGGCAATCAATATGAATAGAAAATGGACAGCCATTGTACCTGCAATATTCGGCATCATGCTTACGGTTTCCGCTTGCGGCAAAGAAGATGCGCCGACATTTACAGGGAATATAACAGAGGAACCAACCTATCAGGATAGCTTGAACGTAATTTCACCGACGGCGTATAATAATGTGCGGGGACTTAAAGTAGAGCCGGGAGCATATATATCTATCATTGGAAGAGAGAGTGGCTCTGCCTATTGGAAGGAAATAAAAAGAGGTGCCCTGCAGGCGGCAGTGGACTTGAATGGAGCCCTGGGATATACCGGAGACGATGAGGTTAAGGTTACTTATAATGCACCGGAAGATGTGGAAAATATTGATGAACAGGTGAATCTTCTAGATGAGGAGCTTGCACGATATCCTGATGCCTTGGGAATTGCCAGCATTGATGCAGAAGCATGCAAGGTACAGTTTGATTTGGCCACAGAGAATGGAATCCCCATTATTGCTTTAGATTCAGGCAATTCTTATCAGGGGATACAGTGTACAATAAAGACAGATAATGCTGAAGCTGCGAAAACAGGTGCATACAAATTGAGCGACGAGATGGAAGACGAGGGAAGTGTTCTCCTCCTTGTACATGATTCAAAGTCAGCATCAAGTCTGGAGCGACTAAATAGTTTTAAGAGTGAGATAGAGGAAAATCACCCTGGAGTATCCATTACGGAAACGCTTTATTTGGACAAGATGGATGATATGAAAAAGGAGATTGCAGAAGATAAGAACAAGTCTAAAAAAGAGGATGAAAAGAAGATTACTTCCGAGGACCTTAACGATACAGATGTTGTGGCATATTATCTGGAAAAGCATCCGGACATTAAAGGTTGCTTTGGAACGAACATTACAGCGACACAGCTTGGCCTGAAGACACTGAAGCAGGAGGACAAGATAAAGGATGTGATATTGATGGGGTTTGATGCCGGGAAAGAGCAGTTAGACGCACTGAAAAGCGGTGACATCAAAGGGCTGGTGGTGCAGAATCCATTCGGAATCGGGTATGCATCTGTAATAGCTGCCTCAAGGTCTATACTGGAGAGCGGAAATGAGGCAGAAGTGAATACCGGATATATTTGGGTCACAGGGGATAACCTTGAGGAGGAATCTATACAGAATATGCTGTATCAATAGAAAGAGTAAATGTATTACAGATTGAGGTTATGGGAGAAAACCCATAACCTCAATCAAATTTTAGAACTTTCGTTTTAACTTTTAGGATCGGGTCTACTTAAGGAAAAGATAAATTCGGTTCCCACCCCTTCTGTACTTATGACATTGATATGCTCATCATGGGCCTGTATAGCCTCCTTCACGATAGCCAGCCCCAGTCCGGTTCCCTTTTTGTCCTTTCCCCGTGAGAGATCGGATTTATAGAAACGCTCCCAGATTTTGTTAAGCTCTTTGCGGGGAATTCCAATGCCCGAATCTTTAACAGAAATGAAAATCTTCTCATTTCTCTGGCTCACTTCGATGATGACATCAGATTGATTTTCGCTGAATTTAATAGCATTGTCTATCAGATTATACAGAACCTGCTGAATTTTCCCTTTGTCTGCATATACAATGGGGGGATCGTGGAGCAGGAGCAGCCGGATGAATATATGCTTGCTGGTACACGCCCCCTCAAAGGAAGCGGCTGTATTTTTAATCATTTCCTGAATATCAAATTCGCTTTTCACGAGCATCATCTCTTTTGTATCAAATTCGTTCAGAGTGAGCAGATCTTTTGTCAGATCAGTCAGGCGTTCTGTCTCAAACAGAATGATATCTAAATATTTTCCGTGAAGTTCCGGTGGGATAGTGCCGTCTGTCATCGCTTCCACGTAACCTTTAATGGAAGTAAGGGGAGAGCGGAAATCATGGGAAACATTTGCCACAATTTTCTTTTGATACTCCTCCATATCTTTAAGCTGAGCAGACATATAGTTCATGGAAGCTGAGAGATAGCCTATTTCATCGTGGGTATAAACAGGAATTTCATAGGTCAGGTTGCCGGAGGCATATTGCTTCGCGGCCTCTGTAATTTGTCTTAAGGGACGGTATATAAAAAAATGAAACCCTAACAATATTATAAAAGATAAAATAAAAATAGCAGCAATTGTGATATAGACAGGGAACATCATCTGATCACAGACATCCTGTATATAAGAAACTGGTTTGTGGATTAACATATAGCCCTTGATGTAAAAGCCCCGGGTTACCGGGGCCATAACAGTTATCACATCTTCATCAAAATATCCGTGGTAGTTGCCGGTAATGTGCTGATTGCTTCCGATTTCCGCAGGATCAAAATTGTCAATTGCAGTGGGAGCCTTTGTATTGTCCAGGTTGGAAGACGTAATCAATACTCCGTCCGAGTCTACGAACCAGAGAGAAGAGTTCAGATATAATCTCATGGCATTGAGCTGGTTGTGGACGGCCCACGCAGAACCTCCTTCCATAAAATAGGAAGGAAGATAATCGTTGGAGATTAAGGTTGCCTCTTTGTACAGGTTACGGGAATCATTTTCCATTAATTTATCCATCATAAGCTGGCTTGTCAGAATGCTCACCGTAAAGAAGCTTAAGAAACCAAAAACAATATAGATACCGATAAATTTTAAGTACAGTGTACTTTTCATGTGGCACTTCCTCTTACTGATAAAGTATTGTTACTTTAATTCAAATTTATAACCGATTCCCCAGACGGTACTAAGTCCCCAGGAGGAATGGTCTTTAATTTTTTCGCGCAGGCGCTTAATGTGGACATCGACGGTTCTGGTATCTCCAATATACTCATAGCCCCAGATCTGATCCAGAAGCTGCTCCCGAGTAAATACCTGATTTGGGGAAGAAGCTAAAAAATAAAGAAGCTCCAGTTCCTTGGGCGGCATTTCCACCGGATGGCCGTCACAGACAACAGAATAATTGGTCAGGTTAATGGTCAGTCCGTCATACTCCACACATTTTGTTTTATCTTCGGAAGAAGCTTCTGCCTTAACCGGATGGTATCTGCGGAGAACAGCGCGGACCCGGGCTACCATTTCTTTTGAATCAAAAGGCTTCATGATATAATCATCTGCGCCCAGCTCCAGCCCCAGTACTTTGTCAAAGACCTCTCCCTTGGCGGAGAGCATAATAATCGGAACGGACGATTTGGCCCGGACCTCCCGACAGACTTGATAACCGTCAATGCCGGGAAGCATTAAATCCAGGAGAATTAAGTTCGGCTGATAACTCTCAAAAGCAGACAGTGCATCCTCTCCGTTATAAACAATCTTCGTATCAAAACATTCCTTCACCAGATAGAGCGAAATTAGCTCTGCAATATTTTCATCATCATCCACAATCAAAATTTTCTGTTTTGTAACCATGATGTTACCTCCTGTTTTCATTTGGGGTCTGACCCTTTTGCGGGCCGTTTTCTGAATATTCAGAAAATAGCTGTTACTATTTTAATTCTACGATTGTGACACCGGCGTCACCTTCTCCAAATTCTCCCAGCCGGTATGATTTTACATGCTTTTGGCGGCGAAGGTATTCGTGAATTCCTTTTCGAAGAGCCCCAGTGCCTTTTCCATGTACCACGCGTACGGTGCCCAGGTGAGAGAGGAGGGCATCATCTAGGTATTTATCCAGCTCTGAAACGGCCTCGTCGACGGTCTTTCCGAGAAGATTGATTTCGGGGCTGACAGACAGAGACTTACTCATTTTCATCCTTCCTTTTGAGGTCTGTTTCATATTCCCGGACGTGTAGGAAGCCGCTTCGTCTACTATTTCCAGATCAGAAATATTTACCTGGGAGCGCAGAATCCCCATTTGCACTGTCAGGTTTCCGCGGGAATCCGGTAGTGAACTGACAGTGCCGGTTAAATTCAGGCTCAGTACGCGGACAGATTCCCCAAGCTTAAAATCTTCCGGCTTATATGATTTTTTCTGCTTTCTTGCAGGCAGGACATTGGCTGCGGAGGTCTCCTTTATCTTTTGGCGCAGGCGCTCACGCTCCTTTTCCATGTCCGCGGCCGAAACATTTTCCTTTCCAAACTTACGGAAGTTTTTCATGGTTTCATCAGCCATCTCTTTGGCCTCGCGCAAAATGGAGTTGGCTTTCTCATTTGCTTCCCTGAGAATACGTTCCCGTTGTTCCTCTGTCTTTTCCTGCTTTTGCTTTGCTTGAATTTTTAAGGCTTCTATTTCACGTTTATAGGCATTGATTGAGGCTTGTTCTTTTTCAATGGTGCGTTTGCTTGTCTCCAAATCAGCCAGCATATCTTCGAAGGAGACATCCTGCTCAGTCAGATGTTGTTTTGCATCTTCAATAATGTAATCCGGCAGTCCAAGCTTACCGGATATGGCGAAGGCATTGCTCTTTCCGGGGATTCCAACCAGCAGACGGTAGGTGGGCTTCAGGCTTTCTACATCAAATTCGCAGCTTGCGTTTTCCACACCCGGTGTGGTCAGTGCATAAATCTTGAGTTCACTATAATGTGTAGTCGCCATTGTGCGGATATTCCGATTGTGCAGATGAGATAAAATAGCAATTGCCAGTGCCGCACCCTCTGTCGGGTCTGTACCCGCACCCAGTTCGTCGAAGAGAACCAAGGATTTCTCATCTACATCCTGAAGAAAAGAAATAATGTTAGTCATGTGGGACGAAAAAGTACTTAAGCTCTGTTCTATACTCTGTTCATCACCTATATCCGCGTAGACCTGATGGAAAATGGCAAGCTCCGAGCGGTCCAGGGCCGGTATATGAAGGCCGGATTGCCCCATTAAAGTGAGCAGCCCCACCGTTTTCAGGGAAACTGTCTTGCCGCCGGTATTGGGTCCTGTTACGATTAACATGGTGAAATCTTCCCCCAGACTGACAGTAATCGGAACAACCTTTTTTTGATCCAGCAGGGGATGACGTCCCTCCCGGATATGAATGCGCCCTTCAGTATTCAGAACCGGGCGGCTGCCATTCATGGAAAGTGCAAGAGAGCCCCGGGCAAAGATAAAGTCCAAGTCTGTTAATATTCTATAATCGGTACGGATTTCTTCGATATACTCTGCAGCATCTGCGCTCAAACGTGCCAGGATAACCTGGATTTCTTCCTGCTCTTTGGCATAGAGCTCTTTTAGATCGTTGTTCAGCTTCACCACAGCCATAGGCTCAATAAATAAGGTGGAACCGGAAGAAGACTGGTCGTGTATCATGCCGTTCACCTGATTGCGGTATTCTGCCTTCACTGGGATACAGTACCGATCTCCGCGCATGGTGATAATGGGATCCTGCAGATAAGTGCGCAGTGACCCATTCACCAGATTGGTCAATGTAGCATGTACTTTATCATTGATAGAGCCGATGTTTCTGCGGATATTCTTCAAAGTGCTGCTTGCGTCGTCGCTGATTTCATCTTCTCCCGGGATACAGCGTTCAATCTCATTTGTCAGCAGTGTCAATGGCTCTAATTGCTCAAAATAGGTGTCCAGACAGTCAGACAAATTTTCCTGAGTATCGTGACGCCCGTAAGATTTGGTGCGGTCTGCCGTCTTTAAAAGCTTACAGATGCGCAACAATTCGCCGCTCCCAAGAACACCGCCGATTTCCAGTCGTTTCAAAGACTCTCCCACAGGAAAAGCATCACTGAGGGAAATTTTTCCTTTCTGGACAATTCGGGTAAATGCTGCTGCAGTCTGCTCTTGACAAGCATCGATGCGTGACCGGTCAGTCATTGGTTTTAGCTTTCGGCAAAGCTGCTTTCCCCTCATGGAGGAGGCTTGTTCCTCTAAAAGAGCCGTGATTTTATAAAATTCCAATTTATTTAAAGTTTTCTGATTCATAATGTTCACCTTTTATTCCCGCGAGCAACGAGCCAAGCGGAAATGCTTGCATTTCCATTTGGCGACTGCCGCGAGGGTCAAATACCCCGCAGCTTGCTGCGCTGCAAGTTTGATACCCCGTCAGCTTGCTTCGGGGTCTTTGACTTAAACTCATGAATATATTCTACCATATCTCGTTTAACATTAGTAGCTTAAATCTTGTTGAACATTTTTAATGAATAAGTTATACTATACCCTAAAGGAGAGCCGAGCCTATGCCGTACGATGAGAAGCCCAAGCAGGGACCGGATACAGGCCCCCAGGAAGAGAAAGAAGAAAAGTTCTCATTCATACAGGAAACGATAAAGCCGAAGCCAGTCACCAGAAGGAAAATTCTGACACAGCTTGCCAGGATAGTGATATACGGGCTGATTTTTGGAGCGTTTGCCTGCCTTGGTTTTTTTGCGCTCAAACCGTGGGTACAGAACAGGTTCCAGAACATTCCAAAGACAGTTACCATCCAGGAGGATGAGGACGAGGGCACGGTGCAGACAGCTCCTCCCGATACAGCAGAGGCGGTATCACCTGTGTTAAATGCAGACAGCTATAAAGAAATCATGAGAAGTATGTATGATATTGCAAAAGATGCCGGCAAATGCGTTGTTACTGTACAGCCTGCAGATAAGGAGAAGAGTTTTTCTTCAGAAGGCAGCGGCACGGAAAATAGTGTTGCCGGTTTAGTTGCTGCCGATAATGGAAAAGAACTTCTTATATTGTGTGACAATTCTGTGTGTGCAGATGCAGAGAATTGGACGGTTACATTTTCAGATGGCAGCCAATATGGTGCAACGCTGAAAAAGCAGGATAAGAACAGTGGATTTGCAGCACTTAGTGTTCAGCGTATAAATCTTACAACCAGTACGTGGAATTCGGTGCTGGTGGCAACTTTGGGCAATTCCAGTGTTACCACAGAGGGAGATGTAGTGATTGCTCTTGGAAATATGTTTGGCTATGCAAAGGGAACAGGTTTTGGAATTGTAAGCTCCAACATTTATGAAGAGTCAAAGGCAGATGGTCAGTACAATGTACTTACAACGGACATTCCCGCAGAAAATGGCGGAACCGGAATTCTGTTTAACCTGAAAGGTGAAGTCATCGGTATGATTTCCCCTGGCATTTGGGAAAATACTGAGGCAAACACTACAAAGGCACTTGCAATTTCGGATTTGAAATCTACAATAGAACTTTTAGTAAACGGTGAAAGTGTACCTTATGTAGGAATCTATGGCACTACAATTAATGATACCATGGCAGAGAAAGAGAACATGCCTGTGGGAATTTATGTCATTGAGGTAAACCCTGATTCCCCGGCCATGGCAGCAGGAATCCAGAGCGGAGATATTCTACAGGAGGTTTCAGAGGCAAAGGTTTCTAGTACATTATCCTATGAAAAAGCAGTTATGAGCAGCAAGGTAGGCGGAACTATAAAAATGAAAGGCAAACGCCGGGGGGCGAACGGATATGTAGATATAGATTTTAATGTAACAATAGGCAGTCTGGAATAAACATATCTTTGAGCAAAAGAAGAAACAGGCTGCCAGGTCACAGGGTAGCCTGAATTACATATAGAGATTGGAGAAGAAAATCATGAAATTTATCAATGAATTGCACGAAGGGGAGACAGTACGCGGAATCTATCTCTGCAGAGTAAAGCGTTCCGCAGAGACAAGAAATGGGAAACCCTACGACAATTTGCTGCTTCAGGATAAAACAGGAACTTTGGACGGGAAAGTGTGGGACCCAAATTCCCAGGGAATTTCGGACTATGATGAAAAGGATTTTATAGAGGTATTTGGTGACATAATCAATTATAATAATAATCTGCAGTTTAACATTAAACAGATAAGGAAAGCGGATAAAGGCGAGTACAATCCCGCAGATTACATGCCTACAACTGAAAAAAGTGTGGACGGCATGTATGCAGAGTTATTGTCCTATATCCGTCAGATATCGAATGCTTATCTGCGCCAGGCAGTCGAATATTATTTTGTGAAAGACAAAGAATTTATAGAAACATTCAAGGGACATTCTGCGGCCAAAACAGTCCATCACGGATTTGCCGGCGGGCTCCTGGAGCACACACTGAGTGTAGTAAAAATGTGCGAGTATTTTGCAGGAACCTATTCGATTCTCAACAAGGATTTACTCTATGCCGCAGCCATCTGCCATGATATCGGGAAAACAAGGGAGTTGTCTGATTTTCCCGACAATGACTATACAGATGATGGTCAGCTGCTCGGACACATTATCATCGGTGTGGAAATGATCAGTGATGCGGTCCGTGCGATTCCCGGATTCCCGGAGACCCTTGCAAGTGAACTGAAGCACTGCATCATAGCACATCACGGAGAGTTGGAATATGGGTCCCCAAAAAAACCGGCACTGCCGGAAGCATTTGCACTCAACCTGGCAGACAATGCCGACGCAAAAATGCAGACATTGACGGAGATATTTAAGAATAAGAGCAGTGCAGAGTGGCTGGGTTATAACAGGATGTTTGAATCGAATTTAAGAAAGACTTCTATTTAAAAGTCCTGTTTTGGTCTGTGTAAAGTCTGTGCAAAGGAGTACGTTTATGCAAAAAAATGACGTTGTTACAGTGACAATAGAAGATATAGGAGTAAATGGAGAGGGTATAGGCAAGGTAGACGGCTATACCCTATTTATTAAGGACGGAATTATCGGGGATACGGTGGAAGCTAAGATAATGAAGGCCAAGAAAAATTATGGATATGCCCGATTGATGAACATTATTGAGCCCTCTTCCTACCGTGTAGAGCCGAGATGTCCCATTGCGCGCAGGTGCGGCGGCTGTCAGCTTCAGGAAATGTCCTATGAAAAGCAGCTCGAGTTTAAGAATAATAAAGTAAGGGGAAATTTGGAGAGAATCGGCAGTTTTGCCCCGAAATTTCTGGAACAGGTCATGGAGCCTATTGTGGGAATGGATGAACCCTTTTATTACAGGAATAAGGCGCAGTTTCCTTTCGGAGCAGACAAAGAGGGAAACCCGATCACGGGGTTTTATGCAGGACGGACCCACAATATCATTGCAAATACAGACTGCGCGATAGGAGTGCCTGTCAATAAGGAAATATTAGGGCTGATACTGGCATTTATGAAGAAATATAAGGTGTCTGCCTATGATGAAAAAACAGGAAAAGGACTCATTCGTCATGCCTTGATACGATATGGTTTTACGACGAAGGAAATCATGGTCTGTCTTGTTATAAATGGGACATTGATTCCTCACAGTGAAGAACTGATAGAGGAGCTTCGGCAAGTTGAGGGAATGACAAGTATTTCAATCAGCAGGAATATTAAGAGGACCAATGTGATTATGGGGGACAGTTATAAAGTGTTGTGGGGACAGGGCTTTATAACGGATTATATTGGGAAGACTAAGTATCAGATTTCACCCCTCTCGTTCTATCAGGTCAATCCGGTGCAGACGGAAAAACTATATGGACTGGCACTGGAATATGCGGGGCTGCAGGGTGATGAAACAGTATGGGATTTGTATTGTGGTATTGGGACAATTTCCTTGTTTCTGGCACAGAAGGCAAAGAAAGTATATGGCGTGGAGATTGTACCCCAGGCAATAGAAGATGCCAGGAATAATGCTAAGATTAATAGGATCACGAATGCGGAATTCTATGTGGGGAAGGCAGAAGAAGTACTGCCGGAGTATTATAGGAAATATGGAGAGGAACATCCGGGAGAAGAGGCTCATGCAGATGTAATAGTAGTAGATCCGCCCAGGAAAGGGTGCGAGGAGTCAGTGCTGAAGACCATGGCAGAAATGAAGCCGGAGAAGATCGTGTATGTAAGCTGCGATTCGGCGACATTGGCACGGGATTTGAAGTATCTGCGGGGGAAAGGGTATGAAGTAGAGAAGGGGAGAGCGGTAGATTTATTTCCGATGACGGTGCACTGCGAGATTTGTGTCGAAATGTGTCGAAAAAAATAAGACATGAGACATCTACTTAAGGATCTCTTGTCTTATTTTTGTGGTGGATCCGGCGACGCACGTTTCTAACCAGTGAAAGTCCGGTCAAGGTAATTGCCAGTGAGCCTTGTAGCAAGCCTCCAGTGCTCTTGGGTGACTAATTGTGCTGAAACGAGGTAGACCTATGTGAAATAGGTGCAAATTAACAGTCCGTAACATTAAGTGAACTCTGCAGCATCGTTACCTTAGACCTCGTAAGAGGACAAAAGGGAGTCGGGTCATTGACTTTCGGAATGTTAAGACAGTTGGTGATGGAACAGAGGAGACTTTATGGCTTATACTTTTCTTGCCCGGACGATAATCACATCCGGTTTTTCTTTGTCCCCATAGCTTTCTTTATAAAATGTGTCTATCATGAAGGTATTTTGAAAGCAAAGATGCCATCCTCAGAAAGCAGTTTATAGACACAGTGAAATAATTCTGAACACTATACAATCAGTGTGTTGCTCATAATGTTCTCCTGTTTTCTAAAAATCGTCTGCAGCATGCTGCCTTGAGCACAGGGATAAATCGGATAACCGCTCCTTTGTTTCGTCCAGCAATAAGGCGACGCTCACTGCTGACAGCTTCTGCTTCATGGCATCGACGCTTTCATCCAAGTGCCCCTTCAGTACGCCGAAAATGTTGCTGCCAATGGGGCAACGCATATCAGACTGCTCATGAAACTGAAAGAACTGGTCAGGATCTGACAATTCGGCGGCCAGGAAGATATCCCATAAGGAGATGTCGTCCGCACTGCGTGCAAGCTTCGCACCGCCCGGTCCGGGAGAGATGGAGATCATACCGGCACCTTTCAGAGACTTGAAAATATTTCTGATGGTAACGGCGTTGGCACCTGTGCTTTTCGCCAGCATTTCACTGTTAATTTTTGTTTTCTCCCCGAAAGCGGCAATAATCATAAGAATATGCACAGCTAATGGGAATTTTGTACTCATTCGCATATGGTTTACCTCAACTGTATTCTGCAATAAGGATAACATAAGAACCCGAAAAAGTAAATCTGTAGCCATTGACGTTACAAAAACTTTATGATAATCTGTAGTAAAACATACTACAATCTTTGTAGACCAATGGATACATTACAGAAAAAGGAATACCATTCAAAATGAAGGAGGTTACTGTTATGAAAACAATGCTTATTGCAGGTGCAGGAAAAGGGTTAGGATTGTCTCTGGCAAAGGCTTTTGGCAAAGAGGGATTCAAAATAGCTCTAATTGCGCGAAACGAGGAAAAGCTGCAGTCCATGGTCAAAGAACTGCAGGATCAGGGAATTGAGGCGTCTTATTATCCGGCGGATCTGACCAAAAAGGAAGCGGTGGAAAATGCCGTGGCTGACATCAAAGAAAAATACGGATCCATTGACGTCTTGGAGCTCAGTCCGGTACCCACCACTGCTCCCCCCCGCCACAGCGGTGAATGTTACGGTGGAAAATGCTACGGCGCCCTTTGAGGGGTTTGTGATTAGTGCTATCAATGTGGTCAATAGCGTGCTGCCAGCTATGCAGGAACGCGGCGAGGGTGCTTTGCTGTTTACCACCGGGCTGTCCGCTCTGTATCCCATGTCAATGTTGGGCAACATTGGAATTGCTATGGCGGGACTTCGCAGTTATATCGCCAATCTGCATACGGAATTATCTCCAAAGGGGATTCTGGTGGCGCACCGCTCCTTGGGACTGATGATGAAAGCCGGAACCGGCGGCGTCAATGATCCCGATACGATTGCAGAGATGTGGTACCAGGTATATTCTGAAAAGCTGGACGGGGAACAGGAATATCCAAAGGGCGTTACTCCGAAAACTATGGTGTTCTGACACGGAACCTGCGATCGAGAAAGCTTATAACTTATAACAGAGAGAGGGGCGGTAAATGGTCGACTTCAAGATTACTGTAGTCGATTTGTCATATATCCAGGAAGGAGAAATGGAGAAAATGAATGTCAAAGTAGTATACCATTCCGGACGATCCGGCAATACCAGGAAGGTTGCTGAAGCCATCGCGGAATCGTTTCATATCAGAGCGGAACGAATTGGCAAAGAAAAAATAGATTTCACTGCTCCGGTCGATCTGCTCTTTGTCGGGGACGGAATTTATTTTCACAAGCCCCATCGAAAGACGAGGGCATTCCTTCAGGGGATGAACCCTGAAATTGTAAAAAACGCCGCTGCCTTTGGAACCTATGGCAACCAGCTTGAGATTGGGGCTTTGATTGCAGCTTTATTAAGGGAACAGCAGATATCTATCGCAGGGGAACCGTTTACCTGCAAAGGAGATTCGCCGGGAACGGACAATAAGGGACATCCCGATGCGATGGATCTGGAAAATGCGAGGAGGTTCGCTCAGAAGGTGGCCGCTTCACTAAAGGAAAGAGGTGAAGAGTGAGATGAGAGCTGTTGTTTATACCGGGGTTGGAAAGACGGAGGAATCGCTCCGTATGGGAGAGATTGCAAAACCATCACCGGGGGCTCATCAGGTGCTTGTAAGGGTGAAGGCTTCTGCAATCACAAATATGGAGTATATGCGCTTTGGAAGCATCGGCCTTGGACGGGTGCTGAATCTGGCGATGCCTGCGGCCGGAAAGCCACTGGGCGTGGAGTTTGCGGGCATTGTGGAGGAAATTGGAGACGGTGTGAAAGGTCTGAAAAAGGGCGATGCGGTGTTCGGTCTCGCAAAAGGCTTTATCGGTGCCTGGGCGGAGTATGTGCTTGCCAATGAGAAAGAAGTGGCTCCAAAACCTGATTCGCTTTCCTTTGAGCAGGCAGGGGCATTGCCCACAGGCGGCATAACAGCACTTGGAGCGGTTTGCGCCGCAAAGATACGGCCGGGACAGGAAGTGCTGATACAAGGGGCATCCGGGGGTGTCGGGCATTTTGTCGTTCAGCTTGCCAAGGCATATGGTGGCATTGTTACCGCCGTGTGCAGTACGCGGAATGTGGAAATGGCGCAAGGCCTGGGGGCAGACCATGTGATTGATTATAAAAAGGAAGATATTGCGGGGACCGGAAAAACCTACGACAGGATCATTGCGGTCAATGGGTATCATCCCTTGTCGGTATATAAGAAGCTGCTGAATCAGGGCGGCAGGTATGTCTTAATTGGAGGCACGCCGAAGGCATTGAGCGGTATGGCGGCAGGACCGGTTCGTGCCATCGGGAGCGGGAAAAAATTCGGCTCAGCGGCTTTTCCCTTCCAGCCCAAAAGGCAGAGACTGGAGGAACTGGGCAGATTGGCGGACGAGGGCAAGGTCAAGCCGTATATAGACCATATTTACACGCCGGACGAAACGGCAAAAGCTATAGAGTATGTTCTGGCAGAGCATCCCCAAGGGAAAGTGGCCTTTCGGATGGAGTTTTAATCCTGCTTTTATTGCTTTTACGACAGCGGTGAAAAGCTCAGGAAGAGGTTTCCAGCTATTCGATTGGAACCTTCCTGTAGTTCGGGGAGAAGAGGATTTTCCGGTACAGGTAGGGGGGATTCCATAGGCTCCTCTGAAAATTTCCGAAAAACGGCTGGCATTGTGATACTTGGTCTCCTGCGCAATGACGTAGAGCGGCAGGCCTGTGTGCTCGATTCTGTGCCGAGGTTCGTTTGGACGGGAAGATCACGATGTACGAAAATAATACACCGGATTGGCAAAAAGACGTCCCCTGCTATTATTATTTCGTCTGCATTCATTTTGCCCGGCGCATGCCATCCAGATAAAAGGAGGTAAAACATCGAAAAAATCACGTTACCATCACCCAAGCGTTGACGCAGCAGATATTGCCGCTCAAAAGCAGGGGGTACGGCGATAGAGCCTTTGCTCGTGAACGGGGTGGATGCTGGTTATAAAATGTGACGCAATTATAGCCGATTAATTAGTTGTTTTGGAAGGAGGATGTCAAATGAAAATCACTGTTTTTGGCGCAACGGGAAAAACGGGGAGTGAGGTGGTAAGACTTGCACTCGACCGCGGATACAATGTCGTTGCTTTTGTCCGTGATTCTCGAAAGGTTACTATCGAGAATCCTCAATTAGAGGTAGTTCAAGGCGAGCTTGGTGATAAAGAAACACTGAGAACCGCCCTGAAAGGCAGTGATGGGGTCATCAGTGCGCTTGGGCCTACGGGAAAGCCATCGGATGCGGAACTGAGCGATGGTATTGCGAATGTCTTATCCGTGATGGAAGAATACGGAATTAAAAGATTCATCGTTCTTTCTACCACCAGCAATCAGGATTCTCTTGATAAGGACGGATCTCGTTTCAGGATGAGAAGAAACATGATTCGGCGGGGCAGACCGATTACCTACGAACAAATCAATAAATACAGCCAGTTGGTTCGTGACTCAAATACTGACTGGACACTCGTAAGAATTGCCGCACTTTTGACGGATAAACCGCTGTCTAAACATATTCGGGCAGGGTATCTGGGGAAGGACAAGCTTGGCTCAAAGTTGTCGCGTACTGATTTGGCTTGGTTTATGTTGGAGCAGATTGACAGTGCTGACTATGTTCGAAAAGCACCGGCGGTGAGTAACTGACGGCAAAAGCGGACGGAAACGTTTATGGGTGGGAAAAATTAATTATCCTTATTCAAGCCGTACGGAATACCGGACGATTAGAAATAAGGTAATAAAACGCACGGCTAAAAATAAATAGCAAACACATACTGAATAGGAGGTATTAATATGTCTAAAATGCCGATGATGTTTATAGGTCACGGTTCGCCGATGAACGCAATAGAAGACAACCGTTTTACCAGAACTTGGAGGGATATGGTAAAAGAAATACCTAAACCGGACTCCATCGTATCTATCTCGGCACATTGGTTTACAAAAGGGACTAAAATTATGAACGAGGAGAATCCGAAGATGATCTATGACATGTATGGATTTCCAGAAAAGTTGTATGAGGTTCGCTATGATGCTCCCGGCAATCCGATGCTTGCAGAAGATGTAAAAAGGTTAATCAGCCGACCAAATGAGTTTGATAATTCCTGGGGTATTGACCACGCGACTTGGGTTGTTCTGGTTCATATGTACCAAAAACGGGATATACCCGTCTTTCAAATCAGCATAGATGCTGCCGCTCCGCCAGCGGTGCATTATCAGATTGGTAAGGAACTGAAATCCTTGAGACAGCAAGGCGTTCTACTGTTTGGCACCGGAAATATCGTTCACAACCTGCGAAGGGTTGACGCATCTATGCGTGGCAAGGGATTTGATTGGGCCTACCGGTTTGACGATTATATCAAAGATAGCATCGAAAACAAGAAATATGAGGACGTCGTTGACTATATGAGTCTGGGAGAAACGGCAAGGTTAGCCGTTCCTATGCCGGATCACTTTAATCCGATCCTGTATATATTGGGTGCCGCAGATCAGGAGGATGAAGTATCAGTCTACAACAACAGCTGTCTGGCAGGTTCCGTGTCAATGACCAGCTATTTGTTTCAATAAATTGCATTTGATTTTCAATAGTCAATCTAAGGAGATCACGCATATTGGTGGCCTGCGGATACGCCCTATGAGGTGATGGTTGGCACGGTGCTTACTCAGAACACTGTGTGTGGCAATGGCGAGAAGGCAATCGCCAATTTTAGAGGCAACCTATCCCCGGAAATTCTATTTCCCTTATGGTTGCCTGCGCTGTCCCGGAGGAGGTTGACAGGCTCCACGCCAGCTTGTCTGACGGGGAAATAGAGCTTATGCCTTTGGGTGCTTATCCCTTTAGTAAGCAGTATGCATGGGTTCAGGACAAGTACGGCCTTAGTTGGCAGCTAATGCTGGTGGATGATGCTGAAAAACAGCAGCGGATTAGGCTGAAGCTGTTTTTTTCGGGAGAGGCCTGCGGAAAAGCGGGAGCTGCCCTGGATTATTATGCTTTGGTTTTTGATGAAGCTGAGAAAGGCTATGTGAATTACTATCAGGAGGGAGAGAATCCTGAGAAAAGAGCAGTAATCAACTACGGGGAATTAAAAGCAAGGATACTATTTATAACGGATATCTAAGGGTGAGTCTCGTTCCAGCAGCACCTTTTGCACGAGCATTCTGATACAAATGTGTTCATTGGAAAATCTGCCCTGATGCTCAGAAATATTTAGACAGCATACCAGTCATTCGTGGTGTCAATGGTACTGAGTTGGTGGATTGGTTTTGAAATATTATGGATATAATGAAAATTAGTTAATTATTACTTACGCTAAGATTAAATTGTGCTTTGCGGGACTCTTTATCACACACTCAACACGTATAGAATGCTGTGTTCTGTTGCAGCGAGGGGATGGTAAGATAAAATGAAAATTAGCGGCACAGATGGAATATTACAGGGAGAAGATTCAGGGCAATCCTGACTGGGTGCTAGCTGGAGTTTTCTTTGATTGTGAAAGTGGATTAAGGATTCCATTATAGAAATTTCTTCAGATAAATTTATAAATCCTGAAAGGTTTTCTTTCATGCTTCAGCTAGCTAATGACAGTCCAAATGGATTTCTTAGATTTGAAGCAGTCAAAAATATTGAAATAGGTCCAGATAAAACTTTTTTAGTGCCTGATGATGGTAAATGGATGGAAGGTAGTGTCCGTAATATCATTATTAATAGTGAGAAAGGGCAGACATTAGAAAATATTGAATACATATCTAATACTGATTTTCTGAACTTCCTTAATAATTAACTCTCTAAACAAGACAGAACCTTGAAAAGACCTCCATTTTCGTAACAGTTCAACCCCAAGGCTAAACTGTTACCAAGAAGTTTTAATATTAGCACAAACCCATTGAAATAACCATGGGTTTGTGCTAATATTAAAACGAGGTGAATGTTATATGAAATATTACGGGCAGCTAATTGATGAGAGAGTTTTTGGCTATCCTGCTCTGGCAGAGATTATAAGTGAAAATAGAAATACGATATATTCATTGATTCGCGAATACCTTCAAAAACATTATGTGGAGCAGGTAAAGAAAGGACTGTATGTAGCCGTGAGCATGGAAACAGGTGCTCCGGTAGCCAGTCGTTTTGAGATAGGAAGCCATATTTTGGAAAATGGATACATTTCTCACCATAGCGCATTTGAGTACCTTGGTTTTACAAACCAGATGATGCATACGGTGCAGGTATCGGGAAGCGGACGGTTCCGCCCATTTTCCTTTGATGGGTATCAGTACCAGTGCTTTCCGGAGCGGATTAAGCCCGGAGTGCTTCAGAAAGAGAACAAAATAAAGGTGACGGACACGGAACGAACCGTTTTGGATTCTGTGAATGATTTGGAAAAGGCAGGAGGAATCTCCGAACTTTATCATTGTCTGCAGATGGTTCCGTTTCTTGATGAGGATAAACTTTTGTATTACCTGGAACTGTATGGGAAACAGTTTCTCTACCAAAAGGCCGGGTTTATACTAGAACCGTTAAAAGAAGATTTAAAACTGACAGAACAGTTTTTTGATAAATGCCGTGAATATATGGGGAAAAGCAGACGCTATTTTTCAGATACAATGGAGCGCCAGACGATGGAGTATGTGTCCGCATGGCAGATGTATGTCCCGAAGAATTTTAAGCGTATGGCAGAATTGGAGGAGTAACTTGAGATTAACCAAAAAAGAACTGAACAAAATAGCAAGGGAGCAGGGCTTTGTGCGTGACACTTTAGAAAAGGTTTATCGGTTTAAAAATGTCCTTGACAAGGGGTACAATTTAGAGTTAGATAATTTTTGATGGAAGTAGTTTAAAAATTTAAATATTAATCTCTTGTATTGACAAGAGTTTTTGAGTATACTAAAGATAGAAGTAGAAAAAGGAAGAGGTGATTTGTATGAGTCCGGCACAACAGCTTATAGATTATCGTAAAGAAATTGATGAAAACCAGAAACAGGTAAGAGAAATGGTATTAGAGAGTTATCGTGATATCGCAGTGGGAAAAGGCCGTGATCATAATGAATTCTTCAATGAACTGGAGAAAAGATATTCCGATGACAATATATAAAGTTATAACCTTACCGTTAGCAGAAAGTGACATTGTAAATCAGACAGATTATATTGCGTTTAAACTAAAAGCGCCTGGGACTGCAATTAATATGGTGGGAGGATTTCGAAAGACAATAAGTAGCCTTAGTATGTTTCCACAAAGTCATGAATTAGATGAAGACGAAGAGTTAGCGAGGTATGGGATTAGGAAAACATATTATAAAAATTACAAAATATTTTTTCTGATTAATGAAAAAGAAAAAACCGTCTACATACTTAGAGTATTTCATATGCTTGTTGATTATAAGGCCAAAATTCTAAAGGTTTTTGAATAAAGTAGAAAGTATTATGAAAGTCCCTTATTTGTTAAGCAGGTAAGGGGCTTGTTTATATATTATGAACGGTATTCCGCCATAAACAACATTGATATCCCAAGATTCAATTGTGTCTTTCGATAATCCGATTCACACTCAACACACTGCAAATGCATTTTAAGTATTTCGGAAATTAAAAGGCGAAAAAGATGGATTAAGGGAATGATATAATGGAGTAATCGAAGATATGTCTTACATTGCAGGAAACAGCAATGGTATTGGAGGGAGTTACGATTGATAAAAAGCCTCTAAAAGATCATTTGGAGGCAGTTGGACATCGCGATGCATTCTTATATGTACAGGATTTGGTAACGAACAATACACCTTTTACCGAGTATATTATCAAGCAAATTCATACTTTGGTTTTAATGGATCGGCCAGAAGATAGGGGGATTTATCGTCGCATACCAGTTCGCATCATGGGGGCTTTTCACGAACCGCCCGAACCAGCATTAGTGCCAGAACTTATTGAAAAATTAATAGTGGAATTTCATTCTGCAAGGATACATCCAATTGAGAGTGCTGCACTGTTTCATTTAAAGTTTGAAGGTATTCATCCTTTTGTGGATGGGAATGGTCGGACGGGGCGCCTAATACTCAATTTATTTTTAATGCAGAATGGGTATCCACCAGTTAATGTGAAGTTTGTAGATCGCAAGCGATATTATGAGGCTTTTGATAGTTATTACCGTGATGGCTCATCTGTTGAAATGACAGAGATAATAGCTGAGTATCTGGAAGAACGTTTTCAAGGCATTTTAATGTATCTGGAATAGCGATCAAATATTATATGCCGAGGTAACGCATGAGTTCAATATTTGATAATATGAGCAATAAAGATAAATGCCAGAAATTCACCCCCGTGGATATGGTTCAGAAAAAGTTAGATTTGGCTGGGTATACAACGAATTTAACAGGAAAGCGTGTACTAGAAAATTCTTTTGGATCAGGGAATATGTTACTTGAAATAGTCAGGCGATATATTAAAAATTGCCTTAATCAAAGTATACCGCTTATTGAGGATACTGCTCGCCAATACCTTTATCCGGACACTGAGGGAATACAGAAAGCGTTTGTAAGAGACGACCAATATTACATAAAAATTTCTGATGAGTGCAAAGAAGATGACACCGTAAAAGATTTTTATAAACAGATAAATCTCGGAGGAGAAATACATAGGCTTGACTATTTATTGATGAGTATGATTGGAATGAATAGTAAGATGATGGACAGGCCAGAAGTAAGTCAAAAAATAGGACAAGCAATAGAAATGCTTCGTGCTAAAAGAAATATTATGGGATAGAAGGCCTCCACCAAGGTTCGATTGCGCCTTGCAGGAATCTTTTTCGCACACTCAACACATTGCGAGCTTTGTGTCGAATTGTGTCGAAAATGAGGAATAGCTTATTGCTGGAGAAAAGAAAATGGTAGATAAAGAATTTATCACCCACTTTATCACCCACATGTGATATAATTAATGCGTGGTACGGTGGGGAATAAAGTCGGTCGTGAAAGGGAAAGCAAAATGAGTAATGTAATTGAAGTCATTAATGAACTATGGCAATATGACTCGGAACGTGAATGGTTTGAATTTAAAGAGAATTGGTATAAGCCGGATGAACTAGGAGAATATATATCTGCTCTTTCCAACAGTGCTGCTTATGAAGGTAGAAAGCAGGGATATTTTATATGGGGGATAAATGATAAAACACATAAAATTGTGGGGACTGATTTTAATTGTAATCAGGATGTCAAAAACGAACCTTTAAAACACTATTTGGCAAGACAACTTACTCCAGATGTGAATTTTAAATTTGAGGAAGAGATTATAAATGGAAAGAGGCTGGTTATGCTGACGATTCCGTCAGCAAAGTCAGTTCCAACAGCTTATGCACGGGAACGGTATATTAGAATTGGATCCAGCAAGGAGAACCTTAGGAAATTCCCGGAAAAGGAATCTTATTTATTTAATATATTGAGCCATGGCTTTCCTACGATGGAGAATAGGCCATCGTATTATCAAGATTTAACTTTTGAAAAATTGCTTATCTACTATGGGGCGAAAGGATTGAAACTTAATATTAATACATTCAAAAAAAATCTATCCTTGTATACGGAAGATGGAAAATACAATATTTTGGCACAATTGCTTTCAGATAATTCTCATATGCCAATCAGGGTTGCTATTTTTTCTGGGAAAACGAAAGCAGATAATATGTATTCTGTGAGGGAGTTTGGAAATCAGTGCCTTTTATACTCGCTTGATGAAGTTCTTCGTTATGGTGATGTTTTAAATATTATACAAGCCGACGAAAGTAATCGTGTGGTGGAGCGAACAGAAGTGCCATTATTTGAGAATGATGCGTTCCGAGAGGCTGTAATCAATGCGTTTGCCCATAATAAATGGGTCAGTGGGAATGAACCGATGATTACCGTTTTCTCCGATAGAATAGAGATACTTTCGCGAGGGTCATTAGCGCCGGAACAGACCATGGAGGGATTTTTTGCAGGGGAATCGATTCCTGTCAATAAAAAACTGTCAGAGATATTATTGCAGCTTCATATCAGTGAGAAAACCGGAAGGGGCGTGCCAAAGATTACACAGTGTTATGGAAAAGAAGCATATGAATTTCGCGAAAACTCTATTGTAGTAAAGATACCGTTTAATTGGATTAATGTGATGGGTGATAAAATGGGTGATAAACAGGGCGATAAAGACAAGGAATTCCGATTGACGCAGACACAAATTCAAATATTAATGGAAATCCGTAACAATCCCAACATAACAAAACCAAAACTGGCGCTACAAATCGGGGTTGGAAAGACAACGATTGATAATGGAATTGCAGCACTGAAAAAATATGGATTCATTGAACGAATCGGTTCTAATAAATCTGGTTATTGGAAAGTGCTTAAAGTGGAGAATTTAAATGGAACGGCTTTTTGATGTAATACCGTCTGGCTTTTTTAACTGCTTGTCCAGTGGAAGTAATAATGGAATCTATTCGGATTGTCTTCAGATTATTTATGAGCAATATGACAGGGAAATCTCTTATCGAATTGCGAGAAGCAATATTCGGGATGCTCTGGCATCTTATCTGCTGGAAAATCATGTAGAGTTCCTTGATGGGGAGGAAGACAGCGGGAGCAGGAAAAATTATAATGACCTGGCCAATGGTATAATACGGAAATTTTCTTCCAAAGAGATTGGTTGGCTGGAGGAAGAGAATGATGATGCCACTTATGAAAAACATATTATTATGACTGAACAGGGGATATTGCTGGCTGAGTTTTTACAGCAATTAAGAAGGCCGGAAAGAGAAGAGTATTCCAGCTATATCTACAATATCTATAATGTCCTGCACAATGAAGAACAGTGGTCTCAGGATCCATACGTAGAAGGACTGAAAAACATTTATCGCAATGCTAAATTATTGTCAAAAGCATTAAAAAGGCTTTCTACATTTATAAAGAAAATTATTGAGCGAATGGTGAGGGAGGAAAGCCTGGAAAGCCTGACGGAAAATATTATTGAATATTGTGAGGGGAATTTTATCCGAGAATATGCGAGGCTTACAAAGCAGCAAAATATACACATGTACAGGTCTTTTATCCGTTCAAAACTGGAAAGCATGCAAAGTGATAGGGTACTCTTTGAACTTCTCGTAATAGGATGTGCAGTAGAAGAAGATTTAGAAGAGGAAGCAGCAAAAGAACAGGTTCTGGATATGATTCAGAGGACAAGAGGCTTCCTGTCTGAAGATTATGACCACATTATGAAAGAAATCAAGCACAAAATTAATGTGTATCTGCAAATTGCCGTGGGACGCGCACGATTTTTAAGAAACCGGGAATCGGATGTCAGAGGAAATGTGGAACAGACGATTAAGTATATAGCGGAGGAAATGCAGGAGTTGGAGTGGAAGGTGGAATTGCCGGATGAAATGGAGGCTTTGTTTTTGCTGGACAGGAATGAATTTATTGACAGAGGTTCCATCCGTTTTCCAAGAAAGGCACAGACAATTCGTAAACAAACCTTTGCAGATTTGGAAGAGATGACAGAGGAAGAACTTGAAAAAGCAAGAAGGGCCCATGAAAAGGAAGCCTATAATCCGTATTCAAAGGAGAAAATGAGGGCATATCTGGAACTGGTTATGAGAGATGAGAAAAGTGTAAGCAGCGATAAGTTGCCTATGGAAAGTAAAAGAGATTTACTTTGTACCATGTCCGCCGTGGCATACGGAGAGGAGAATGGGCTTTCGATTCAATTGAAAGATGGTTATGTGGAAACGAATGGTATGATACTTCGCAGATTTGAAATTATCAAAGGAGAAGACTGATGAGCATAGAAGAATTTTGGGAAGAATACACCTCGTCAGAACGAGACTTGTTTCAGCGGTCGTGCAGGCGTTTGCTAAAGCATACTTTTATTGTGCGTGATAAAGATGATGAGAATAAAAAGGTATACTATTTTATTTCTAAGAAGCCGGAACCCTTTTCAGGGTTTTTTGGCTATATCGGTTTTGACATTGTAGTGGATAGGGAAAACGGGGTTGTTATGCTGCGCAATTGTGCGGATGTAGGAGAAAACGGAAAGATACAGGCGAATCGTCTTCAATTGAAGAAGGCAGAGAGTGTGGTATTGTGCTGCCTTTGGGCTTTATATGCAGATAGAATGCGTTCGGGAAATCTCTCCCGATCATATTTAATTTCCATAACGGATTTACGGTTTGAGATGGAAAAATATGGGGTAAAAGAACAGATTGATAAAAGCACTATGGGGAATATTTTGGCGCTGTTTTCAAAGTTTAATCTTATCGATGTAAATGGCAAAGTAGGGGAGGAGGATTGCCTGATCCGACTTTATTCATCATTGCAGTTTGCACTGGATTCGGAAGAATTCCGTCGCTTTGTGGAAGTGACGCAAAAGCGAATGATTGAAAAATCAGGGGAAACTACAGATGATGAGGAGGATAACGATGCAGATGAATAGGAAGACTGCCACCAGATTGCTGCTGGTTCAATGGTCAAGATTTCAGAATGAATGTATCCATTTGGAAGGTTCCACATTGTTTACCGGAGTAAATGGAAGCGGGAAGTCTACCATTCTGGATGCGGTGACGTACCTGCTGACGGGGAATACACAGTTTAATAAGGCTGCAAAGGACCGGGACAGAACCGTAGTTGCATATGTGAGAGGAGACACCAAAAGCAACGGCACAGAGAGATACTTGAGGATGGGCGAGGTTGTCAGCTATATTGCAATGGAATTCTGGTCGCCAGTTGAGAATTCTTATATGGTTATTGGCGTATGTATCGAGTCGGCCAATGAGTTTTCCTATAAGAGCAGTTGGTTCATTTGCCGCAATTCTCAAATTGAGCAGATAAATTTTACCGTGGTGGAGAATAAGCGGGTTCGATTTACACCAAGAAACGAGCTGGCTGTAGGTGGGCATAGATTAAAGTCAGCAGATTTTCTGGGGAGAGACAAGGGAGTAGACCAGGTTCTCCGTGCTCTGGGACTGCGCTGTGATGCCACAAAGTACCGTACAAAGCTGCTGAAAATGATGGTATTTAATCCCGAAAATAATATTGATCAGTTTATTCAGGATTGTGTACTGGAACCAGGAAAGGTAGATTCTCTGAAAGAACTTCGAGAGCAGAGGCGTCAGTTTGAGCACATTAGAGGGATGTATGAAAATTTAAGGAATAGTAAAGTCCGACTGGAGACAGTGGAACAGAAAACGGTGGAGTACGAGAAAAAACTACGGAATCTACATATCCGGGAGTTGATGCTATGCTATCAGGAACTAAGGGGGAAAGAGGAAGAAAAAATACAGGCGGAAAAGAAGTTGGAATCACTTGTACATAGACAGACAGTCCTGGGAACCCGTAAGAAAGAACTGGATAAAAAATATGAGGCGGCCGGCGAACGGTATCGTATTGCAGAAAACAATGATATTTTCAAGGGAATGCAGGATAGCATTCAGGTGCAGAAACGACAGATAGAAAATTTAGAATTTGAAATTGAGAAATATGAGGAAAAGGTTGCGGAACTCAAGAACTTACAGATACAGATGTCCGGGTTGTTGAAACGGATTGCGGAATTTCTTGAGGTTGGGGAGATGGACAAGCAATATTTGTGCCATTTGGCTGAAAAAGAATACGACGAGGATAAAAAACTTCAGGTGTTTTTACATTTTGCGGAAATGGTCAAGGCGCAAAAGAATATTTTTTGGACGAATGAGGTTCACAGCAGGGACCGGATCGGGCAATTGAATACAGAGATGGATGAGTTGGAAGAAACGATTAAGCAGCTGAAATCCAATCAGATGGTATTTCCTAAAAAAGTTGAGAGTGCAAAGCGAATCATCCAAGAGGAATTTAAACGGCAGAAAATCCAGACAGATGTCAGGATATTTGCAGAACTTGTGCAGGAGATTAAGGACGCAGAGTGGAGGGCGGCGATTGAGACATTTCTTGGGAGAAAACGTTTTTATATTATAGTGGATGGGGACTATTGTCACAAGGCCATGGAGGTTCTGGAACAGAAAGAGATACATGGAGCCAATGTGGTAATTACGGACAAACTGCCGGACACCCGGATGGCAGCGGGATCGGCGGCGGAGATGCTGGTGATTCCCAATCTTTATGCCAGAAGATATGCTAATTATCTTCTGAATGGAATTCACCTATGCGGAACATTGGAAGAACTTCATGAATACCCCAAGGGCGGTCTTATGAAAAATGGGATGCTGGCGAAAAGCTATGCCGTGTCTTACATGGAAATTAGAAAGACAGAATTCTGTTTGGGAGGAGATGCAATCAAGTTTCAGCTTGAGAGAGCGGAGGAGGAAAAAGAGAAGAAGAAAACGGAACTCCGAGGTATGAAGAACAATGTGGAGCAAAGTGAGAAATACCGTAGAGAGATTGACCGGGTAGATTGGGATGTTAATCACTATGACTTTGGGTCTGCAAAAACGCTGGACGAAAATATGGAAAAAAAGGAAACAATTAAGAAAAATATTGACAAAATACGCAGTAATCCAGATTTTATGACGGTTTTGCAAGAGCAGCAGGATGCGAAACGGGAGTTTGATGAATTCAAAGAGGCAGTGAATAAGGTTTCACAAGAGATAGGTTCCTGCAACAAAGAACAGGAAACAGAGAACACAAGACTCAAGACAATTTCTGGAGAGTTATATGAACTGAATCAGGAATATTCTAGGAAATCCATGGAACGCTTGGAATTAAAACGCCCAATGATGGAGGAATATGAAAGGCTGGTTAAGGGAAAGGAATATACATGGAAGGCCATTACACCTAAAACGGTTCGTAATTTAGAGGGGGAAGTGAAAGAGTGTGTCAGGCAGTTGGAAAGTGCACAACTTGAATATTGTAAGTTAGCCGAAATCGATATTAACAGAAGAGGTGTGGGATGTATTCCCTTTTATAGAGAAGAATACAGGAATATTGCGAATATAAAGATAGAAGAAGCGCAAAACCGACTGAAAGAACAGGGAGAAAAGCTGGAAAGCGCGTTTATGAATGATTTTGTTGCAGAAATCAATGAAACAATCCGAGAGGCACGAGAAGAAATAGAAGTAATTAACCAAGAGCTAAAGCGTATTCCATTTGGTAATGATACTTACCGGTTTGTTATGGAGGAAAAGGCAGACCGTAATGTGTTTTTTCGGATATGTAAAAAATTGGAGCAGTACATGGATTCTCCAGAATTATATATGAATTCGGCAAGAGATGATGAAGAGATGGAGCAAGATATTCAGGAGTTTATGAGTATTATTCTGGATGAGGAGGACGAGGCGGAATACACAGATTACCGTAAATATTTTGTGTATGATATGAAGATTGTCAGCAGGCAGGGAGAGCAGGAAATCACTTCGGATTTATCAAAAAAGCAAGGCTCAGCAAGCAATGGAGAAAAACAAACACCGTATTTTATTATTCTGGCGGCCAGCCTGCTCCAATATTATCCAAGACAGGTCTGTTGCGCCAGACTTGCTTTCATTGATGAGGCATTTTCTGCTTTATCCAGAGAACGCATTGAACAGATGGTAAAATATTTTGAAGAGAATCAATTTCAAGTGTTTTACGCAGCACCTCCGGAAAAAATAAACAGTATCGGAACATTTATTGAATCTACGGTAAGTCTGGTAATGTCAGGGAGGTATACCCATGCGGTAGAAGGGCTGGTGAAGGATTATCAGAATGTTTAGTGAAAACCAGAAAAAAGTGCTGGGAATCCTTTTGGACCAGTATGAAAACAGTAAAACTTATCAGGGTGAAAACAAGATTACGCAGGGTTTCTATGCTCTGCCAGAGAGGGTGTTTAAAGATTATCATTCTGATTACGTGGATATGAATCTTGTTTGTGATTTCGAAAATCAGATGAGGGATTTGGAGAACAGTGGATTGATATCTGTGAGACGCAACAAGGGGGTAATTGAGAAGCTGGCGGCAAATCCGGAGAAGTGGCAGGATTACTATAGGATTTTGAAGAGACAGGACAAGCGTACCTTGCAAAGAATTCAGATAGAATTGTATAAAAGCTACATGGGAGAGGAATTTTTGTTGGATCGGTTTTGTCAGGAGCAGATAGACAGGCTTAGGGAAAATAAAAAGGCTGTTTATGATGTGCAGGTTGCAGAATTTATATTGAAACTTTGCAGATATATATTAGGAAATCAGGAAGATATTCTGGAAAGGGAATTGTCCGTTGCTGTCCTCGGTGACAGTAAAAAATGGGAAAAGCAATTCCGCTCCAGAGTCTGTAGCCTTCTAAAAAAATATGGCGATTATGATACTTTGCTTTTAGGCGTTTCTGATGGAGAGGATAAAGAGGACAAGCGGGAGACGGAGCGGATTCTTTTAGCAGAGCACCACGTTTATTCTAATCCTGCTTATGTATATTTTAAAGGAAATGCGGAAATTTTATTTGATAATGGACAAAAAATGTGTGTGAACCGATATATGCCAATCGCGTTTTCTACGGAAACATTGAATCAGCTGAAAACGATTCAGATTCTAGATCAAAACGTGATGACTGTAGAGAATCTGACATCATTTAATCGAATGCAGGAAGAGCATACATTTTTAATCTTTTTGAGCGGTTATCATAATTCTGTGAAGCAGCAATTAATCCGAAAAACATATGATGCGAATCCAGGACTGGTATGGCAGCATTTCGGTGATATTGACCCGGATGGTTTCTACATCATTGAAAATCTGAGAAGAGGAACAGGAATTGATTTTAATCCGGTTTACATGGATAGGGAAGTTTTGAAAAAATATAAAGATTATACGAAGCCGTTGACAGATAATGACATACGAAAAGCGACGGCACTGATTCATAATGAAATGTATCATGATATTATGGGGTATATGCTGGACACCGGAGGAAAATTGGAGCAAGAGATTGTCAGTTGGATGGGATGGAAGGTAAAGTGATCTATTTTGTATAACGAATCAAAAGGCTTCCGCCAAGGTTTAACCACGCCTTTCAGGAATCATTTGGACAAAGTAAATCATATTTTAATAACTGTTTTGCGTGATATAATCGTGAATTGAAGGATAGTGAACTGGAAATATATAGAAAAGCACGTAATTTACTTTATGTTGCGGTAGCCAGAGCACGTATAAATTTAAGAATCTTATATACGGAAAATTATCAAAGTAAAAAGGAGATATTTGATAACATTTTTGCCGATGTATCATGTGGAAAAAGGAAAATGATTGTTCAAAGGAGGTTTTATAAAAGAGCTTCTTGGGAAAGTAAGAGGTTCCACCTAGGGATAATTCTGTTCTGTGAACATCATTTTTATACACTCAACACACGTTGAGTGCGTAGTGTTGATGTCAAGGGGACAGAAGTAGGGCACGAAGAAGTGTAGAAAACAAGGAAATTTTGAGACTTACAACTATAATTCATATATGGGGAAAACTGCTTGAAGCCCGGTAAGAATCAAGCTATTGCATATAGAAGATTCATGGTCGTAGGGTGAGTAAAACCAACACTATAAGAAAATCCCCGTGTCCAGTATGGACGCGGAGATTTTTTGGCTAGTGGTTTTTCTTTTTCATCCGATTAATGACCGTTCCTAATACTTTCTTTTGAATAAAATTGGGATGCTGTTTTGCAGCTATATGCATACCATTGTTGAATTCGACCATTAGATGCCATTTATGACCTTCGGCAATTTCTTTTGGTGCATTTTCAGGAAGGAATACACCCAGCTTTACTTTCATACCGGTTGGTGTATTAGTCAATTGGTGCATGCCCAGCATCTTCGTGTCTTGACCGTTTGAACGAAGAAAAGTCTTTCCAGCCATTACGATATCAACATCTTTAGCAGGCTTGACTGGATAATCTTCTTTGCTTCCCAGTCTCAAATCAAGATAGGAAGGATCCTTATACATGCCGAATGTTTCGATGATTACCTGCCGCCCCGTTTTATCAGCATCAAAATAGTAATGTTCAGGATGGATTGTAGATGGCAAATATAAATTGTTAGTCTTCATCAAACTTTGATTAAACATCAGAAACTGGATTAAAGAAATATTTTCTGTCTCCACTTCGACATACGATTCTTGAAAATTGACTCCGGCACAAGAAGAAGCCGCGATTTCCTCCCACATGTGGTCACCACGTTCAATTTCCGGTTTGAATAGTTTTAGTGTCTTTTCTTTACCGATGGATTCCCGGGTTTGGGCTAAAGCAATCTTAGCGCTTTTAAGTGGCAAATCTAAAAGTTCCTTGAGCGATAAGGTTTTATTATTTAAGGAAATGGGTATCTTTTTTTCATCAAATATGTGGAAAACATGATGGTAACGACTTAGTTCCATTTCTAGTATCTCTTGTTCAGAAACAATACGACCGCCGACAGTAAACGTTATTTTATAATCATTCATTATAATACCTCCATAGACATTTATTTTATGACGTTGGGGCAAAAGGTATTTTGCCCCCTGATACCTACGGATTGTTACGCACTTTGTGCTCTCGCAATCCTAAAAACATTCGAAATATGCCCTACTCGGGCTGCTTTCTCATGTTTTGCGGGTCCCAAGGTCATGCTTTTTCATGCAAGCATGAAATGCATGGCCTTTTGACCCTGGTATCATTTTATAAACAGATTATAAGACAATAGATATCATACGACAACAACATAAAATACATACTTGTAGAGTAAAACTACAACATGTAGAATAAAGATATCTATAAAAGGAAAGCAGGTATGAAAATGGCTGATTTACGATTTGAAAGAACCGAGCAAATGCTCCAACTAAACTTTTTGAAGTTACTTGAGACAACACACTTTAATGATATTTCTATCGCAAAGCTTGCAAAAGCGAGTTTAATTGACCGAACGACATTTTATGCTCATTATGAAAATATCTACGAATTGGCGGAACAACTCATTGATCAGTATTTGGAGCATTTTGCAAAAGTTTTTGAGCAAAACATTAAAAAGAGAAAACAAGAGGAGAAATTTGACAGTTATTCTTTTCTTGATGAGGAATTGAATGCTTATTTGGTTGAGAACCGAAAAAAAATCATGCTTGTCCGCGCGCTTAATTTGGGCATAAATAGCTTTGATGCGAAGCTGCGCCGCCTATTTAAGAGCGAATATGTAGAAGCATTGAATATTCCGGAAAATGAGTTCACTATTTATTTGCTGGTTAATCTGGCGATGAGCAATATGGATTTTACTTTAGAGAAACAAAGAGTTCCATCAAAGAAGGAATTGAAGGAGGGATTGGTTAAAATCGAAGAATATTTATCTTGATTTTTTTCCCTTTATAATAGACAATAGTGGCCAAAGAAAAACGTGGGCTACAAGATATCCCTACAGGAATTTATCCTGTAGGGTATCGGTATAATTGTAAATATGGGTCAGATTTACTATTCTAATGTACACAATTTATCTACCATAGCCTCAAATTTCTTTTTAATGGGAGGTAATTGTTAAAAGAGAAGCCGTTTTCAGAAATAACCGCTTCTGATATTATTAGAGTTTCTGGTGTGGCAAGAGCATCTTACTATCGAAATTTCGAATCAAAAGAAGAAATTATTGAGGCATACATGGAGCGTCACCGCACGGAAGTGGCTCATATGATTACTTTCTCAGAATCGTCTATGGAACGCTATAGCTTATATTTTTTATCGGGGGCAATGTTTAATACAACAATTCAATGGTTAAAAAGCGATGCTACCGAATCGCCGCGGCAGATGTATTGAGATTCATGGCTAAATCGGTTATAATATTTCTTAATGATCTTAAAAAATGCAGAGAAATTACAGTAGTTGGGGATCCATTATAGAAGAGCAAGGCGGTAACGCGTGTAGAAAATGAGGCTTTTATGAGAGTGATTTAGAACAGGCATTAATCACTCATTACAGAAATTCTTGTTAGAACTTGGGAGAGGATTTTCATTTGTTGCCAGACAGAAGAGAATTACTTTTGAGGGACGTCATTTCAGGATTGACCTTATATTTTATAATTACGTTTTGAAATGTTTTGTTCTTATTGATTATTTGTACAAATCCAGTGGTCCAACGAAAAATACAAATGAGAAGCAGTAAAATGCTTTCAGGTAAACTGGGATGTCTTAGTGGAAATGAAAAAACAGCGGCAGGTTTATTGAAAGATATGACAAAAGCCATTGTTGAGTAGAGACTGAAAGAAAAGTATTTGCTGAAGCCTGCAATGAAATTAAAAAGATGAGGTGTAGAGATGAATGAATGTTGCGATTGGACGAAAAACGATCCGCTTATGCTTGCTTATCATGATAACAGATGGTGCCAGCCCTGTCATGACGATACGGAACTCTTCGCCATGCTTTGCCTTGAAGGGCAGCAGGCAGGATTGTCGTGGTCGACTATTATACATAAGGAAGCTGCAATCAGGAATGCATTTGACGGATTTGATATCAGTATCGTTGCCCGGTACAATGAGCAGAAAATTGAAACGCTGCTGCGGAATCCCGAAATTATACGAAGCAGAGCCAAAATAAGGGCAGCTGTACGAAATGCTAAAGCAGTGCAGCAGATAGTTTCTTCCGGTGAGTTTAAATCATTTGATGACTATGTTTGGCATTTTACGGAAGGAAAGCAGATTGTTCACCATTTGAAGAAGCTCTCCGAGATGCCCGCCAAAGATGAATTGTCAGAAACCGTAAGCAAAGACCTGAAGAAACGAGAATTTAGTTTTGTTGGTCCTGTCATCTGCTATTCATTTTTGCAGGGAGTTGGTGTGATTGATGACCATCTGGATGGCTGCCCTTGCAAGGCAGAAGGATAAGAACGAACGGAGAGTTGTAAAGGGCAAGCTGGTGGGAGACATCTGTGATAACTGTTTCTTTTTGAAGCCGACAGAATCTATGCTGAATGGGATGTATGGCAAATTGCCGGACAGAAAGAAAAAGAAGTCCTGACATCTCACAGCACGGAATGT
>ENA-UOOI01000951-UOOI01000951.1-fermentation-metagenome-genome-assembly--contig:-NODE-951-length-33334-cov-6.990865_pt1 | contig 33334 bp, 35 predicted proteins | sample MGYA00245779_ERZ724027 | MGnify/ENA primary metagenome ERZ724027 (study PRJEB28704, sample SAMN03018318) | fermentation metagenome | biome: anthropogenic terrestrial biome; feature: soil; material...
CCCTTGAAAATAAAAGGTTTTATATAAAAAATGGGGTGTCAGACTTGACACTACCATTAATTATAAGGTGGTGGTAAAATGAAAACAGTAGGTTTAATTGTGGCATCAAAATCACTTTTACCCTATAAGAATTCAACGAATATTGAAAATTACATCCATATATTGAAAAAAGCAGAGGTTGATCTGATTGTAGTCGTGATTGGATCCAGTAAAGAACAAACAGAATCCATGTTAAAAAGTAAAAAGATGGTCATTGTTTATAATCCTGATACAGCTGCAAGTGACTTAATGTCTTACGTAAGAGCAGGAATAAAGAAAATCCTACATATTCAGAATGAAGAACAAAGAGAAGAAATACCATATGAAGCATTGTTTATTCTTCAGGGTGATGCTCTGGCTATAACGTCTAGTATTTTAGTTAAGGAACAACTCCTTATGAAATACTGTGATGCTAAAATATTATTTCCAATCATCCAGGGTAAAAAGAAATACCTGCCATTAATTCGTTTTAACATATTACAGGATATTTGTGATTATGATGGAGAGGATGGACTAAAAGGAGCACTGGATCAATTCGAAGAGGAAACAGTATACATGAAAGTAGATGATTACGAGATTACACAAGATATTGAAACGCCAGCAAAGTATACTTATAGGTAAAGGAATGTCATTCTGAGAGCTTTAGTAAAACAGTCATTCTGAGAGCTTTAGCTCGAAGAATCTCCATTATAAAGTGAGATTCTTCGAGCTTATACTACTTACTCATAACCTCATTGTCACTATGTTGAAATGAGGTTAAATTGGCGGATTGACTACTGTTTGGAATTCCACAAGTGAAAATTCTCTTGATATAAACCATTCTTTGGATTATACTAAAATAAAAAGGAGACTTTACGAAGTTGTCAAATAAAAAGAGAAAGAACAATTCTATAAACAGTAAGAAAAGATGGCTGCTTCTTCCTATTTATGTGATATATATTATAGTTTACGAATTATATTTGGGTATTAATTTATTTGAAATATTAGGGAATATAATCTTTTCTGGAAAATATAAAGGAAAAAAGAACTTTTCTGGAAAATATAAAAGAAAATAGATAGAAAATATATAGTTGATTTGAATACAAAAAGTCTTACACTGATTAAATTATGAATAGTATATATGCAGCACTATTCATTTAGTAAACTATATTTGGACTTTTTACGCTCAAATCATGGTTGGGAGTATGATATGATAGAAGAAAAAAGATTTGCAGTGCTTATTGATGCTGATAATGTATCAGCCAAATATATTAAATATATATTAGATGAAATATCAAATTACGGTGTTGCAACTTACAAAAGAATATATGGAGATTGGACGAAAACAACCTCTGCATCCTGGAAGGATGTACTGTTAGAGAATTCCGTAACGCCAGTACAACAATATGGCTATACGGTTGGAAAGAATGCAACTGATTCCGCTATGATTATAGATGCCATGGATATCTTATATTCTAAGAATGTAGAAGGATTTTGTATCGTATCCAGCGATAGCGATTTTACGAAATTATCCTCCAGATTGCGCGAATCAGGAATGCTTGTAGTGGGAATGGGAGAAAAGAAAACACCAAAGCCCTTTATAGCTGCATGTAATCAATTTAAATATCTGGATGTTCTTGCAGAAACAGAGAAAAAGACTATGGAAATAGGTAATTTAAAAACCAATACTACCAGTCGTGATAAGAAACAGAACAGCAAGAAGTCTGTAGAGAATGATATTCTTCCAGTTTCACATGAAAATGATATTGTAATAAAAGAAGAAAATGATACAGCTTTAAATAATAATGATATTAAGAACGTGCAGGAAGGCAATGATAATGTAAAATATATGACAGACATTAATGTTATCAAAGCTGCTATTATAAAAATGATGAGTGAAATTGATGCTGAGGATCAAAGCATGAATATGGGCGAATTAGGAAGCCGGTTAGTAAAAAGATATCCGGACTTTGATATTCGAAATTATGGGGATACAAAACTATCTAAGTTTTTAAAGAAGTTTGATTTCTTAGAAATCAAAACAAAAGGTAAAGAAGGAACCTCCATGTGGGTATCCCTAAAATCAGAAACAGATCAGGATGATGAAGAAGAATCAGAGAAAAAACAGGATAGAAAAGTAAATAATAAACCTTACCATAGGAAAAAGAAGAAGAGATATTACAAGAAGAAATAATGGAGAAATAGGTAAAAATAATTTTTTTCAATTGGCATTTTGTTCTGGTGCACAAATTACTATTCTTATCTAAAGGCGCTAAAATGCCAGAAAATCGAGGTTATTATGAAAAATATAAAAGAGCATATTAAGCTGAATCAGTTTAAACCAGTATATTTGCTCTATGGAACTGAAGACTATTTAAAAAAATTATATAGAGACAAATTAAAAACAGCAATTCTTGGCGATGGGGCTCAAATGAACTATTCCTATTTTGAAGGAAAAGGAATTGATACAGCTGAAGTAATATCTGTTGCCAATACTATGCCATTTTTTAGCGATAGAAGACTTATTCTGATTGAAAATAGTGGTCTTTTTAAGAGTCAAAGTGATTTAGCAGATTATATGGTATCTATTCCGGAAACAACACACATTGTGTTTGTTGAAAGTGAAGTAGATAAAAGAAATCGTTTATATAAAGCGGTTAAAAATGTAGGAAACATTTCTGAAATGAATACCATGGATGAGAAAAATCTTAAACTTTGGGTGGCAACTTTATTGGATAAAGACAATAAGAAAATTTCTGAGGATACCATCCTTTATCTATTGAACAAAATAGGTTCTGATATGGAGAATATCCAAAACGAAGTAGAAAAACTAATTTGCTATGCCTATGAAAGAGAGATTATTACAAAAGAAGATATTGATGAAGTATGTACCGCTCAGATTACCGGTAAAATATTTCTTATGGTGGATGCCATTGGTAATAGGCAACAGAAAAAAGCATTGGATTTATATTATGATTTGTTAGCATTAAAAGAAAAACCAATGTCCATATTATTTCTAATTACAAGGCAATTCAATATTTTAGTTCAAGTAAAGAATCTGCTTTCTCTGGGATATAATAATACCGTTATTAGCCAAAAAACGGGATTAATGCCCTTTACAATTGGTAAATACGTAAGCCAGAGCAAGAATTTTACCATGGACATATTAATAAGTGCTTTAAAAAGTTCTGCTGACATAGAAGAAATGATTAAAACAGGTAGATTAATTGATAAAATAGGTGTAGAATTGCTTATTGTAAAGTTTAGTTCAGCAGCATAACCAAAAGAAAAGTAGTTAAATTTAATGTAGAATATATTTATATTAGGCATGCTGCAATATTTACTTATGATAAAAAGTTAGCAAAAATATTAAAAGTACTTGACATCTATATAGTATAGTTTGTTATAATGTTCAAGTAACATCTGGAGGCGTATCGAAGTGGTCATAACGAGCCTGACTCGAAATCAGGTTGTCCTCACGGGCACGTGAGTTCGAATCTCACCGCCTCCGCTATGAGCCTGCATGCGGTCAATGTCCGCAGGCAGGCTCTTGATTGCAACGCAACCTGTTTTGTCTGTGAGGACGGTAGAAATCCTTAGAGTGATAAGACTATTGCGTGGGTTATGAAAAGACATTTGTAAAATGTTTCCAATAAAGTATTTCCACTGTAAAATTTGCAGCTTATATTTTCCTCTTAGAAAATTTTTCGATTGCATATTCATAGGACTCTCTTATCATTGGTTCGAACTCCTCAAATGTTTTCTTTGTTACTCCATCATACTGTTTTAAACAGTATTCAATTACATTACCTGGGTTCATGCTTTCTCCTCTAAATGCAGCATTGTTGTACTGCTCTCTTGCAGTGTTTCACAGTATTGATTAAACTCAGGGATTTTAGGAATTTCGGTTAAAGCTGTCTGCGCTGATTTCATGGAGTCCCCTTTGACTTAGGCTTTTTCCATCAACTGGAAGTTTACTTATATAAAAAATTAGAATATTACATTATGCACATAACTTTTCAGTATAAACCTTACATCAATTCCACCGTAATATCCTCAAGAGTCTTTTCATGGATTTTCTGTATCGATTTGCACCTGCTGTTCATTGGTAAATTCGATTCCACCGTTCCCAGCAGAGAGATTCCACTTGCCCATAAAGGAATGGATACCCTCAGTCGGAACCTGAACGCAAAAGTCTATAACCAAGCCTTTACTGCAAATGTAAACTGCTGGAATATGCCAGGCTTCATCGTGCCAGACAAACTCCCTATGGAGAGAAATCTCCTCGACGTCTCCTTCATGACCATAATTCTCCTAAAGGTTTCCAAAACCAACCTTCCATTCTGGTATCTTCGGTTCGGCAGGAACCCACTCATTGTAATCTTCGTAGATCATTATCATTTCTCCTTCAACTGTTTCGATAAATATAAATAATCAGAATGACGCATTATTTTTACTTTGTACACGATGTAGTGCAATCTGGAAAATCAATCTGTTTTTGCTTATGTCTATCATACTATGAATTACGATAATTTACACAAGCATTATGAAGTGCTAACTGCTATTCCGGTACTTCAAGGGCGTAATCTGAAGGTGTTTCTTAAAATGTTTGTTAAAGGAGGAAGCATCCCTGAAACCGCAGGAGTATGCTATTTCGGACACGGAAAGATCGGATTCCAGAAGCAGCTGCCGGGCAATTTTAATTCGGTACTGAATCAGATATTCCTGGGGAGATAGGGCAGTGGCATTGATAAATAGTTTATAGAGATAGGTGCGATCGATGGAAAGGAATTTTGCAATGTCGGCAACACGGATATCATAGGTATAATTATTGTGGATGTAATCCATAGCCCTGGTAATATAATTTTCATAGACAACCCCTGAGGGTGCTTGTACAGGGCAACAGACATGAGAGAAACAGCGGTAAAGCAAGCTGAGATAAAGCAGCTCATTTCCCTGGCGCTCGGTGAAAGCGAGGATTAAGGAGGACAAATCCTTCCATAGCATGCCATTGCTGTAATCCTTCAGAATCAGGCTGGTATGGGATAGGCCACATGTTTTAAATATGGCGGGTACATCATACCCATCAAAGCCAATCCAGCAATATTCCCAGGGATTCTGGGCATCCGCACAGTACAAGGTTGTGACTCCCGGATGAATTAAAAAGCCCTCCCCTTCTCCTATATGATATACTGACCCATTTACATGATAGGTGCCCTGCCCATGCAAAACAAAATGAATTAAATAATGAGGTCGGATGGCAGGACCGAAGGAATGAGATGGTTTGCATTGTTCGTGGCCGCAATGATATAGTACCAGGGGCCTTCCGGGGATAATATTATTACCTTGTACTGATAATGGGTTCATGATGTCTCCTCCTTCTGTTCAATGGCGGTTATAGATAACTGATAATTTGGCCAATCAATATGTTTTTCCATACAAAATCAACATAACGACAACTTTTCGAAACAAATGACATAGATTCCAGCATAATTACATTATATAATAGACAGTAGCATATTACAAACAATAAGGAGAAGAAATTATGGTTAAAATAACTTTTCTAGGTGCCGGAAGTACGGTATTTGCAAGGAATGTTCTGGGAGACTGCATGTGTACGCCAAGTCTCTGCCAGGCGGAGATTGCTCTTTATGATATTGATGCCAAGCGGTTGGAAGAATCGGAAATCATACTAAAGGCAATCAACAAAAATGTTAATTTATCAAGAGCGCAGATTAAAACCTATCTAGGAGTAGGGCAGAGAAAAGAGGCACTTAGGAATGCGGATTTCGTAATTAATGCAATCCAGGCGGGAGGTTATGATCCAAGTACCATTGTGGATTTTGAAATTCCCAAGAAATACGGTCTGAGGCAGACCATTGCGGATACTCTGGGCATTGGAGGAATTATGAGGGGACTGCGTACAATTCCGGTAATGAGGGATTTTGCAAGGGATATGGAGGAAGTATGTCCGGGCACCTTGTTCTTGAATTACACGAATCCAATGGCAATACTGACCGGATATATGCAAAGATATACAAAGATACGTACCGTTGGTTTATGTCATAGTGTCCAGGTATGTTCCGAGACTCTGCTAAAGGGACTGGATATGGAAGATAAGCTGGAGGGCCGCAGTGATTTGATTGCGGGCATCAACCATATGGCATGGCTTCTGGAGATTAGGGACAGGGATGGAAAGAATCTATATCCAGAAATTAAGGAGCGTGCCCTGAAGAAGAATGCAGATGAGAAGCATAATGACATGGTGCGTTATGAATATATTAAGCACTTTGGTTATTATTGCACAGAATCCAGTGAGCACAATGCGGAATACAATCCCTTCTTTATCAAGTCAAAATATCCGGAGTTGATTGACCGGTTTCATATTCCGCTGGATGAGTATCCGAGAAGATGTATTAACCAGATTGAGGGCTGGGAGAAGGAGAAGAATAGCATTCTTCAGGATGGAAAGATCACTCATGAGCGGTCCCGGGAGTATGCTTCCTATATCATGGAAGCGGTTGTAACGAATCAACCGATTAAAATCGGCGGTAATGTATTAAATACCGGATTGATTGATAATCTTCCTGGGGATTCTTGCGTGGAGGTGCCCTGTCTTGTAGATGCCCGGGGAATACATCCCTGCCATGTGGGTAGATTGCCGGTGCAGCTGGCGGCCATGAATATGACGAATATCAATGTCCAGCTGATGACCATTGAAGCGGCGCATACGAAGAAGCGCGAGAATATCTATCAGGCAGCGATGCTGGACCCTCATACCTGTGCTGAGCTGTCCATTGATGATATCGTTGCTATGTGCGATGAATTAATTGAAGCTCATGGAGAGTATATGAAGGATTATTTATAACTGACAGAAAAGTGAATCAGGTTTTCTTATAAGAGCAAAGGCTGGGGATTTCATAATAATGAGATCTCCGGCCTTTTTCCCATATCGTTATATCGCATTGGGATAAAACAGAATTATTAAATATGCACAATAAAATAACAAAAATAAAAGGAAAACACAACATATAGCAAATGTCCATATAAAGATAGCATTTATGAATACACAAAATTGTAAAAAGCATATAAGATATATATAGTTTCATCGTAGAAAATGCATCAAAGATGAAATTAAAAATTAGGTGAAATAAGGGATGGAGGTAAATTATGAAAAAGAAACTGATTAGTGGGATGCTATGCGTTACAATGGTTCTGGCAAGCATGGTTGGCTGCGGTAAGACTGTAAAAGTTAATACCGAAAAAACAAACACTTCTTCAGGCGTATTTAATGAATTCGGGTGGGAAGTTCCAGAGGATACTTTAGTAATTAATATCCTGGATGCCGGTGGATATGATGCACCAACAGAAGCTGAGAAAAAGGGAAGAGAAAATGTGTTAAAATATTTTAAAGATAAATTCAATGTTGAATTGAAAATCCAGTATACATCCGGTGATGGGACAGAAGCTGTTAATTTGGCACTGGCATCCAATCAGTATCCGGATATCGTCACCGGCATCACCTATGATGTCATGAAAAAATTTGTTTCCATGGGAAAAGCAGTGGAAATGACCCCTTATATGGATACTATAGGAAAGGATATTAAAGATACAATGGGCGAAGTATACCCGCTGTTTCTGGATAGTGAAGCTAAGCTTTGGTACACGCCCACTTTAATGGGAAGCATAACAGAACTACCGGATAAGGCAGCCCAAATCCGCTATGATGAGTGGCTTGCTATTGGTTCACCGGAAATTAAAACACCGGATGACTATTACAATGCCTTGAATGAAATTTTAAAAAAGAATCCAACGACTCCCAACGGAGAGAAGAGATATGCACTATCCTTTTATACTGATTCCGGACATTGGTCGGATCCGGCAGCTTTTTGTGGTTTCTGGGGATTAAAGAATGGTTATGATATCAACGAAGCAGGGGATTTTACCTATTGGGCCTTTACAGAGGAAGGTAAGGAGATGACCAAATATTTTAACCGTTTTTATTTGGACGGAACCTTGGATCCGGATTCCTTTGTTAACAAGTATGAACAGTGGAAGACAAAGTTTTCAAATGAGAGAATCGCTGGTGTCATTGGTGAGTGGTGGATTTCTTACGATTCCGGACATGAAGTATGGCAGGCATTGGATCCGGACACACCGGAAAATAAGCGCTATATTCATGTATCCTTTAAAGATGAGGATGCGGAAGGTGCTTATTTAAGCGGTAAAAATTCGCTGGGTAGTCGTTATACAATTATTACGGACAAAGCAAAGAATCCGGAAGCTTTAATGAAATTTATTAATTTCCAGGCAACAGAAAGAGGATTAGCCTTAACTGCCTGGGGAATTCCAAACGGAACACCAATTGGCAATACAGGAAGGGAAGGAAAGTTCTGGAACATTGATGCGGAAGGAAAATGGGAAGTAGATCCGGCTGCAAAACAAGCCTTGATAACGGAAACCTGGTCCTATGATGATGAATATTATTGGACCGGAGCCCCATGGCTGTTTACCACCCAGTCGAGATGGAAAGATGGAGTTCATTGCATGTGGCCGAACCAGATGTGGTATGAAGAAAATAAATGGAAAAGCTTGATGATTGAAAATATGGAAGGAACTATTTATGATTCCTCAGCCATGAGATTAATGGAGAAGACCGACGAAGTTAAAATCGCAGAACAGGCGGTAAAGGATGCTTGGACCATGAACTGGGGTGCAGCGGTACAGGCGAATACAGAGGAAGAATTTGAAGCTGCGTGGACCGCATTACAAAATGCATTAACAACTGCAGGAATTGACAAACTGGAAAAGGCAATGTCTGAAAATTACAAGATAAACATGGAAAAGATGAATAAATAATGTGAACCTTTGGAAGGAGTGTGAAACCCTGATATGGTTTTGGAGATAAAAAAGAAGATAAAGTATACAGTCAGGAGGTTTAACAAACAAAGACAGTTATGGCTATTGTGTATCCCTATCATTATCTGGGTAGTTATCTTTGCTTATGTGCCAATGTATGGATTACTCATTGCCTTTGTGGACTATATACCAGGTATGTCCATCTTTGATTGTAAGTTTGTGGGATTAAAACACTTTAAAGATTTTGTTTTTAACCCATCCTTTCTTCTATTGCTGAGGAATACATTGGCTATGAGCCTATTAAGCCTCACCGTAGGGTTTGTAGCTCCTATTATTTTTGCATTGTCTATCAACGAATTGCCTCATAAGCGCTATAAAAAGGTTATCCAGACCACCTCATATCTGCCTCATTTTATTTCCTGGGTAGTGGCAGGCAGCATGATTTACATGATGCTCTCAAACGAAGGAATTGTGAATGATATATTAATGAGATTGAACCTGATTGTGAAACCGGTCCCCTTTCTGACAAATGGAAAATATTATTGGGTTATATACACTTTAGCTAATATCTGGAAGGGAATCGGGTGGTCTGCAATTATTTACTTATCTGCAATTTCAGGGGTTGATATGGAGTTGTGTGAAGCGGGAGCAATGGATGGAATGGGAAGATGGGGAATGGTAAGGCATGTTATTATTCCCACCATCCTGCCTACCATAGTGATATTGTGGATACTTGGTATCGGTGGAATTCTGAATGCCGGATTTGAACAGCACCTTATACTTGGGAATGCCTCCACACAAAACTATTGGGATGTTATTGATACTTATTCCTACCGATATGGTATTCAACTTGGCTATTATTCAATAGGTACAGCGGTAGGATTGATGAAATCGTTGATCGGCTTTACTCTTGTATTTATTACAAATAGATTTTGCCGCAAGCATTTGGGAACATCAGCTTTTTAGGAGGAATGAAGATGAGCAGACCATTTTATATAAAACAAACCAGGGCAGGAAAGTTTTTTGATATCTTAAATGCAGTGTTTATGTTTTGTTTCTTAATCGTTGTTATCTATCCGTTTATAAATGTTCTGGCTATTTCGTTCAATAATGGGCAGGATGCTGTAAAAGGCGGTATCTATTTATGGCCAAGAAAATTTACCTTGGATAATTATGAATATATTTTAAAGGGTACGACTTTAATAAGAGGAACCATAGTATCCGTTCTGAGAACGGTTATCGGTACGGTAACAGGGGTTTTATGCAGTGCATTGCTGGGCTATATCGTCAGCTGCAAACATTTTGCAGGACGAAAATTCATGAGAATTATATTTATCATTACCATGTATTTTGGAGGAGGGTTGATACCCACCTATCTGCTGATGACCAAATTGGGACTGGTTAATACCTTGACAGTGTATTGGCTTCCCTCTTTATTCAGTGCCTATTATATGCTGCTGACGGCGTCCTATATTCAGAATATTCCAGATGCATTGTTTGAAGCTGCCAGAGTGGATGGGGCGAGTGAACTTCGGATTTTTGCACAGTTGGTTATTCCATTAAGTGTACCTATGCTGGCATGCATTGCAATTTATATAGGAGTGGGACAATGGAATTCCTGGTTTGATGTAAATCTATACAGTAAAAACGGCAGATGGGATAACTTGCAAATCATCCTGTACCGTATGCTGAATCAGGCAAGTGCAATGGCGGATATGACAGATTCTACAATGCTTTCCGAGAAGATGAGGACCATTCAGCCATTAACCATACGTTCCGCAATTACAGTGGTGGCGGTTACACCGATTGTTATAATTTATCCGTTTTTTCAGAAATATTTCGTTTCAGGAATGACTCTGGGTGCAGTAAAACAATAATATATAGGGCATTTTTACGAATGCAAGGTCACCCCCCTTAGGATACAGGTCATCCTTACGGGTGTAGGTCACCCCCACAGATGTAGGTCACCCTTACGGATGTAGGTCATCTTTATAGATGTAGGTCATCCTTACAGATGTAGGTCATCTTTAAAGATGACCTGTATATTTATTACGGTATTGGTTGGGCGTTATGCCCAGTGTAGATTTGAATAGCCGGGAAAAATACATAGGGTCCTGAAAACCGACGGCATAGGAAATTTCATAAATGGGAAGACTGGTGCTGGTTAAAAGGCTCTCAGCCTGGGTTATACGGTAATTTTGCAGATATTGTTTAATGGATTTTCCAGTCTCCTGTTTAAACAAAGCGGATAGATAACTTCGGTTTAAATGCATGTTGTCAGCAATTGTTTCGACTCGAATATCCTGATGATAGCTGGTTTGGATCAATAAGGTAATTATGCTGACTATCTTATTTTTGTATTGCCCCTGTCCAAGAAAATCGGTATTATCCTTTGGAGTAGAGGGAGGGAATAAAATACGGTTTAACTTTTTTTCACCCAGCATGATAAAAAATAGCTTTTGAATCAGACTGTTAATGTACAATTCTCTGCTGAGAGCATCTTCCTGGTATTGGAAGGCCGCATCAACAATATTGGAAAGCAGGGTAGGTATTTCGGGGCAATTATAATTGATAACGTGCTGGCTATGGGTAAATCCCAAGGCAGAGATAAAGTCTGCAGCTCTGGATCCACAAAATCCCAGCCAGTAATATTCCAGCTGCTTCCCCTCGGCGGGTCTATAGAAGGTGATTTCATGAGGATATATTAAAAAGCAGTCATTTGGACTTAAAGAATAGGTGGAATTTTGCAAATAGTAATAGCCTTGGCCGGAGCAGATAAAATGCAGCAGGAAATGATCTCTGATGGATGGGGCAATGTGAATGTACGGATAGGGCTTCTGATATCCCGTTTGAATAAGCGTCAGCTCTACATCCCGCTTCACATTATAAAAATGAATGTAGCGTTCCATGGAGGATTTACGTTGATCTATTTTGGTATTGACAACATTGAACATAGTAAAGCTCCCTTCCCAATATATATAGTTTCATTATAGTATAGAGAACACATTCTGTAAAGATATGGGGGATAAAAAATGAGGACAAAAGGCAGGATACAATTTAGCAGTTCTTCTGAAGAATTGAACAGTGGATTTAGCTGGGCTAAAGAACAGGCATTATTTTATGTGCATGAAGAGGATCTGGTGGGCTGCTGGTATGAAGCAGCCTTACCAAACAGACAGTCTTTTTGCGTCAGAGATGTGGCTCACCATTCCATGGGTGCACATGCATTAGGATTGGAAAAGCATACAAAAAATATGCTGTTAAAGTTTGCCCAGAATATTGCGGCAAGCAGGAAATATTGTACTTTTTGGGAAATTGACAAGGATGACAGACCCTGCCCAGTGGATTATTCAAATGATAATGATTTCTGGTACAATCTACCCGCCAATTTTGACCTATTGGATACCTGCTTTCGAATGTATCAGGTGACAGGTGACAGGGACTACTTGGATCATTTGGATTTCCTGCATTTTTATGACAGGACAATTCATAATTATGTGGAGGAGTGGGACTACAATAAGGACGGAATATTGGAGAGAAAGCAAGGCTTAGGAAGGCTGGGAATTCCATCTTATTGTGAGGATAGCAGTTATGATGGAGCAGAGACTTTAATTGATATGCTGGCAATAGAAATAAGGGGATATCTTTCTGCATCGGGGCTTTATGAGCAGGGAGGCAATAGGTTAATGCAGCAGCTGTGCAAGGAACGCTCCTCTAAGCTGCTGAAAATGTTGGATGATTCCTGGTGGAATCCGGTTAAGGAGCAGTATTACCAATATAGGGATTCCCAGGAGGAATTAAAGCATAGCAGCTCCATAGGACACGCTTTGTCCCTTTGCTATTATGATGTGATAAGGCAGGAGGAAAGACGGCAAAGGCATATGGAACGATTAGACAGTGAAGCTGATGGGGGAAGAGTGAATGTAGAAAGCCTGTCTCATTATCCAATGTTGTTTTATCGGTGCCACAGACCTGATATTGCATATAAGTGGTTAAAGGTGCTGATTAATCCGAAACTGGACAGAAGAGAATATCCAGAGGTTTCTTATTCCGTAATAGAATCTTATATATTTGGGATGGCCGGTATAAAAGTACATGCCAGTCAAAAAGAATTATTCATAGCACCAGAAATGCCAAAAGATGTGCAATGGTTTAAAATCAGCAATTTTCCATATCTGGACGGAGAAGTGGATATCATTTGCCAAAATTGCAGCGTGGCGGTGACAAATAGAACGAAGCAAATGATTAAAGTAAATGGGAAGCTGATGAACAGCGGCTGCTGTCTTGAGATTCCCTTAGAAAAGGGGAAATAATATGGTGAAAGAGCCAGTTTTTAATAATATAAATGGGTTGGAAATGAGCTTGAGTCAGGAGTCAACCCAAAATGATGTGTTTACTTTTAAAATTAAGCTTACAGCAGAAATACAGGAGGAGATGACCAAGGAGGATATTCTTTGCTCCTGGAAGTTCCCTTTTTTGGATTGCGCCGGAGTATGGTATCCTAATTGTGGTTTTAACCGTTCTGTCAATGCCGATTGGGATGGATTTTGCCAAAGCATGACGGCCAACTCTGCTCCAGTTTTGGCACTGTTTAGTGAAGATAATATGAACAGGATTACCATTGCCGTATCAGAGACTATGGAAACCATCCGAATGAAGGCGGGAATTCACGAAGAGGACGGAACGTTACTATTGCAGGTGGCAATACCCTCCGGGTATGTAAAAACCAAGACGGAATGTAATTTTTCCATAAGGCTGGATGTTAGACCAATTCCATTTTATGATGCGATTGCCGGGGTGAGCCAGTGGTGGGAAAAGGAATGTGGTATTGTGCCAATCGAGCCGGGCAGTAATACAAGGGAGCCGGTATACTCCACATGGTATAGCTTTCACCAGAATTTAAAGCAAGAGGAAATTGAAGAGGAATGTAAGCGAGCGGCGGAATTAGGCTTTGGTACGGTTATTTTAGATGATGGGTGGCAGACAGATGACAATAATAGGGGATATGCCTATTGTGGGGATTGGGAAGTCTCCAAAAACAGATTCCCGGATTTTGCCCATCATGTAGAAAGAGTACATAGCCTTGGTATGAACTATATGATTTGGTATAGTGTGCCTTTTGTGGGGTCTAGCTCTAATTCCTGGGAAATGTTTCAGGATAAGCTGCTAACTTACAATGAGGCCCTAAAGGCAGGTGTTTTGGATCCCAGATACCCTCAGGTGCGTGAATATTTAATCAGTATTTATGAAAAAGCTCTGAAAGAATGGGGAGTAGACGGCTTTAAGATGGATTTTATTGATCAGATTGCGGAACGGGAGAATTCTGCCAAGGTGAATGAACAGATGGATAAGGAAAGTGTACAGGAGGCACTGGATGTGCTTATGTCGGAAATATATAGGAGGCTTTCCGCAATAAAGCCGGAAGTTATGATTGAATTCAGGCAAAGGTACATCGGGCCAAATATGAGAAAGTATGGAAATATGTTTCGGGTAACAGATTGTCCGGGTTCGGCAATCAGTAACCGAGTGGGTATAGTTGACTTAAGAATACTGAGCGGCAATACAACGGTACATTCGGATCCCCTGATGTGGCATGCAAATGAAGAGCCGAGAATCGCTGCATTACAGATTATTTCCAGTATTTTTTCCACAGTGCAGATTTCTGTCAAGTTAAAGGATATTACTGCTTCTATGAAAAAAATGATAGATTATTGGGTGAAATTCATGATGAAATACAAAGAAATCCTTCAAGGATATCAAATTAAACCAATGGAGCCCCATAATCTTTATCCGGAAGTCTGGACAGGTGATGAAAATACAGGAATCTGCGCTGTTTATACTGAAAAGAGAATTATCAGGGTGCCGTCTGGATTCAAAGAGAACATCATCTTAAATGGAACAAAGACCGAGAAACTGTTTCTGGAATTTGAGAAAGAATGGGATTATTTATTTGAGGTAAGGGACTGTATGGGGGAAAGTGTTTCAAGGCTGACGACGAAGGGAAGAAAAGGAATCAGTGAAATATATGTGCCTGTGGCAGGACAGATTTTTTTAAGCAGGTTATAAAGGTAAAATTAAAAAGGTAAGATTGTAAAGATAAGATTAAAAAGGTAAGATTTATTTGAAAGGGGGGCATGAATAGTATGCTCCCTCTTTAAGCTATTTCTAGTTCTTGTTAATACAGTATTGTTTAGGGGGCATGAATAGTGTGCTCCCTCTTTAGGATACCATGATATAGCTAGCTATAATATGGCACAGGAAACCGGTAAGGGTGTATGGAAGCGTCATCCCTGGCTGAACTGTATTCGGCAGAGTAATAAAATAAGCAGGCAGGGGAAAAAGCACTTAACTATATAGGGAGGGAAAAGAAGATGATAGGGTATATTATGGCTGCCGGTGTGGTGATTGGCGGTATAGATAAGTTATTGGGGAATCGATGGGGCTATGGAAAGAAAATGGAGGAAGGATTTCTCTTATTGGGGCCGACCGCTCTTTCCATGGTGGGTATTATTTGCCTGGTTCCGTTGTTTTCTTATGTCTTAAGAGTGCCATCAAATATGCTCTATCAGTTTGCAGGGGTGGATCCGGGTATATTCGGAGGATTGTTTGCTATCGATATGGGTGGTTATCAAATAAGCGCAGGGCTTGCAAAAAATACTCAAATTGGCGCTTATGCAGGTATAATCCTGTCTTCCACTTTGGGCTGTACTATTTTGTTCACCATTCCTGTGGGCTTAGGTATGGTTGAAGGGGAAGCCTATATGGGATTTCTCAGAGGAATGATGTTTGGATTGATAACATTGCCGATGGCCCTTGTTTTGGGAGGTTTTTGCTGTGGTCTGAATTTTGAACAAATATTGAGGCAGAACATCGGAATTTTTATACTTCTAGGAATTATCCTTTTAGGACTTTTAAAATGTCCTAAAAGGATAGAAAAAGGCTTCTTCGCCATTGCTTGTTTTATGAAAATAGCAGGTACTGTGGGTCTTGTTGCTGGGGCCGTTTATTTCTTATGTGGAATCAAGTTGCTCCCGCTGACGGCGCCGATAGAGGAAGCCATGGAAGTGGCAGCATCTATCGGAATTGCAATGCTTGGCAGCCTGCCTGTGGCCGAGTTCATAAGGCGTAGATTGGAAAAGCTGAAACGTCTGAGGTCATGGTCCGGTTTAGATGCGACAGGAATGGCGGGGCTGCTAGTTGGGACTGTCAGTGTAATTCCTGTACTAGCTATGCTGAAGGATATGAATGAGCGCAGCAGAGTTATCAACGCGGCATTTCTGGTTTGTGCCGCTAGTACTTTCGGAGCTCATTTGGGATTTGCAATGGGGGTAGAGCCGGCAGCAGTTAATCCTATGATAGCAGCAAAAATCGCAGGGGGGATTTCAGCTGTAATTTTAGCGGCGGCGGTTATGAGAAGAAAAGGAGTTTGAGTGATGGGGTTCTTCTTCTTTTACATCCAAAACGGTTAAGTGTTATTTTAATACTATTTGGAACTATGGAGTTACGCCTAATTAGATTCATAGAGGCATAGGCAAGTTATAAGAATTTAATAGATAATTTCGATATGTGGCACATTTACATTGAATCAGTAGAATTATGAGTGGAAATATTTGAAGAAGTTTGATTTCACATTGATATTTTTTGATTTGGCGCATACAATATATCATATCGATAATGATAGATTTGAGGTGATGATATGGGTTACTATTTAGAATATTCAAAAGTGTTCAAGGCGCTGGGTGACCCAAAGAGAGCCATGATCGTAGATATGCTCTCCTGTGGAGAATTATGCGCCTGTAAAATCTTAGAGAAGTTTGAAATGTCCCAATCCACGCTGTCCCACCATATGAAACTCTTGTGTGAAAGCGGGATTGTTAAAGGACGAGAGGAAGGTAAATGGACGTACTACTCGCTGGATGAGGATACTATTACTAAAACGAAGCAATTTTTCTGCGCTATCACATCTGAAAAAGAAAACTGCATCTGCAGAGAAAACACAAATTGCTGTAAGGGGTGTGATGGAAATGAGTAAATGTTGTTGCTCCTCTGAAAATTGCTGTGGCCAACCGCAGCCAAAAAAGCCCATTGTTATTGATTTTTTGTACCTTGATACAACCGTTTACGGTCGTTGCCAGGATACGGAAAAAGCCTTAGATGAAGCGGTTTCCAGCGTTGCCGTCGTACTTAGCGCAGCGAAACCTATCGGCTCCCCCAAAACTTAGAATTGTACATTTTAGCTAAAGCCCGCAAGGACGAAGCGGAGCATCAGGGGAAAGCCGAGGGCACATGATGAGCGAATCAAAACACAAGGCATCAGTTTTTTTGAAAAGTATCCATTCATCTGGGTTTTGCTGTGCATGGCGACGGGCATTCTGATCCCCTGTGGCTTTGACCATTGCCCTGTTGGCCACGATTCTCCGGTCGTTCTCGCCTGCACAGTGGGCGTGCTGACCGAAGTCCTGGTCGTGCTTTTACTTGTGCGCTTTATCAACAAAACCCGCCGCTGGTTTCCCGAACCGGCGGATAACCAATAATCATATTAAAAGGAGTTGTCTGTCATGAAAAAAATGAAAATATTTGAACCCGCTATGTGCTGCTCAACTGGGCTTTGCGGTGTAGGTGTTGACCCCGAACTGCTTCGTATCTCAACCGTGCTTGATACACTAAAGAAGCAAGGTGTGAACGTTGAGCGCTTTAACCTGAGCAGCGCTCCGGGAGAATTTATTACCAACCAGGTGGTCAATGCTTATATCAACGCCAAGGGGCCGGAGGGGCTCCCCGCTATTATGGTAGATAGTGAACTGGTTATCACAGGCCGTTACCCCACCAATGAAGAATTTACAAAGCTGCTCGGTCTTCCTGATAATTTGCTGAAAAAGCAAACAGAATCTGCAAGGGTTAAGGTTACTAAGAAGACTTCCGGTGGCTGTAACTGCGAGGGAGGCTGCTGTTAAAATGGAATTATTTGACCCGGGTAAAATTAAACTGACAAAATATCTTTTCTATACCGGTAAAGGGGGCGTTGGCAAAACCAGCGTTGCCTGTGCCACCGCTGTTGCACTTGCCGATAGCGGCAAACGGGTGATGCTCATCAGCACGGACCCTGCATCTAACCTTCAGGATGTATTCTCGATGGAGCTGAGCAACAAGGGAACGCCTATCCCAGACGTGCCAGACCTGGTCGTGGCAAACCTTGATCCTATACAGGCGGCAGCCGAGTATCGTGAAAGTGTGATTGCACCCTATCGCGGCAAGCTGCCCGAATCTGTCATTGCCAATATGGAAGAACAGCTTTCCGGCTCCTGCACCATTGAAATTGCCGCGTTCAACGAATTTTCCGGATTCATTACAGACGATAAGGTGGCAAGGGAATACGACCACATTATTTTCGACACGGCACCCACAGGGCATACTCTGCGTATGCTTCAGCTTCCGTCTGCATGGAGCAATTTCATCAGTGAAAGCACCCACGGTGCATCCTGCTTGGGACAGCTTTCCGGTTTGGAAAGCAAGAAAGCCATTTACAGGCAGGCGGTGGAAACGCTGGCGGATGGAAATCTGACGACATTGATTCTTGTATCCCGTCCCGAAACTGCACCTTTCAAGGAGGCGGAGCGGGCTTCCGGTGAACTATCCGCCCTGGGAGTTAACAATCAGATACTGATTATTAACGGTGTGCTGATTGAGCACAACGACACCCTATCTGCCAGCCTATATGAAAAGCAGCAGGCGGCACTTTCTGCAATGCCGGAAAGTCTGCAAAAACTCTCGCACTATATGGTTCCCCTGCGAGCCTATAACGTTACGGGCTTGGAAAACGTGCGTGCGCTGCTCCATACCGACTATGAGACTGCACAGAAACAAACACTCTATGCCGTCCATATTCCCTCGCTTAATGATGTGATAGATGAGCTGGTCGCAGAGGGCAAGCGCGTTATTTTCACAATGGGTAAAGGGGGTGTAGGGAAAACCACCGTTGCCGCCGCAATTGCGCTGGGCCTTGCCAAGCGAGGAAAAAAAGTTCACCTTACTACGACAGACCCTGCAGCGCACCTAAAATTTGTTCTGGATGAGACGAGCGGCGTATCCATGAGCCATATCGACGAGATAAAGGAATTAAAAAAATACCAATCCGAAGTGCTTTCCAAGGCTCGCACATCGGGTATGAGCAATGAGGATATTGCTTATGTAGAGGAAGATTTGCGTTCCCCCTGCACCCAGGAAATTGCCGTATTCCGCGCTTTTGCGGAAGTTGTGGAAAAGGCCGACAATCAGGTAGTGATCATTGACACTGCCCCCACTGGGCACACACTGCTCTTGTTGGAGTCTACACAGAGTTACAACCACGAGATACAGCGCACCAAGGGTGAAATCCCCGAATCAATCAAGGGGCTGCTGCCCAGGCTGAAATCCGGCGAAACCGAGGTCATTATTGTGACTATGCCGGAAACAACTCCCGTTTATGAAGCACTGCGGCTGGAGGATGATTTGAAGCGTGCGGGCATCGCCGCAAAATGGTGGATTGTCAATCAATCCCTTTATGGCACGAACACAACCAACCCCATGCTGGCGGCCAAAGCAGCCGGCGAGGTGGAATGGCTTAACCGCATTGATGAGCATGCCGGTGGCAAATTCGCATTGATCACATGGAGTGCCGATGAAATCAAGGGGAATCGCTTACTGGCGCTATAAAGGAGAAACATATGATAAAAGTTGCGTTTATCTGCATTTACAATTCCTGCCGCAGTCAGATTGCGGAAGCCCTGGGCCGACATTTTGCAGGCGATGCCTTTGAAAGCTATTCGGCGGGGACAGAAACGAAACCGCAGATCAATCGGGATGCTGTTCGCCTGATGAAGCAGCTTTACGAGATTGATATGGAAGCTACGCAGTATAGCAAACGACTTTCAGACATTCCCCCTGTGGATGTTGTGGTCACGATGGGCTGCAATGTCAAATGTCCCTATCTGCCTTGTAAGCACCATGAGGATTGGGGACTGGATGACCCGACAGGAAAAAGCGATGAGGAATTTATTAAGGTTATAAGGCAAATAGAAAGTAAAGTTATGCATTTAAAGAAACGGTTGAACAAATTGTAGATACAACCTTCAGAATTAAGAACAGACCTTCTGTTTTCCATACTGCTAAATCTGCACCCCCTAACGCTCAGGGGGTGTAGTTGTATTCAGGCGCTGTAATAAAACACGCCGTTTGCCACATCTCTTTTTTCCAGATAAGCCTCACGACGCTTCGTGTGAAGATTAAGTTTCCCTGCCGTATCGAAATGACCTAAATCTATTGAGGAACCATCCGGCAAAGTTATAATTGTCGAACTAAAGGACGATTCGGGTTTGGAATCCCATGTTTCGGGTTCAAATTCACCATAAGACTGTCTCCGTCCGGAAGCATAATAGTTTTCGTTAAATGATATCCTTGCTTCATTCGGGTAAGTTGTTTCTGCCACTCCGCATAAAGAGCGTCAGCTTCAACAATTGTCTATGCTCCATTGGGGTTGATGTTCTTCTGGTATGGTTGGTCGGAACGAACGCAATCCATCACGGTGAGTGCACTATCAGGTAGATTCGGCGAGAGAGTATAGCTCATCATAGTATAATGGGTAGGAAATTTCTAATCTTGGTTGCTAAAATGTTCACAAGATATTTCCATCTGCTCATATTCCAGCACGGTCATCATATGTTGTTTACCGGTGATTGGATGTGTAAGCGCAATGTGCTCACCGGGGGCTGATACACGGAACTGAGGACCTGACATAGCGACAGGTTCCTGCATTAAGGTTACGCTGAGTGTCGTAATCTGAGGCTTGTGTTCCTTCGTCCAGGGAAAAGCGGCATGCCAGATTACCCAACCATAGGTAGGGTCAAGGTCCATAATGCTGGACTGCACCCTTGCCCTCAGGGGTGATGCCTTTCATCCTGTCAAACTTCCGGCAAAGCATAAACTCCACGTGCAACCTTCACAATGATTCCTACACCAACCATCTCAGAAAGACATCGCCTTGGGATTCCATAATCGGAAACCTGTTCGACTGTAACAATTCCAGAATTAATAAATGATTCATCATGTTTTATGTGGGTGATAACTCAAGCTGGATACCATTATTCTTATATTGTGATAACAATTCAGCGTCAATTTGCTCGTTTGTAATAAGTATATTGATATCTTTAGAAGGACAGAAACTTGCAACTGATATATGTTCTAATTTTGTGTAATCCACTAGGGCAATATAACGGCGAGAATGAAGAAGCATTTGTTTTTTCAGTTCTGCTTCATAAATATTAAAATCAGTCAATCCTTCTTTTAATGTAAACCCATGGGCAGATACAAATGCAGTATCAGCATTGATATGGCTTAACAAGTCACAACCAAGCAATCCTTCGGTAGATCCTGAGTTTTTTGTTACAATTCCACCAATAAAAATAACAGTGATATTTGGCATATCTTTTAAGGCAAGCATCGTATAGATTCCGTTTGTAACTACAGTTAGTTTGGAAAAGTGATCCAGCTTTCTGGCAACGGTCAGAGCGGTAGAACTTGCATCTAAGATAATACACTGGCCTTCTTCAATATGCCTTAATGCCATGTTACTTATGGCTTCTTTTTCTCTGCTGTTTTTTTCTGCCCTTTCATTAAAAGAATAAAAATTATTTGGCTTTTGTAGGGAGTCAGATAGTAGTGCAGCACCACCATGAGTTTTATGTATTAAATTGTCTTTTTCAAGTTTGTTTAAATCATTTCTGATAGTTGAAGGAGAAACATCTAATAATTTACTTAATTCATTGGTTGCGACATGCCTGTTATCCGCCAGCAGTTCTAATATTTTGTTATGTCGTTCAATGGCTAACATAATATGACCATCCTTTCATTCACAAGTAAGTGTAATCTAAAAATAAGACAAAAGCAATAATAATATATTGAATGATTGCGTTTCGCTATAGGATTTGTATGGGCAGAAAGCCCCTTGATGGATTAATTACATTTGTTAATTATGATTATATCGGTTTCTCAGCTTTTTTCAAGAACTTATTCCTTTTTATAATAAAATACAGCAAAAAAGAAAAATAAACACTAAAATACGATAAAATATAACAAATAACGCTTGAAAAGAAAGTAGAAAAATTATATAATAAGAAAAGAATGGAAGGCGTGGTTATGAACTGCTTAGAACTTCGATTGAAAGCCAACGGGATACATAAGGTAGATTATAACAGCCATTTACAGTGCAAAATCGGGACATCCCGGCAGACTACTTTCAGCAGCAATGAAAACCGGAATGTTTAAAAAGGTATATTCCGAATGCCATATTAACTGTGGTATTGCAGAATGTAATATGGTTGGCATTGCAGCCACAAGGAAAATCCCTTTTGTCAACCCTTTTGCCATGTTTGTGACAGGTCAAGCTTTTGGACAAATACGTAATTCGATAGGCTACTCTCAACTAAATGTTAAAATCGGTGCAACCCATACAGGAATTTTTGTGGGAGAGGATGGTGCAATCCACCAGTGTAATGAAAATTTTGCCTTAATATGGACTATTCCGGGTATGGTAGTCATAAACCTGGCTGACGGTATGGAAACAAAAGCGGAAGTAAATTCATATGAATAATCTTTTGATTGCACAGTCAGGAGGGCCAACGGCAGCGATTAATGCGACCCTTGCCGGCACTATACAGGCAGCACTAATGAATACAAAAGTAGATAATATTTATGGAGCTATAAATGGAATTCTGAGGGTATTTAAAGAAAAGTTTATTGATTTAAAGGAAAAGATAAGGAATACGAATGATTTTGAACTTCTTTGCCAGACCCCTGCTTCTGTTCTTGCCTCCTGCCGTTTCCTGCTAGATGACTGGAAGGAAAATGATACGCAATATAAACGGTTTATAGAGATTATTCATAAACATAAATCGCCTATTTTATTTATATCGGTGGAAATGATTCCATGGATACGGTGTGTAAATTATCTGAGCATTCGGCCATAAATATCTGGCAGGAATAGGACATGTGTTAGAAAGAGTTGTAAAAAAAGAGGTGGACTGTAAGGTGCGTTCGATAGAACTAAATCTGATGCAGCTCTGTGCTGCTCATATTGCCAGTGCAACAGATATAAATGAGTCAAAGATGATTGGAATGAAAGCCTTTCAATGTGCATTTGAAGGCAGATCCGGAGAGATGGCATCCATTCACAGAATCTGTTCAGATCCGTATATGGTAGAATATACTGCAGTTCTAGTTGCAAAGGTTGCCAGCCATGAAAAAAAGTCCCTTTACATATGATTCGCAGGGATAGGAATGATATTACGGTAGACATGATCCAATATTTAAAACCATTAATTCAGGGAGAAGTTAATAAGGTATAAAAATGGAATACCGGTACATATGCTTTTTTAGAAGCAGGAATTATTCCTATTCTGTTATACGGGTGCTTTGTGAATGAGGCTTTTTAGCAAAGAAAAGGCTTTATAATTCATTTGAAAGTATGTGAGAGAAAAATGGCAAGATGGTTCAAGCAGGTTAGCAGAAAATACTTGGGTAAAATAAAAGGGTTAGGTCTGGTACAAAAGATTATCTGGATTATTACTCTTGTTTTAATTGCACCCATAGCAATTGTCTGTATTTTTTACTACAGGGGATTTCAAAATTCTTTACTGAATGATGCCCAGAATAAATTGAAAGAAACCTTAAATTATATGGAGACTTCAATGGATATGAATCTGGATACCATAGATGCGGTAATTAATGAACTGAATTATCGACAAGAATTTCCCTACTTTCTAGATGAAAAAAATGTCCTGAGTGAAAAAGAACAGATTTATTTTGTATCAAGTATGCAGGAGGAACTTATTAATATAAGGTATCTATATCCAAATAAGTTTTATTATGGTGCCGTTTTTTCTTCAAATAATCAAATTAAAGAAAAATATGAAAGACAGTACAGTCTGGAGGATTTGAAAAATAAGCCGTATTACAATGAGATAATAGCGGAAAAGGATAATATCAGTTATGGTATGGTCAGAAATTCAGAATTTAAATCGTCCAATATTAACATAGAAAATCTGAATCTGGATAAATCAGTGATACAGGTTTTACCTACTTACCTTAAGGTTTACAATCTTTCTACCCGACAAATAGTTGGAGTGATAGAAGTAGATATGGAGATTACGAAGCTGGTTGGGGAAGATAATCTACCGGTGATGGGAAATAATGTAGATTACCTATTGCTTGATCAGAATAATAAATTAATTTACCAGACGGGAACATTGAAACCAGAAGATTTTATGAATCTGGAATTTCATAATAAAGAAGGTATTATTGATTATGAAATAGGAAATGAAACCCATATGCTTGCCTATAGCCGTTGCGAGAGAACGGGACTTATGAGAGCTGTTATGATTGCAAAACATAACGTATTGGACTACGCAAATAATATAATTATCAATGTGGTGATAATTGCTCTGGGCGGTTTATTCATAGTGGTAATGCTGATTTATTTCATTATTAAGCGAATGCTTAAGAGATTAATGGTATTGGATGATATGATGGCTAAGATTGAAGTAGGGGAATTTGATGTTTTCATTCCGGATAACGGATATGACGAGATAGCACGTATCAGTAGGTCTTTTAACCGCATGGCTTCCCGGCTTAATTCGGCAATTCATTCTGCCATCGAAAAGGAAAAGGCATAAAAGGAAGCTGAATTAAAAGCGCTACAGGCACAGATTAATCCACATTTTCTATATAACACATTGGAGAACATGAGGATGCAGTGCGAAATAGATGGATATTTTACTTTGGGGGATAACCTTGCTGCATTGGGAGAAATGTTCCGTTATAGTATTGAATGGGGAACTAACGAAGTACCATTTGATTTGGAATGGGCTAATTTAATAAATTATATCTCGATTATGAAGATTCGGTTTGATGAAAATCTAGAATGCATTCTGGAGCGCGGCGAACATACGGGACATATTGTTGTACCGAAATTGATGTTGCAACCCTTGGTAGAGAATAGTTTCAGCCATGGCTTTCATGGCAGTCTTCCGCCATGGAGGATTGCTATCCGGGGCTACAGGCAAATGGAGAAACTGGTAATAGAGATAGAAGATAACGGATTGGGAATTAGTGAGGAACGGCTAAGGCAGATCAGGCAGGCTATGAAAGAAAATCTGCCTATAGAAGGTTCTGAAAAGGAGAGAAAATCAATCGGCATTATAAATGTAAAACAGCGTTTGGAAATGATATGCAAAGAAGGCAGTAAAATTGAAATCAGCAGCGAAGAAGGAGTAGGGACTAAAATTGTAATTACCATAATATCAGAGGAGTAGTGTGAAGTAAAAAGCGTTTCACACTTTATTTGGACAGTATCGCAAGCAGGCTTGCGGTATGTATGGGCGTTAATATGAAACAAATATCAAAACAAAAATCCGATATTAAGGAAAGAGGTTAATATGTTTAAAATATTAGTTGCAGATGATGAAAAATTTATCCGCAAAGGTATTATTACAATATTAGAACGTGACCTGGAAGAAAAAGTGGAATGCATAGAAGCTAGCAATGGACTGCAGGCTTTGGAACTTACGAGAAATGAAAATCCAGACTTGATTGTAACTGATATTAGAATGCCTGGCTTGGATGGTCTAGACTTTATCAAATTGCTAAAAGAGACAAACAACACTGCCACAGTTGTTATTTTGTCCGGTTATGAGAATTTTGATTATGCAAGAAAAGCGATTAAACTCGGTGTAAAAGAATATGTGATGAAGCCGATAAAGAAGCGAGAGTTTTTGGAATTAATACGGAGTTATGTAACTGATATAAAAAAGATACAGACACGTACTAAGGATGAGATAATCCGAAACATTGAGAACAATAAAATTGTAGAACAGATGAAACATGATTTTTTAGTAGGTCTATTAAATTGCCTCAGTAGTGAGGAAGCGGTAAAGTACCTGGTTAAATTAAAATCTTTAGGCATTCATTTTCAATCCATGCTATATGTATGTGCTCTTGTTCAGTATCAAGTAAAAGAAGAAAATGCAGACTATCTGGATTTTGCTGTGGCTAATATATTAGAGGAGTACTTAAATCTCCATCAGGAAAATGATTCTGTTTTTATTGTAAAGTATGATACCGGTAAAGCTGTCGTAATATTTGAAGGTGCGGATCAGAAACAGCTGCAGAAACCGAAGAAGAAGCTGTTAAGAAAAGCAGGAATGCTAATTAAGGAATATTACGGAGTTAACGTATTTATCGGACTTGGTGATGTGGTATATGATTCTGTACATTTGCATACCTCTTTAAGACATGCTTTGATTGCAGCAGATTTTAAAATCTACGGTGGTGCTGATAATATTGAAGCATATTCAGAAATTGAAAAAGGAATGGAATACAAAGATACAAGTTTGGAAAAAGTTTTAAACTCTCTGGAAACAACGAATGCAATTGAAATTGTGAATTTTTTCGATCGGTTTATCCAGAAACCAAAGTCCAGAACAGCTATAAATATGATCAAAAAGGCATATTCGGAACTGCAGACCAGGCTAGAGCAAGCTGTTTCACCATTACAATACTTGGAAATCAGACCGGACTTTACAATTAAAAGCTTTGACAATCTATGGAGTTTTCTTGAGCTAAAGTTGGAAGTAAAAAGAGCAATCCTTGATGCACAGGAAATTTTCCAGAATGTTGGGAGGAATAGTTCGAACGTAAAGTTGCTTACGGACATAATCCGGTACTTGAATAATAATATAACTAATGAATTGGATTTAAATATTGTTGCCGGACATTTTTCAAGGACTCCGGGATATATCAGTGCATTATTTAAAAAAGGAACTGGAAACGGTTTCAATGCCTACATTACCAATGAAAGAATAAAGATAGCCCAACACCTGTTAAAAGACAGCACCGTACCCATTCAGCAGGTCGGTGAACTATGCGGATATCCTAATTCTAAATATTTTTCCACTGTTTTCAAAAAAGTGACAGGGGAGAACCCCAAAAGTTATCGGGAAAATTCCTGATTTTTAGGAATGAGATATAGAAGCCATGGTGTAAAGGTGGTGCGTCAAAAGACGTACCACCTTTAAATATTTACAGAAGATATTCCTTTTTTCAATATCAAGCATTGTTAAATAATTAACAAATAATAATTGAAACCTTATCATAAATTATTGAACCTTCTTTTCCTTTCAGAAAATATATAATGAAGATACAAAACAAGTGAAAAGCTTATGGGAAGGAATGAAAGATTTGAGTTTGTTGGAAATGAAACATATTGAGAAGAGCTTTTATACGGTCAAGGTATTAAATAATATCCAGTTTTCATTAAAAGCTGGTACAGTGCACGCATTGATGGGCGAAAATGGTGCCGGAAAATCGACCTTGATGAAAATACTCGCTGGCGTTTATAAAAGTGATGAAGGAGAAATCTACTTGAATGGCAAAAGAGTAAACATAGATTCTCCGAAAGTTTCACAGGAGTTAGGGATTGCGATGATTCATCAGGAACTATCTCCAATTCCTCAAATGACAGTAGCTGAAAATATATATTTAGGCAGGGAACCAGGTTCAAAGCTCTTTGTGAATTATAAAGAAATGTATAAAAAAGCAGCGCAGTTATTGGAAAGCTTGAATGTACATATTAACCCTAGGGTTAAGATTGGTACTCTGAAAGTTGCAGACCAGCAGTTAATTGAGATTGCCAAGGCAATCTCAATTAATGCAAATATTATCATTATGGATGAACCAACCTCTGCTATCTCGGATAAAGAAGTAGACAACCTGTTTCGTATCATCCAGTCGCTGAAAGAACAGGGCAAAGGAATTATATATATCTCCCATAAGATAGACGAAATCTTTCAGATAGCAGATGAAATTACTGTCTTAAGAGATGGTACTTATATCAATTCCTGGCAGGCAAAAGATATTGATAAATCAATTCTGATTAAGAATATGGTAGGTAGGGAATTAAATGAAGTTTATCCGAAAGTTAAGGTTCCCATCGGAGAGACTTTATTAGAAGTCCATAATTTTTCCTTAAAAAATAAATTCCATAATATTAATTTCGTAGTAAAAAAAGGTGAGATACTTGGGTTTGCGGGTCTAGTAGGTGCCGGACGGACTGAAATCATGAATTCACTTTTTGGATTGGAACCGCTTGATACTGGTGAAGTCAAAATGGAGGGTAAGGTAATTACAATTAAAAAATCACAGGATGCAATCAAAAATGGCATTGCATTCGTAACGGAAGACCGGAAGAATGAAGGTCTCATTCTACAAATGAGTGTGGGTCAAAATATCACCTTGGCTTCCATGAAGGAACTGCAAAAGTTTTTAATAAAAACCAAGGCAGAAAGAAAAGTCATCCAGAAGCAGATTAAGGCTTTGCGAATAAAGGTGAATCATCCAAGGCAATTGGTATCCTCTTTATCAGGGGGAAACCAGCAGAAAGTAGTACTGGCAAAATGGATGATGAAAAATCCTAGGGTGCTGATTCTTGACGAACCAACCAGAGGAATTGATGTGGGTGCAAAAGCTGAGGTATACAAACTAATGTGTGCGTATGTTGAAAAAGGAAATTCAATTATAATGATATCCTCAGAAATGCCTGAAGTTATGGGTATGGCAGATCGCATTATTGTATTAAGTAATGGATGCATAGGCGGCGAATTGAATCGTGAAGAGTTTGATCAGGAACGGATCATGAGTTATGCCGTATCAAAAATGTAAAGAAAGGATGAGGTGCAAAACCAATGGACACAATTAGGAATACAAAAAAAATAAATCTCAAGCAGATACTTTCACAATATGGGACTTTATTTGGCTTAATAGCAATTGTAATTATCATTTCAATTATAAAACCAAAGTTTCTTTCAATTGATAATATTATGAATTTATTGCGGCAGACGTCCATTAATGGATTACTAGCAATTGGAATGACTTTTGTAGTATTAACAGGCGGAATTGATTTATCAGTAGGCTCCATAGTAGGGGCTTCGGGTATGTTTGCAGCATTGGTAGCAAAAAGTGAGAATAACCTGCCTTGGTATGTTGCCGCACTTGTAGGGATTAGTGTGGGGTTGCTACTGGGTATCTTAAATGGCGTTATTATTTCTTACTTAAAAGTTCCTGCTTTTATAGCAACACTTGGTATGTTAAGCATTGCAAGAGGCATAACCTATATGGCCAGTGACGCCAGGCCGGTACCGGGATTAAGTGAAGATTTCTTAAAAATCGGTGGTGGTAATATCGGTCCAATACCAATTCCGGTTATCATCTTAGTAATAGTGTTAGTAATTTGTTATATTTTACTGTATAGACATCGGTATGGCAGATATGTATTTGCAACTGGCGGAAATGCGTTGGCAGCCAGGGTTTCCGGTATCAAAGTTAAAAAAATTGTATGTTCCGTATATATGATTTCGGGATTATTAGCAGGACTGGCTGGAGTTATCCTTACTTCCCGTGTGACTTCCGGACTAGCGCAAAGCGGGCAAAATTATGAAACGGATGCTATTGCAGCGGCAGTAATAGGTGGAAACAGCTTGGCGGGTGGCAGAGGACGTTTATGGGGGACTGTTGTAGGTTTTCTGATTATTGGCGTTATGAACAATGGTCTTGATATGATGGCAGTTTCTTCTTACTGGCAATTGGTTATTAAGGGAAGTATCATTATTATCGCAGTTATGCTTGACTCTTTGAATGAAGCGAAATCATGACAGGTGATTCGTTCAGAATAAACAAATATTAAAACTATCAGGAGGTAAAAGGTGTGAAGGTATTAAAAAAATGTATTAGCATGTTATTAATCACAACAATGATGGTCGGTTTAATGGGGTGTTCTAGCAATGACAAAAGGGTGGATAATGAAAGTGCGACCGAACAGACAGCAACAGCAGATGCAGGTAAGGATACCGAGAAAAAAATAGTTCTTGGTATGACGCTCTACAGTCTGAAAAACGAGTTTACTGTACGTCTTGCAAATGCAGCAACAAAAAAGGCAGAAGAACTTGGAGTGGAATTAAAGATTTATGATGGGAACTATGATCCCAGCACACAAATTAACCAAATCGAAACAATGATTTCAGATGGTGTTGATGGGATTATTTTAAATCCTCAGGATGCGGAAGCACTGTCTGTAGGTGTTGATAAGGCAGTTGAAGCTGGAATCCCTGTAGTTGGTGTAAATACTCGTGTTAAAAGTGACAAATTAACAAGTTATGTCGGTTCACAGGATGTATATGCAGGTGAATTGGAAACCCAATATATGGTTGATTTAATAGGTACTAAGTTTAATGCCGTTATCATTGAAGGACCTCTTGGTCAATCTGCACAGATTGAACGCCGGGAAGGTATTCAAAACATATTGGATAAAAATCCGGATATTAAGATACTTGCTGAAAAAACTGCCAACTGGTCAAGATCGGAAGCTATGACTATTATGGAAAACTGGTTGAATGCATTTGATAACATTGATGCAGTCATTGCAGAAAATGATGAGATGGCTTTAGGTGCTAGGGAAGCAATTAAAGCAAAAGGTTTAGACATCCCCGTAATCGGTGTGGATGGTATTACCGATGCATTAAATGCAGTAGAAAGCGGTGATATGGTAGCGAGTATATTCCAGGATGGTGCCGGGCAGGGAAGCAAGGCAGTGGAAGTTTTGGTGAAGGCGATTAAAGGCGAGACTGTTGATAAAGAGTATTGGATTGATTTTGAACCTGTTACAAAAGACAATGTGGCAGAATTTAAATTAAGAGCACAATAATTACGAATCAGGGGGTTGCTGTACTAATCATTTGGCTTTTGATTTTGCAGCAGACTACTCTTAAAAATATTAAGGAGGAATTCATATGTTACCATATTATGGAGCAGATACAGATTTTTCATTAAAAGGTAAAACGGCAATAATAACCGGAGGTGCCGCCGGTATTGGTTTAGCAACTGCAAAATTCTTTGCGGAGAAAGGAGTCAATGTGGTACTGGCAGATCTTAATCCGGATGTCGAAAACATTGCAAAAGAACTCTCTGAAAGCTGTATAGGGATAGTAGGCGATATTACAAAAGGTGGATACCGCCAGGATGTAATAGAAGAAACGGTAAAAAGGTTTGGGACCCTTGATATCCTGGTGAACTGTGCCGGAATTGTTGCATTAGATAATGCAGAAGTTTTAAGTGAAAGTATGTGGGATAAAACCATGGAAGTTAATGTGAAAGCATCTTTTATGATGGCACAGGCGGTAGGTAAATACCTGATTGATAATAAACGTCCTGGTTCCATTGTAAACATGGCATCCCAAGCAGGCGTGATTGCTTTGGATAAGCACGTGGCATACTCTGCCGGCAAAGGTGCAATTATCGCAATGACTAAAGTTATGGCATTGGAGTGGGGTAAATATGGTATCCGTACCAATTGTGTTTCCCCTACCGTAGTTTTAACTGAACTTGGCAAGAAGGCCTGGTCTGGGGAAGTGGGAGAAGCCTTTAAAAAGGAAATGCCTTCTGAACGTTTTGCAGAACCGGATGAAATTGCCGGCGTGATAGCTTTTTTATGCAGTAATGCGGCCGGGATGATAACAGGACATAATCTGCTGGTAGACGGCGGATTTACCATAAAATAATATGCAGGCTTCGCTGTTTTATGACTGGCGGCATGAGACGGCAAAATAAGAGTATAACCGTCAGAGACAGGAGACACCATATGCAACGTATATTAAACAATCCAGATAATATTGTAGACGAAATGTTAAAAGGTTTCTTAAAAACCCATAAAGATATTGTCGAAAAGACCAGTAATCCTAGGGTAGTAAAAGCAGTCCAAGCCCCGTCTGGAAGAGTTGGGGTGGTTACAGGTGGCGGTTCCGGACATAAACCGGCATTTATAGGATATGTTGGGAAAAATCTATGTGACGCAGTAGCAGTTGGAGAGATTTTTTCTTCACCTACAGCAACCGCTTTCTTAGATGCTTTCCGGGCTGCGGACGGTAAAAAGGGAGTTGCGTGTTTGTACGGAAATTATTCCGGAGATAACATGAATGTTAAGATGGCTGTAAAAATGGCAAAAAAAGAAGGAATTGAAGTAAAGACTGTGGTGGCAAATGATGATGTGGCTTCCGCACCGAAAGACCAGCGAGAAAAGCGCCGTGGTGTAGCCGGTGAGGTACTGATGTGGAAAGCGGGAGGGGCAAAAGCTTCCCAGGGTGCATCTTTGGAGGAAGTCATTGCTGTAGCGCAAAAGGCAATTGATAATACCCGTAGTGTGGGAATAGGTCTGACTCCTTGTACCTTGCCGGCGGTGGGGCATCCTAATTTTGAAATTAAAGAAGGAACTATGGAAGTGGGAATCGGACATCACGGTGAGCCCGGCATTGCAGTTTGTGAATTGGAATCGGCTGCCGGAATGGCAAAACGTATGGTAGATATTGTAGTACCGGATTATCCTTATGTAGAAGGGGATGAAGTGGTTGTTTTAGTATCCGGTCTTGGTGCAACGCCGGTTATGGAATTATATGTGCTTTATAATGAAATCGATGAACTATTTAAAGAAAAAGGGATTAAGATACACCGTTCTTATGTGGGTAATTATTTTACCTCATTGGAAATGATGGGTGCTACATTAACAGTGATGAAATTAGATGAAGAGTTAAAAGAGTTAATCGATATGCCGGCAAACAGTACCGGGTTAAAACAGTTTTAGTGAAAGGAGAAATGGGAAATGAGTACCTTTAAGAATGCGGATGGGAAGCGGGTTTTGCTCAAAATGGTAAAAGCAATTCAGGATAACAAGGCCTATCTTGGCGAAGTAGATGGATTAATTGGAGACGGTGACCACGGCATGAATATGAATAAAGGCTTTTCTATTTTTGAAACCCGTTTAAAGGATAAAGAGACTACTTTTTCAGAAGGCTTAGAAGAACTTGGAATGATTTTACTCAATGAAATTGGCGGCTCTATGGGACCGATTTACGGAACTATATTTATGGATATGGCGGAAGCGTCGGAAGATTTAGAAGATATATCATTGGGAACTCTTGGGAAAATGTTAAAGGCAGGGCTTGAAGGGCTATATGGTATTGTTGATGCCAAGGTTGGTGATAAAACTTTAGTAGATACTTTATCCCCTGCGGCCGAATCAATTTCTGCGTCAGCTGAAAGAGGCACTGATTATAAGGAGGCTTTGGAAGATATGAAAAAAGTTGCTAGTCTAGGTAGAGATTCTACGAAAGATATGGTTGCAAAATACGGGCGTTCTAGCCGTTTAGGAGAACGTTCAAGAGGAGTTTTGGATGCAGGAGCAACATCGTGCTGTATTATTTTAACGGCCATGGCTGATGGTATCGCTGAGGTTTTGGTTTAAGCTTACACATTAATTATTATATTGCGGATTGGTAGTGTAAAGTAACGTATGAAAACCTGTAGCCTAAAAAATAGGCTCATTTAG
>ENA-UOOI01000952-UOOI01000952.1-fermentation-metagenome-genome-assembly--contig:-NODE-952-length-33314-cov-4.025407_pt1 | contig 33314 bp, 28 predicted proteins | sample MGYA00245779_ERZ724027 | MGnify/ENA primary metagenome ERZ724027 (study PRJEB28704, sample SAMN03018318) | fermentation metagenome | biome: anthropogenic terrestrial biome; feature: soil; material...
CTCCCAAAGATAAAGGATGAAAATATTTTCTTAGAACCATTCAATAAGGAGACCGCTACATGCATAGGCTTTGCAGCGATAAAATTATATAAAAGAGATCCCGATGCAGTGATGGTCGTTTTGCCATCGGACCATGTGATACAAAATACAGATGAATTCAGAAAGACTATTAATGAGGCATTAAGAATTGCAAAATCCGAAGACCTGATGGTCACCATGGGCGTTGTTCCCCAAAGGCCCGAGACAGCATACGGATATATTGAAATAGGAAGGGAAATAGATGGCTATGGAGATATACCTGCATTTATGGTAAAAAGGTTTACTGAAAAACCTAATAAGACGATCGCCCAAATATTTCTTAATAAGGGTACATTTTTATGGAACAGCGGTATGTTTGTTTGGAAGGCCTCGGTACTGCTTCAAGAAATAAACAAATATCTTCCGGAGTTATATAATAATTTAATGTCCATGTCTAAGGTAATAGGGAGTCCCGATGAGGATGAACTGATAAAAAAAGAATATAAAAAAATCGATGGGATATCCATAGATTATGGGGTTATGGAAAGATCAATGAATACGGCTGTTCTTAAGACAAGGTTTGAATGGGACGATATAGGTTCATGGAATGCACTTGAAAAATATTACATGAAGGATGATGATGACAATATCATAAACGGGCTTTGCTCAACCATCGATACGAAAAACTGTATGATATTTGGAGATAACAGGCTGATTGCCACTATTGGAGTCAGTAACCTTATTGTAGTTGATGCAGGCGACATAATGCTTATATGCGATAGGGAAAGAGATCAGGATATTAAAGAAATGGTAAAGCAGTTGAGCTCTCAAAGAGGATTTGATAAATTTATATAAGTTACCACCAAAAGATTGTACGATAGATTTAATGAATTAGTTGGTAAATAGATGGGAAAGCATCTTGTGCAGAAATTTTAATTTCTGCACAAGATGCTTTTAGTTTACCTTTCAATAATGGCTTCAGTTTTTGAAAATTAACAGCCGGATCTAGAAGTACAGGTTAAATTCCTAAAATTATTGAATTTTCAGGTTTTTTTATATTCCCGTAAGTATTGTTAATTATAGAGTAAAAATAACTATATTCTATGAATATGATTATTGGAAATATTGAATATTTACTTAATATTCATATCATATTAAAATTCGAATATAGAGTTCACAAAGGGGTGTATAAAGATTATCTGAAGAATATTATTTCACTTTTTATAAATTATTGTTCTTATATTTTATATAAAATAAATTTTGGCTAAATAATCAATGAGAGAAGGTAACAGAGTATGGAATTAGATAATTTAACAGAAATTGAAGCTAATAAACATATTAAGAAAACCCTAAAAAAGGGAATGAAATCCCTTGAAAATGATTTTGATTTATATCTAATGCTTGTGCCAATGATCTTATTTTTTATTTTATTTTCATATAAACCTTTGACCGGACTCGTTATCGCATTTAAAGATTACAGCCCTTTTAGAGGCATCTGGGGAAGCAAATGGGTGGGGATTCAGTACTTTAAGGAGTTTTTTACAGGCCCTTATGCTTTGAGAACAATAAAAAATACACTTGTGATTAGCTTAACATCATTAATAATAGGTTTTCCCATGCCAATAATATTTGCATTGCTTTTAAATGAACTTAGGGCAATAAGATTCAAAAAAACTGTACAATCTATCAGCTATCTCCCCCACTTTTTGTCAACAGTTATAGTTTGCGGAATTGTTGTAAACTTTCTTTCGCCCACAACCGGCGTGGTAAACACTTTATTAAAAATGATGGGTTTTAAACCCATATACTTTTTATCTATTCCAAAGTTTTTTGTGCCAATCTACACTATAATGGGCATTTGGAAGAACACAGGATATGATTCAATAATTTATATAGCCGCATTAACTTCAATAAGTGACGAACTTTATGAAGCCGCCACCGTCGACGGTGCGGGCCGCTGGCAGCAATTTATATATATTACTCTTCCTTCTCTCATGCCAACAATTGTAATTATGCTGCTTATAAGGCTGGGTAATATTCTTAACGTAGGTTATGAAGCAATTATATTGCTATATAATCCCAGTATCTATACGACTGCAGATGTTATAAACACGTTTGTTTACAGGGTTGGCATAACAGAAGGCCGCTATGATTATGCGACTGCCATAGGACTATTCAATTCGGTTGTGGCGTTTATAATTGTAATCATTTTCAATAAAATCAGCAATAAACTAACAGACACAGGTCTTTGGTAAAGGAGGCGGATACCGTGAGTAAAAGAACTTTTGGAGAAAAAAGTTTCAATATATTTAACATTATATTGCTTTCATTTGTGCTAATAGTTACCATTTATCCTTTTTATTATATCTTTATCGCTTCAATAAGTGAAGGCAGCCAGGTAGTAGGAGGCAACGTCGTATTTTATCCGATCGATATAACATTTGCTGCATATAAACTTATACCTACAATCAAGAACTTTTTTACGTCTTTCGGGAATACGCTGTTCTATACGTTTTTTGGGGCTTTGACAAGCATGGCTGTTATGACAATGGGCGCATATGCGCTTTCCAGAAAGCGGTTAAAGGGAAGAAGATTCATAGGTATGATGATTTCTTTTACAATGTGGTTTAATGCGGGCATAATTCCTTTTTATCTCAATATGGATTCTCTTCACCTTACTAATTCCAGGGCGGGAATCATCTTTGGCTTTGCATGCTCCGCCTTTTATATAATAATACTTAGAAGCTATTTTGAAGGTATACCTATAGAACTTGAAGAGGCCGCGAAGGTGGATGGAATGTCTAATTTCGGCATACTATTAAAGATAATGCTGCCGTTATCGACTCCTGTGTTAGCTACAATTGGGCTGTACTGCGTAGTTGATCGCTGGAATGGATATTTTTGGGCTATGATTTTACTTAAGGATATAAATCTTATTCCTCTTCAAGTACTATTAAAGAAACTTATTGTAGAAAAGGACGTACTTGCCAGCATGGATAGCGGAGGCTCTTCATTTGCCTATACCCAGGAAACTCTTATTGATGCGATTATTGTTGTTTCCATAGTTCCAATTCTTGCTATTTACCCGTTCGCCCAGAAATATTTTGTAAAGGGGCTGACAGTCGGGTCCGTAAAAGGATAGATGCACATTTTTGTGCTCTAAAATATATCAATAAAAATATCTAAGGGAGGAAAATTAAATGAAAAAGAGACAGAATTTATTAGGTTTGCTTTCAATTTCTATTGCAGCAGTATTGATATTTACATCCTGTACGTCAAAACCAGGCAAAAGTACTACTACAGTAGATGGTAGTTCAACTTCATCTAACAGTAAGTTTCTCTGCAGCAATAAGCCTGTGACTCTTACGGCACATATCCATTGGGGCAATGTTTATGTACTTAATGATAACTGGACAATTACAAAAGAAGCTGCAAAAATGACAAACATATCTTTAAAGGGTACAGCGTCCCAGGCCGAGACGGATTCAAAGCAGGCCTTCAACCTTATGATCGCCAGCAAGAATATCCCGGATATCGTGGGTGGTAACAGAGATGACATCAATAAATATGGTACGGAAGGCGCATTTGTTCCGCTAAATAATCTAATAGATAAATATGCCCCGCATATCAAAAGTTTTCTTAACGAAAACCCTGATGTCAAAGCCGCTATAACCGCTTCTGATGGCAATATCTATCAGATACCTACTGTTTACAGGTCTTCTATTTCTGAAGGGTGGTTCATAAGGAAGGATTGGCTGGATAAGCTCAATCTTAAAGTCCCTACGACGGTCGATGAATTGCATGATGCATTGAAGGCATTTGTAACAAAGGATCCTAATGGAAATGGCAAGCCTGATGAAGTCGGTGTTTTCACAAGGCTAGCAGGTGCTCAGGATAATAAGGTACTTAGCGTACTTTCGCTATTTGGAGTAAGCGATTACTGGCATACAAATGCCAATGGAAAAGTCGAATTAGGCCTTTACACACCTGAGTACAAACAGGCAATCAAAAATGTATCCAAGTGGTATTCAGAAGGATTGATGATAGACAAGGAAATATTTACAAGAGGTTCAAATTCAAGAGATATCCTTTTCCAGGCTAATAATGGTGGTGTCATACATGACTGGATACCTTCAACAAGCAGCTATAATACGAAAATAGCTTCAAAGGTTCCAGGATTCAAGCTGGTTGGCATGCTTCCGCCGAAAGACATCAACGGAAATCAGTGGGAGGTTGCCAACAGGGATAAGCTCCCGGGTTCAGGGTGGTCAATGTCTTCCAATAACAAGCACCAGACTGAAACCATGAAATATATGGATTTCTGGTATACAGACGAGGGTGTAAGGCTTTCAACGTACGGCATCGAAGGGGATACTTATACTATGGTTGACGGCAAGCCGCAATATACGGATAAAGTTCTTAAAGCTTCTAACCCGATTAATGATTATATGAGAAAAATAGGCGGACAGATTGAGGATATGGGTTACTTACATGATGCTTCATATGAGAACTTTATGACTGATGATGAAGGACGCAAGACTATAGAGCTTTATCAGAATTCTGGTGTTATAAACAAAATGAATGTTAAACTTCCGCCGCTTGGTTTTAGTGAGAAAGAGCTAGATATAGTCACTTCCAAGTATCCTACATGCAGGACATATATGTTGGAACAGCTTCAGAAGTGGACATTGGATGGAAGTAGTATAGATGGTGAGTTTGACAAATATATGTCTACATTAAAATCGATGGGTATTGAAGATGTTATTTCAGTTTATCAGACTGCATATGATAAAATAAAAAGTGAGATGAAATAGGCTTTAAACAAAAGAAATGCCTTATCAGGAGGTAAAAAAATATATGAAAGGATGTTTCGTCGGTAAAAAGAATAGCGATAAGTTATTTTATGTCTATGACAGTGGACGGCGTGAACTTTTTAAAAGGGAAATTGAAATTTACCCCGAAATAATTAATAAGGATAATCTCGAACAAAATAAAGAGTATTTGAAACAGGTGGAGATAATACTCTCCACCTGGGGTATGGAAAGTTTTACCGGGGAACAATTAGATAAATACTTTCCTAATCTGAAGGCGGTATTTTATGCGGCAGGTTCTGTACGATATTTTGCTTTGCCTTTTTTAGAAAGAGGAGTAAAAATTATAAGCGCATGGGGCGCTATGGCAATTCCGGTCGCAGAATTTACCGTAGGAGAGATATTGCTTGCCAATAAAGGGTATTATATCGCAATGTCGAGGTATAAAAAATATGGTTATGAAAATAGCCATGATCTGTCTACAATGAAATTTCCAGGTACATATGGCACAAAAGTAGGTATCTTAGGGGCAGGTATGATAGGATCGCGGGTAATAAAGATGCTCAAAAATCATAATGTCGAGTTAATGGTTTTTGATCCATTTATGAGCGAGCTTAAGGCTGATAATCTTGGGGTCAAAAATTTCTCTCTCGAGGAAGTTTTTGCCGAGTGTCAAACCATTTCTAATCATATAGCCAACAATGCTCAGACTGTCGGGATGCTCGATTATAAACTTTTTAGTCTCATGAAAGACAATGCTGCTTTTATAAATACCGGCAGGGGTGCGCAGGTTGTGGAAGAAGATCTGGCAAGAGCTCTAAAAGAAAAGCCGGACCGGTGTGCCATCCTCGATGTTACATGGCCGGAGCCTTGCCCAAAGGATCATGAATTCTGGAAATTGCCCAATGTATTTATATCTCCTCATATAGCAGGTTATGCTTCTGCAGAAGTTGGAAGAATGGCCGACTATATGCTTAAAGAACTTAAAGGCTTTATTGCGGGAGAGAAATTGCAATATGAAGTTAGTATACCTATGCTTTCTACAATGGCATAATTTTTTTAAAGAGGTGAATATCGGTTGAAATTAGCGTTTACAACACTGGGAAATCCCGACTGGAGTTTTGACAAAACATTAGATGAAGCCCAAAGGATGGGTTTTGAGGCTATCGAAATCAGAGGCATCGAGGGCAAGATGCGCGCTGATGAGATTACCCAATTCTTAGAGCAAAACCAGTATGAGACCAAGGCTAAATTAGCATCACACAAACTTGAGATATGTGGATTTGGTACTTCTGTAAAATTCGATGAATTCGATAAATATGAGGATTATATGGCTGAAGGAAAAACTGCAATTGACATTTGCTCGCAGATGGGTATCCCATCAATAAGGGTATTTGGCGATAGGATTGTTTCCAAAGATATAAGGGAAGCTGTTATCCAAAATACTATAAAAGGCATAAGGCAGCTATGCTCCTATGCAGTGGGTAAAAATGTCAAGGTACTTCTGGAAACCCATGGCGATTTCAATACTATTGAAAATGTCACGGATGTTATAAATGGAGTAAAAGATCGCACTGAATTTGGAATATTATGGGATATTGAACATACGGATAAAGTTTATGGAAATGATTATATGAAATTTTATGATCAAGTTAAACATTATATTCTTCATGTTCATATTAAGGACCATCTTAAGATGGATGGGGAATACCGTCTTTGTATGGTTGGGGAAGGTAATATTCCAATCAAGAGTATTGTAAGGACTTTAAATGCCGACGGCTATGCAGGTTATATGTCTCTTGAATGGGAAAAAAAGTGGCATCGGGAACTTCCTGAACCTGAAATTGCCTATCCGGCTTATGTGAAATTTATGCAAAATATATAAGGGGGTGTAAGCCATGAGGAAGTTAAGGGTCGCAATAATTGGTTATGGGCGGAGCGGAAGAAATATACACAGGAAACTTTTGTCTCAACTTACTGACTTGTTTGAGATTGTAGCTTTTGTAGACAAGGATCCTCAAAGAAGGGATCTGATTAGAGAAGAAAATAACTGTGAAGTTCTGTCCGATTATATTGAGCTTTATGGAAGAGCGGATATAGATTTTGTAGTCAATTCATCATTCAGTTGCAATCATTCACCTATATCCTTAGAATTGTTGAAACATGGATTCAATGTGCTGTCAGAAAAACCTGCCGCAGGATCGGCAGAGGATTTTAAAAAAATAATGAAAACCGCGGAGGAAACAGGCAAATCCTATTATATATTTCAGCAATACCGCTTTGCGCCGTCATATAGAAAAGTAAAAGAGGTAATAAAATCTGGAGTACTTGGCAGAATAGTCCAGGTAAATCTGAATTATTCGGGGTTCAGCCGCAGATGGGATTGGCAGACCGTACAGGATTTTACAGGAGGCAGCCTCTTTAATACAGGCCCCCATCCTGTCGATCAGGCTCTCGATTTAATGGGTTTCCCGGATGAAGTTAAAGTTGTCTGTTTTATGGATAGGGCGCATACTTATGGAGATGCAGAAGACTATGTAAAATTGTTGCTTAAATCTCCAAATGTTCCCGTTCTTGAAGTGGAAATTTCGAGTTGTAATGCCTATTCGGAATATACTTATTTAGTTCAGGGTACGAGGGGAACTTTAAAGGGTACTACAAATAAACTCGACTGGAAATATTATATCGATAGCGATGAAGAGGCAAGAAAGCTTATTATTGAACCTTTAAGAAATGAAAAGGGCGAGCCCATTTATTGTTCTGAAAAGCTTAAGTTTCATAAAGGTAATTGGATGGCCAAAGGGGAAGAAGCTGATGACTTTAATGCGAAGGGATTAATGTTCTATCGTAAGTTCTACGACAGCATGGTAAACAAAAAGCCCTTCCCGATCACGCAGGATCAGGTGCTCAAGCAAATTGAAGTAATTGAGGAATCGCACAGGCAGAATGAAAAAACTTTAAATAAATTTATTATTATATAAAAGAAACAGTCTCCCCATAGGATATAGATATTCCATGGAGAGACTGTTGTTCACTGTTTAATTACAAAAACGTTTTAAACCTCAATGCCTTCAGGAGGATTTTTTAAATGAAATATAACTTTTTCAGAAAAATTCTTATTACATATAATATAATAATATTTACTATCATATCTATAATTTTTATAGGCTACTATATAAAAATACAAAGTAATACTCAGCAAAGGATAAATAAGTCTAATTCCATAAACTTTTTAGCATATGTAGATGATTGTGAAGAGCTTTTTAATAATATAAATTATACTGCAGAAGCTGTCAAGGCGACAAAGAGTATCGATATGTTTATGTATAGCTCAAGCAATGATTACTATATTAAAATGACGCAGCTTTTTAATGATCTTTCAGTTTTGAGTCAAAACATGCATGAAAGGCAGTTTACTATAGTTGTGCATAAAATTAATGACAATACAGCAGTGTCAAATGTTTCTACTACAACGGTTGATGCTGTTTTAAATGAATTGAATATAGATCCGGATACATATAGAAATATAGTTTCAAAGTTACCTGAGAATTCTCTCGATATGGGGCATTATATTTTTACCGATAATTATGTGATATATGTTACTTCGAAAAGATATATCGACAATAAAATGATAATAATGTTGATCTTGGATGCTCAAAAATTTAAGATGAGTAACTTTAGTGAGAATATGGCTGTCTCTTTTACGCTATCTGGCAGCGATTCTACTGATTTGCGCACTAATATATTAAAACCGGCAATCGCATTCGATACCGCTAATGCAAAAATGCAGGAAGGCCTTTATAATAAAAAATACGGCTCTGTAACATATAAATGGATTAATTCGAGATTCTTGAATCTTGATTATTTTTATTATACTGATAATTCAATTGCCGACAAAAATATGGTAATTACAATTTTAGATATGTTTTTTGCGCTTTTAGGAACTTGTGCATTGGCTTTTGTCCTGATTTTATATGGATCAATCAGGCTTTATAAGCCAATTAGAAAACTTATCGATGCCTTTAAATTTTTAAATATAAATGAGAATCAGTTCCAGATTTCGAATAATGAAATAGATTATATCGCTGAGCAGGTTCATAACACGAAAAATTTGAATCAGGAACTTACTAAAAAGATTGATGACAATAATAAATATATCGAGGATAAACTTATTTATGAGATATTAACTGGAAGCTATTGTAAAGAAACGGTAGACGTTGAGCTTGCAAAATTAAATCTTGGCTGGTTCTATGAAAAGTGCTTTGTGGTTATATTCGAATTTTCAAATCATAATAATGAATTGATTATAAAAGAACCATCTTTTTTAAATAATGTGAAAAATTTTATTTATGAACAGTTAATCGAGAATTTCAAATGTAGAAGTCTGCTATACGGAGACATTCCATTATGCTTTGTTGTCAACTGCAATAGCATATTGATACTTAAAGAAAAACTCAATAATCTAGTTTATAGTATCAATACCTCCTTTAACATGTTATCGTCGGTATATATAGGTAGCATGAGTGAAAGTATAACTGAGCTCAGAAAATCATTTATTACTGCTTGCAGGCTTTTAGACAATAAGAATCTAATTTCCATAAGAAATATATATGATTACAGGGATTTAGACGAACTTCCGGAAAGTTTAGTTGTATATCCGATCAATACTGAATTGCAATTAATCAATGCCGTTGACAAGAATAATAGAGAAGAAGCAATGCGGATTATAGAATATATATTTGATGAATATGTCAATAAATTTTTTGAGAACAAAGAGGACAGGGAGCTTATAGTAATAACGCTAGCGAATACTATAAATAGGGTACTTCAAAAGACGGGATTTAAAATTAGTTATATATTCGGCAATGGAAAGATTCCTTATCTTGAACTTGGAAAGTGTAACAATAGTTCTTCTCTTAAACAATATATCATCAACGTTTTTGATAAGATATTAGATGAGGTGCAAAATGCCAACGAAGTAAAACTTAATCAACTCAAAAAAAATTTAGCTGAATATATCAATAAAAACTTAAGTACTAATATATCATTGCTTAGTATATCTGAACACTTTAATCTTTCGCCCAATTATATGAGCTATATTTTTAAGACAGCCATGGGAGATAATTTTAAGGATTACCTTACAAAGAAACAATTTGAGGCGGCAGCTACTATATTAAAAGAGGACCCGTCTATAAAGCTTATAGATCTTGCTAATAATGTCGGCATAGGTAGTGTCAATACTTTGATTCGAATATTTAAAAAGTATTCAGGAGTTACACCGGGACAATTTATAAAGGAAATCATATAAAAAGGCCGCACAGAAACATCAGCATAAAGCACCCTAAGGGTGCTTTATGCTGAACATTTATTCTGTTCCTTAAGGAAATTTTAATAATTATATTATTTATTACGGAATGAATTGTGGATATAATTATATAAAAGGTATGTCAATTTTATGCTATGATAAAAGTAGATTCCGGGGTGAAATGATGTCGATAAAATTCAGGCTTTTGTTTTCATATATAGCTATGCTTGTAATTCCGATAGTTCTGTCTTTGCTTGCTGCAATTATAATCAGGAGTGCTGTTTTTGGAAGCAGTGCCAATGCCAACTTTTTCAAATTTGGCAATGGGCCACAAAGGAGGCTTCTGACGGAAGGCACAGATGTGTTCAATGATATAAAATTCACTGCTTCAAATAATCCTGAAGTATTGAAAGATGCCAGATTCTTAAACAGTATAGATAAAAAGCTTATGATAATCAATACGGGGCTCGTAGTGAGGAGAGAAAACAAGATCGTCTATACATCCAGAATACTTTCAGGTGTCAATTTCTCAAATGAGCTTCCTCAATTTGGGGCAACGGATGAATACAGGCACGATCCGGTGCTGGTTGGAAACAAAGTTATGTTTATAAGGCAGCATGATTTTTATTTTACAAACAAACAAAAAGGCAGCGTATTTTTACTGACCGATGTCAGTACCGCAGGCCAAAATGAGAAAAAATTTATGGGCATTATGGTAGCTGTTGTTACGATTATTTTAGTTCTGACAAATAGCATTCTAACATATCTTGTCTCAAAAAGTATCGTTAATCCCTTAGTATCATTGAAACATGCCGCGGAACAGATCAAGATGGGCAATCTTGATTGTGAGGTGAAGATTAGATCGAGCGATGAAATAGGCGAACTCGGGGAAGCATTTGAAGAGATGAGGCGGCAGCTTAAATATTCTATGGATCAAAAAATACAATATGAAAATAACAGGAAAGAGCTTATATCCAGCATTTCTCACGACCTGAAGACCCCGATAACTGCCATAAAGGGATACATTGAGGGAATCATGGATGGGGTTGCGGATTCGAAGGAAAAGATGGAAAGATATATTAAGACGATTTATTCGAAATCCAATGATCTTGATAAAATGATAGATGAATTATTTTTGTTTTCAAAGCTTGACTTAAAAAGGGTTCCGTTCAACTTTGAGGGAATAGATATAAAAAAATATCTTGCCGATTGTATAGAGGAATTTCAGTTTGACATGGAAAAGAAAAATATCAGTATGAAATTGAATATAGAATATGCTGGAGAATTAATGGTTATAGGAGATAGGGAAAAGATTAAGAGGGTGGTGACAAATATAATCAATAATGCTATAAAATACATGGACAAACAAAACAGCAAGATAGATATAAACTTAAGTTCAGATGCCGAATATGCAACTATTGAGGTACACGACAACGGACATGGCATATCAAAAGAGTCACTTCCTTATGTCTTCGACAGTTTTTATCGTGCGGACCCGTCAAGAAATTCGAAAACAGGGGGAAGCGGCCTCGGGCTTGCCATAGCAAAGAGAATAATAGAAGAACATGGCGGTAAGATATGGGCAAGCAGCGAATACGGAAATGGAACAAGTATATATTTTACCTTGAAGAGGGCAGACAGGGAGAGAGAACAATGAAAAGAATTTTAATAATCGAAGACGAAGAAAGCATAGCTGAACTGGAGAGGGACTATTTTGAAGCCAGCGGCTTTAAGGCAGACATTGAGCAAAGAGGAGATACGGGTTTAAAAACGGCGCTTGCCAGAGATTATGACTTGATAATACTTGATTTGATGCTGCCAGAGATAGACGGGTTTGAGGTGTGCAAAAAGATAAGAGAAAAAAAGAACATCCCTATTTTGATAGTATCTGCCAGAAAAGAGGACATCGATAAAATCAATGGGCTCGGCCTCGGGGCCGATGATTATATCACAAAGCCTTTCAGCCCAGGTGAATTAGTGGCGAGGGTAAAAGCACATATTGCAAGATATGACAGGCTGATCGGCAGCAAAGAACAGAAGGATGATGTGGTAAAAATAAGAGGAATTGTGATCGATAAGAGCTCAAGAAGGGTTTTTGTCAACGATAAAGAAATAGTTTTGACAAATAAAGAATTTGATCTCCTTACGCTATTTGCATCCAATCCTAACAGGGTTTTTTCGAAAGAAGAGCTATTTGATAAAATATGGGGAATGGATTCTATAGGCGATATCACAACCGTAACGGTTCATATTAGAAAGATAAGGGAAAAGATAGAGGTGGATCCTTCGAATCCCCAGTATATCGAAACATTATGGGGAGTTGGCTACAGGTTTGAAATATAAGGTCATGGCACGTTTTGCAAGAAATACGCCTTCATGTTTATTTAAGAAAAATTTAAGGATTTTTATATGGCATGTTCACAATTGAAAGTTAATATTTGAATATATTATCAATTTGAATAGGGGAGACGCAATATGATCAAAATTAAAAAAACGGTTCGGAGAAATATTATAATAGCTGTTGTTTGTATCGCAGTTATAGGCGGCGCATTTGCGATATACAGAGCCGTGGCCCGCAAGAATAGGACGGCGCCTGTAAGTTTCAATTATTCCGTAAAAACGGGAAGCATAAAAAGCACGGTGTCTGCGATAGGTACGATATCGCCTTCAGATACGAGATATATTACGGCCCCGGATGGAAGTACCGTACTTACGGTAAATTGCACCGAGGGTCAGACAGTCAAAAGTGGAGATACTTTATTTACTTTATCAAATGATCAAACAAAGCTTGATTTAAAAAAATCCCAGATAAACTTATCACAGCTTCAAAATTCGCTAAAAAGTTTAAAAGACCAGAAATCACAGCTTATTATATATTCTACTGTCGGCGGGATAGTAAAAGCTGTTAATGCGAGCACGGGAGACAGCGTATCGCCTCAGATGGGCGGACAAAGCGGACTAATACAGATAGAGGATACTTCTGTGATGAAATTAACCATATCGGGAAATGATCCCACAATAAGCGAGATTAAGATCAATATAGGGCAAAGCGTGCAAGCCGTTATAAATGGGAAAAATAAGACGCTGAAGTTGCTTTCAAATAGCAAGGAATCAGGAATGGTATTTCAGGTCATGGACAAATCAGGATTAATCTGGGACAGCAATTATAATGTTACCAAATTGTCAGGCAAGGATGTGAATGCAACGGGGCTGACTTCAGGTGACGTGGTTACTGTAAATCCAAAACAGAGCGGTACTATTGCAAATATATATGTAAGTGCAGGCAGCACTGTGAAAAAAGGCCAGAAGTTGATCGCTACAAAAAGCGATGACATTGATAATCAAATACAGACGGCTGAAGTTAATATAGAATCTGCCCAATTGGATGTATCGGATAAGCAAAAATCGGTGGATGCTTTAACGGTGAAGGCGCCTGTAGACGGAGTAGTATTCAATATACAGGTTAAGGCGGGAGATGAAGTTGGGACATCATCGTCGGCTTCATCAGCAAGTTCTAGTTCCAGTTCCGGGAATGCAAATTCTTCAAGTGCAAATTCTTCAAGCACGACCGCAAGCAGTAGAAGTTCTCAAACTTCCGTATCGTCTTCTGATGCTATTGCAACAATAGAAAACAGATCGGCAATGCAGGTAATCGTACCTGTCGATGAACTTGATATAGGCAACATAAAGGTTGGCCAAAGCGCCGAAATAACGGCGGATGCGTTTAAAGACAAGGTATATAACGGGAAAGTATCGAATATCGCGGCAAATGGTACAGTACAGAATGGAAGTGCAACTTTTAACGTTACCATAGATATCGACAGCCCTTCAGGTTTAAAAACAGGAATGACCGCCAATGTTTCGATAATAACGGCCTCTAAGGATAATGTACTTCTTGTTCCGATAGATGCCGTTCAGGATATTGGGAGCAATAAATATGTGGAAGTAAGCGAAGGAAATTCAGTTACGCGAAAAAAAGTTGAGATCGGTATAGTAAATTCCGACTATGCCGAGGTTGTAAGCGGGCTAAGCGATGGAGATAAGATTGTAATGCAGGTCAGGGGGACTTCATCGGGCAGCAGCACTCAAAATCAATTCAGAGGATTCCCGGGAATGAGCGGCCAGGGCGCCGGTTCCATGGGAGCAAACAGGCAGTTCAGGCAGTCAAATAATTAAAGGCAGGCGGCATCTATGATAAAAATAAACAATATTACTAAAATATATAAAACGGGAAATGTAGAGGTTGCAGCATTAAGGGGAGTAAGCTTTGAGATAGATAAGGGCGAGTTTACGGCGATAATCGGGCCGTCCGGATCAGGTAAATCAACTCTTATGAATGTGATAGGATGCCTTGATATACCGACGGGGGGAGAATATATACTGGATGGCGTAAATGTGTTTACTCTTAATGATAATGAGCTTGCAGATATCAGGAATAGAAAAATAGGTTTTATATTCCAGGGATTTAACCTTCTTCCCAAACTAAATGCTGTCGAAAATGTAGAGCTTCCGCTCATATACAGAGGTACACCTGCAAAAGAGAGGCTTGAAAAGTCAAAGCAAGCGTTGGAGATCGTAGGACTTGGCGATAGAATGCGTCATAAACCATCTCAGCTTTCGGGCGGCCAGCAGCAGCGGGTAGCGATAGCGAGAGCTCTTGCAGGGAACCCTCCCGTGATTCTTGCCGATGAGCCTACAGGAAACCTTGACAGCCAATCGGGAAAAGAAGTTTTAGATACTCTTATCAACTTGAACAAAAATGGTACAACTATCGTATTGATAACTCATGACATGAATATTGCATCGAAGGCAAAAAGAATCATACAGATTATGGATGGCAGGATACTCAAGGATGAGAGAATAGGTGCGTAAGGGGGGACAAATATGAATAAGTTTTTACAGGCTATAAGGCTTGGTCTTGGAGGCATAGGAGCAAATAAGATGCGGTCCTTCCTTACGATGCTTGGAGTCATAATCGGGGTTGCGGCCGTCATCACATTAGTATCCCTCGGCAGAGGTGCTACTGCAAATGTATCCAAGCAAATAGAAGGAATGGGTTCGAATCTGATAGTCGTAAATATAAGGGGCAGGGGAAACGGTGTCACACTGAGCTTTGACGAATGCATGAGCTTAAAAGACAAACAGGGCATAGGCGCTGTGGCCCCTTCGATTTCAGGAAGCGTTACGGCAAAATATAACAACACCAAATACAGTACATCTATTGAAGGTATAGTGCAGGATGATAGTACTGTAAGAAACGATAATGTTGGCCGTGGAAGATTCATAACTTCGATGGATGTTGAGTACAGCCAGCCGGTAGCAGTTTTAGGCACAACTGTTGTCGAGCAGCTATTTAAGGGAGTAAATCCGATAGGATCAACTATCAAAATAAACGGTTATGAATATAAAGTAGTCGGCATTCTTGAGTCAAAGGGCGGGTCGTCTCTTACATCAAATGATGACAGGATCTTGATACCTATAACTGCCGCCGAGAAGATAACAGGCGACAAAACTATAAGGAACATATATATAAAAGCAAAGGATGCAAATTCCGTAAATATGGCGGTATTTGAGCTTAACAATTATCTTTTGAGGAAATTCAGAGTTGATACGGCATATACAGTATTCAACCAGCAGGAGGCCCTTAATACATTAACCACGGTAACCCAGACGTTGACATTGTTTTTAAGTGCCATAGCGGGCATATCGCTGCTTGTCGGAGGCATAGGCATAATGAATATAATGTTAGTATCGGTTACTGAAAGAACCAGGGAAATAGGAATAAGAAAAGCGATAGGCGCAAAGAGAAGGGACATACTGCTTCAGTTCTTGATAGAGGCGATGGCTTTGAGCGGAACAGGTGGGATCGTAGGCATTTTACTTGGAAGCGGCCTTACATCGATTATAGGCAAGGCGATAAAGATAAGCGCCCTACCTTCCGTAGATACAATGTTTTTGTCGTTTATGTTTTCGCTTGTAGTCGGCATCGTGTTCGGAATATACCCTGCAAATAGAGCGTCAAGGTTGAACCCTATCGAAGCGTTGAGGTTCGAGTAATATTTCTTCAGATTGATATATTAAAAAAAGAACAGGTGGTTCATTTCTTGCCGCCTGTTCTTTTGAAGTTACTCGGGCATTTCTTGTAGTAGGCACAATTGCTGCAGCAGCTCGGGCAGTCTCCGGAAGAGCTCTTTTTTATGTGTTTGTAAAGCATATATACTGCACCCAAGACTATAATCGCCGCTATTAATATTTCAATTAACATGATTTATCCACCTCACAATAATTTGCCTATATTAAACGCTGCAAAAGATGCAATCCACGCTAAAACAACCTGATATGAAACTGAAAAAAACATCATGCGTTTTCCATATTCTTTTCTGATAGTAGCTATTGTGGAGATACATGGGGTATAAAGAAGCACAAAAACCAGAAACGCATATGCGGAAGCCGGTGTAAAATAATTTAAAATCACGCCGCGCAAATTCTGACCGTACAGTACTCCCATGGTGCCTACCACGACTTCCTTTGCGATGATTCCTGTTAAAATAGCTACGGAATTTTGCCATGAGCCATATCCTAAGGGTTTAAATATCGGGCTTATGAACCTTCCTATATATGATAGCAGGCTGTTGTCGATATTTGAGAATCCGCTAAAATTAAAATTGGATAATAACCAGACAACAATGGAAGCTGAGAATATTATTGTGCTCATTTTCTTTAAAAAGCTTTCCCCTTTTCTCCATGTATGAAGCATCAGGTTTTTAAATTCAGGCATTTTATATTCGGGAAGCTCTATAATAAAGGGTTCATCCTTGTTTTTAAAGATTGTCTTGTTGAACAGCAATCCTATAAAAAAAGCCGATGCAATACCAAGCAAGTATAAGGAGAAGATAACCAGCATCTGCTTTCCAGGGAAAAATACCGAACTCAGCAATACATATACCGGAAGTCTCGCATTGCAGGACATCAACGGCACGATCAAGGCCGCAAGTTTTCTGTCTTTTTCGCTTTCCAACGTCCTGGTGGACATTATTGCAGGCACCGAACATCCAAAGCCTATTACAAGAGGTATAAACGCCTTGCCTGAAAGGCCCATCTTTCTCATAAGTTTATCCATTATAAATGCTGCCCTTGCCATGTACCCGCAATCTTCCAAAAATGATATTCCCAAAAACAATGCGAGTATAACCGGCAGAAACACTATTACGGCGCCGACACCGCCTATTATTCCTTCTGTAATTAAGGATTTAAACCATGCATCGCTATTTGCGAGCAGCTTTAATACAAACGGTGTAAAAATATTTTGTATAAAATCGCTGAACAGGTCGGAAAGAGGCTGACCAACCCAGTTGAATGTAAATTTAAAAATAATATATAATATTGCGAAAAATATGGGATACGCCAGGTATTTATTAAGTACGATTTTGTCGATCTTTTCAGTAGTTGTGACAACGTGACTTTTTGGTTCTGATACGCATTCTTTTAATATGTTTTCGATAAATGAATACATTTCCTTTTCATTATCGAAATGGAAATTATTATCAACAGGGGCATTAAAAAAATCGCTGTTGTTTAGCAGCTCCAGTAATTTACCTATTCCGATTTTTTTTGATGCCGATATCGGTATCGCGGTTACTCCCAGCATCTGTGAAAGTTTTTTGCAATCGATGTTTATTCCTCTGTGTTCAGCCACATCGATCATATTTAAAAGAAGTATAATAGGTTTATTGAACTGTTTTAGTTGCAATGTAAGATAAAGATTCCTGTTTAGTTCGGAAGCATCTACGATATTGATTATTACATTAACGTTTCCATTTATCAAAAACTGTTTTGAAATTTTTTCTTCGTTTGAAAACGTATCCATTGCATAAATTCCCGGAAGGTCGACAATCTTTATGTTTTTGCCTATATAACCTTCCTTCTTTTCGATAGTTACTCCCGCCCAGTTACCAACATACTGGTTTGAACCTGTCAAAAGATTAAAAAGAGTAGTCTTTCCTACGTTAGGGTTTCCAAGTAGTGCTGCGGTTATCATTTTAAGCCTCCATCACGTAAATATTTTTAGCATCTTTCCTTCTAAGGGCAAACTCAGAGCCCCTAACTTTGATTATGATGGGATCCCCCAACGGTGCGGACCCTTTTACAGTAACTTTTGTGCCTGAGATATATCCGAGGGCCATCAGTCTTTTAACAAGCCGCATATCTCCTTCGATATGCTCTATTAATGCGCTTTCTCCAGACTTCAAATCGTTTAAGCTCATATTGAACGCTCCTCTCATTAATAACTCTTCTCAATTACATTCTAATATCAATGATAATGATTGTCAATAAGATTTGGTAAATTTTAAGTTAAATTTATATATTTATAAATTCCCTTTGTCGGACATTTTTATACTGGACATATAAGCCAGAATAAGGCGCATCAAAATTATCTGAAGAATATTATGGGAAGAGCACTCTTGGGGGTTTCAAGATATGTTATAGTATCTTCAATTCGTAATTTGAAATCAGGCATAAATTCATATTACAAATCGAAGTTACAGGATAAAAATTTTTGGACATATATACATAACTTTGTTAGAATATCTATTGTGTAAATAAACGTAATTATCGCAGGAGGTTTAAAATGCTTGAGTGTGTTATATTCGATATGGACGGAGTAGTTATCGACAGTGAGCCTTTTCACTATACGGTTAATAAAGAAATATTCAAAAATTTAAATATCGACGTACCTGATAAAAAATATGTTATGTTCATCGGAGCAACCAACACTGCCATGTGGACATACTTAAAGAAGGAGTATAAACTTCCGCAAGACGTGAAACACTTGGTGAAGCTTGAAGAGGATGGAGTTATAAATTACCTCAAGAAAAATAAAGAACGTCCCATAGACGGAGTTTTGGAGCTTTTAAAAAGCCTTTCTAAAAAAGAAATAGCCATCGCTCTTGCGTCGTCATCCCCGCCGGATTACATTTATGCTGTCTTGAAATCTTTTGATATATATGATTATTTTAAAGAAGTCGTAAGCGGCGAATGGGTTAAGAGGAGCAAGCCTGCTCCGGATATTTTCCTCAAAACCGCCGATCTTCTGTCAATAGACCCTAAAAACTGTGTGGTTATCGAAGATTCGGAAAACGGTGTAAATGCTGCAAAGGCGGCCGGAATGAAATGCATAGGTTATAAGAATCCAAACTCAGGATGCCAGGATCTATCCAATGCGGATGCCATAGTGGATAGTTTAAAAAATTTCACTGTTCAAAGGATAGAAAAGTTGTTTTAAAAATTTTTTTATATTACAATCGCAGAGAAAATGTGTTTGCGGGCATTGCATATGCAATGCCCGCAAACATTATGTAATGAAATACAAAAAGACTTAACTTTTACAGATTTTTGCTTTTTGCCTGTGGAGAATCCGGATCCATTTGCATGAGCTCTATCCTGTTTCCGTCAGGATCTCTGATCCAGCTTTGATAGTTTAAATCCTTTCCCCTTACGGGTTCGGAGTCGATATGCACGCCCTTTGATCTTATACTTTCAACAGTTTTATAAATATCGTCCACTTCCAGGCACATGTGCGAATAGCTCCTATCCCTATTTGCCTTTTCTTTATCAGCTTTTGCGTAGAATAATTCTATGAACTGATTTTCTGAAACTTTTAAATACTGTATGAATGGATTCCCCTTTTCGTCCCTTAAATCAAAAGCCTTTTTCAATCCCAGTGCATTGCAGTAAAAATCCATCGATTTATCCATGTCTTTTACTTCAAATGCAAGATGTCCAATACCCTTTATCATATTTTAGACCTCCGATATAAATAATTTTCTTTAATTATAATTATACCACTTCTAACAGGCAGACTTCATCCTGAGATTGACGGTCGCTTCATATAAAAACGCTTCCCCGATTCTGGTTGCATCAGATAAGAAACATGTATCCAAAGTCGAATTGCTCTCGTGTAACAAGTTAAGGAGGTGATAAATAAAATAAATTATGACAAAAGTGAGGAGATTAAAATGAATTATATCGAGAAGTTCAGAAACATTGTCGTTGGGATAGATACAATGGTGCCCATAGCAGGGGGCAGATTTACAAAGGCGATAAACTTTGATAATGCTGCCACAACGCCGCCTTTCACCACTGTACTCCATGAAATCATAAATTTTGCGCCATGGTATTCTTCGGTACACAGGGGAACAGGGTTTAAGTCAATGGTATCTTCGGACGAATTTGAAAGGGCAAGGTCCGTTGTCCTCAAGTTTGTGAATGCCGACTCCGATAGTGATACGGTTATTTTTGTAAAGAATACCACGGAAGCACTTAACAAATTATCATATAGATTGTGTCAGGACGATAGAGAATGCGTGATATTATCAACCGATATGGAACATCATTCCAATGATTTGCCGTGGAGGGGCAAGTTCAAGGTAGATTATATAAATACGGATAGTTTCGGAATGCTGGATATGAATGATCTTGAGAGAAAGCTGAAAAAATACGGGGGCAGAGTAAAGCTGGTTACGGTTGCAGGTGCTTCAAACGTTACAGGTTATATAAATCCAATATATAAAATCGCATCGATCGCCCATCACTACGATGCCCTTTTATGTGTAGATGGTGCGCAGCTGGTACCTCATGTCTCTGTAGATATGCATCCTCGTCATGCCGGTGAGGATATAGACTTTTTGGCTTTTTCAGCCCATAAAATGTATGCTCCTTTCGGCGCAGGGGTGCTTATAGGACCAAAGCATATCTTCCAAAAGGGGGAGCCTGATTATGTGGGAGGCGGAACTGTAAAAGTTGTGACCCACAACACTGTATTATGGGATGATCCGCCTCACAATGAGGAGGCCGGTACTCCGAACTTAATGGGTATAGTAGCGCTTTGCGAAGCGATAAAGACTTTGAATATGATAGGCATGGACAGAATACACGAATATGAGACCTCAATCACCCGTTATACACTTGAAAGGTTGAAAGTTATTCCAGGGGTAAAAGTGTACGGGGATATATCGGGCAGATGCAAGAGGGTCGGGGTTATACCATTTAATATAGAAGGAATGCATCACAGCAAGGTTGCAGAAATACTCTCCCATGAAGCCGGAATAGCAGTCAGGGACGGCTGCTTTTGCGCCCAGCCATATGTTCAGAAACTTTTGAATACAAAAGATGAAGAAATACAAAAATATTTAAAGGATCCTGATATGTTAAGAGCAGGGATGGTGAGGATAAGTTTCGGCTTTTACAATAATGTCAGGGAAATAGATGTATTTTTGGATATGCTAAGAAAAATTGTATATAATATGGAATATTATTCAAAAAAATACAAAAGCTAAAAACAGTATTGAAATTTTACTATATGCATGAGCATTAAAATTATAGTATAATGGAGGATAGAAATTATGGATAAAAAGTTAAATCTGCTGATATTCAGCGGGGAATACGACAAAGCTCTTGCAGCGTTTATACTGGCGAATAATGCGGCCGAGCTTGGTGCCAAGGTAACCATGTTTTTCACATTCTGGGGGCTTCTTTTAATGAGGGATCCTGATAAAATGACGCTTAAGGATAAAACAGCTTATGAAAAAATCCTTGAAATTACAGTTCCCAAGGGGCTTGAAGGACTGCCCCTATCCAATATGAATATTGCAGGTTTGGGCAAAAAGATGCTTCTTGGGATGATGAAGGATTCAAAATCTCCTACGCTTAAGGAATTTGTATCAAACGCTAGAGATAAGGGAATAAGATTTTGCGGTTGCCAATTATCTATCGAAGTCATGGGCTTTAAAAAGGAAGAGTTCATACCAGAGCTTGAAATAGTCGATGCAAAGGAGTACTTAAAGGATGCCATGGAGGCAGATATGCAGCTTTTTATATAAATACTGCGGGGGTGTTGTTATTATGAGCGTTGGAACGATACTTATTCTGGCGGGTTTTTTTATTATAATATTAGTAAATATAGTCAGCATGAAAAAGAATAAGAGGTATTGACTTGTGTTTAGGGGGGTATCTGATTGAAGGAAGTTAAAGAATGGATAAAGAGCTTTTTATTTGCGCTCGCCATCGTAATACCGATAAGCATATTTTGCAGGCCGACTGTGGTCAGGGGATCGTCCATGCAGCCTACCTTATATGATAGGAATATCGTTGTAACCCAGAAAAACATCGGGAGTTTAAAACATGGTGAAGTCGTTATTTTTGATGCAAGGCCCATCGATGATGAGCTATACATAAAGAGAGTCATAGGACTTCCGGGAGAAACAGTTGAAATAAAAGGCGGTTTTGTCTATGTCAATAATAAAAAGTTGGATGAGCCGTATCTTGAGAGCGACACAAGGACGGATCCGGATATGAAGGTAATCGTCCCCAAGGGGGAAGTCTTCGTGCTTGGGGATAACAGGTTGGTAAGCCAGGACAGCAGGGTGATAGGTACAATACCGATAAAAAAAATCAAAGGGCATGCATACTTCAGGGTTTTTCCATTTAATAAAATGGGAAAGTTTTAAAGAAAAGTATTTTGAACAATGGGGGAGAAAATATGTTGATATTAAAAGCGATAATAATGGGAATCGTAGAGGGCATTACGGAATTTATACCCGTATCTTCAACGGGACATCTCATAATCACGGGAAGCATAATAAATTTTACAGGTGACTTTGCAAAGATGTTTGAGGTTGTGATACAGCTTGGCGCGATACTTGCAGTAATATACTATTATAGAAAAAAGATAGCAGGTTCATTAAAGAATTTGGCTCCCGGCAAATGGGGTTTTAGCATGTGGTCTAAAATTCTGATAGCTTTTATTCCCGCAGCCATAATAGGAATACTTGCCGATAAATACATACAAAAATATCTGTTTTCACCTTTTACCGTTTCAATTGCGCTTATTGTCGGTGCCATAATGATGCTTTTAGTAGAAGCTGCGTTTTCAAATTATAAGACGAACACCATGGACGGCACGACAACCGGCCAGGCATTTACGATAGGCGTTGCCCAGTGTATGTCTTTGTTTCCGGGCATGTCGAGGTCGGCCTCGACTATAATGGGAGGAATGATGGCAGGCCTTTCAGTAAAGGCTGCCGCTGAATTTTCATTTTTCCTTGCCATGCCTACCATGATAGCGGCAACGGGTTACTCGCTCTTAAAGGGTTTTATGGCAGTTACCGCAATTGAATGGGCGGCACTTGCCGTCGGATTTATAGTATCTTTTATTGTGGCCTTGTTAGTAGTAGATATGTTTTTAACATATCTTTCAAGGCATCCTTTAAAACCCTTTGCGTATTACAGGCTGTTTGCAGGTGTACTGATGCTTGTTCTTGTATTGTGCGGCATCGTAAAATAGGAGCCTATTTTTATAACTCTCATAATCCTCTCCGCTGTTTGCTGAAGATAGGAGCTTCCATTTTTAATTGCTTCGTCAAGGGTCATAGGTTTATCTACAATTGAAAATATGCTGTCGAATCCCTTGTCATAGAGCGTGCGGGCATCCTTACCTATACCGCCTGCTATGGCTATGACGGGGATATTTTTTTCTTTAGCCGTTTTTGCAACACCATAGGGAGTTTTACCAAATGCAGTCTGGAAGTCTATCATTCCCTCTCCTGTTATTACAAGGTCAGCTCCTTTTATTTTTTCTCTTAGATTCGTCGTCTCTATTACAATATCGATTCCATTTTTTAATTTTGCATTCAGGAAGACTAGAAGACCTGCGCCGAGCCCTCCTGCAGCGCCGGAACCGGGTACATTTTTTATATCCTGTTTTAAGTCTTTCTTTATTATATCGGCATAATTTGAAAGGTTGCTGTCCAGGACTTTCACCATATGGTCATCAGCTCCTTTTTGAGGACCAAATACGTATGATGCGCCATCCGGTCCGCACAATGGATTGTTGACATCACATGCTGCTACAAAATTGCATTCCCTTAATCTTTTATCCATACCGCTTGTATCTATCTTTTCAAGTCTGCCCAAGGCCCCGCCCCCAAGACCTATATCTTTCCCGTCTTTATCTTCAAACTTTGCACCAAGTGCTTTAGCCATGCCTTCGCCGCCATCGTTTGTCGCGCTGCCGCCGATGCCTATAATGAAGTTCCTGCATCCTCTGTTTATAGCATGCATTATAAGCTCCCCCGTTCCATATGTAGTTGTCTTTAGCGGGTTCCTTTTATCTTCCGGTACCAGAGGAAGGCCTGATGCAGCCGCCATTTCGATTACGGCTGTTTTCCCATCGCCAAGTATGCCGTAAAAGGCCTCCACATCATTGAAAAGCGGGCCCTTTACATTTGCTTTTATGATTTTTCCACCCGTGGCATCTGCCAGCGATTGTACGGTGCCTTCACCGCCATCAGCCATTGGTATCTTTGTTATTTCTGCGTCGGGGAAAACCTTTCTTATCCCTATTTCTATGTTGTCCCCAACCTCTTTGGCAGTTAAACTTCCCTTGTATGAATCCGGAGCTACTACAATTTTCATATGAAAACCCCCAATCAAATTTAATACCTATATAAAATATAATCTGTATTTATAATGATGTAAATGCCAAAATATATAAAAAATAATAAGAACTTTTAGGCTTATGATATAACCGCAAGATAGCCACTGAAATGATATTATTAAAATATAAAATATGCGCATGAACGTTTTCGGTGCGATTGAAGGCAAATATACTTTCAATTCGTAATTTGAAATCAGGCATAAATAGGATAAGCTCAAATTACAAATCGAAAGAATCGAAGATAAATGTATCAAAAGCTGTGAAAAAGGTAGTAAAATAGTATTAGAATTTCAGAAGGGGGAAGGGGTTAATATATATGGAGTACTTAATAGGTATAGATATAGGCACATCAGGAACTAAAACGGTCATATTCAATAGACTTGGAGAAACAATAGCATCGCATACTGTTGAATATGAGCTTTTTCAGCCCGAAATAGGCTGGGCTGAGCAGCGTCCTGAGGATTGGTGGAATGCCGTATGTAAAACCATAAAGGCAAGCATTGAAAAAGCGAAAATTTCTCCGGAGGATATCAAGGGCATCGGACTTTCAGGGCAGATGCATGGTTTGGTATTACTGGACAGGAATAACAATGTTATAAGGCCGGCACTTTTATGGTGTGATTTAAGAACCGCAAAAGAGTGTGATGAAATAATGGACGGGGTGGGCCGCAGCAGGATTCTTGATATAACAGGCAACCCAGTGTTGCCGGCATTTACAGCTCCCAAAATACAATGGGTGAAAAACCATGAAAGGGAGAATTTCAATAAAATAAATAAGGTGCTTCTTCCGAAAGACTACATAAAATTCATGCTAACAGGTGAGTATTGCTCCGAATATTCCGATGCGAGCGGAACATCCATGCTTGATATCAAAAAAAGGGAATGGAGCTTGGAAATACTGGATTTCTTGGGCCTCAGAATAAATCAACTTCCAAGCCTTAAAGAATCGTGCGAGGTTATGGGATATGTAAATAAGCGTTCATCCGAACTTACAGGGCTTAAAGAGGGTACGCCAGTTGTAGGCGGAGCAGGGGATCAGGCGGCAGGAGCCATCGGAAATGGAATAGTAAAAAAAGGCATGATTTCCGCAACAGTCGGGACATCGGGGGTCGTTTTTGCATATACGGATAAAGTTACAATAGACAGAGAAGGCAGAGTGCAGACATTTTGCCATGCAATTCCAAATACTTGGCATGTGATGGGAGTTACAAATGGCGCCGGTCTCTCTTTCAGGTGGCTCAGGGATAATCTCTGTGATATTGAAAAATCGGTGTCTTTGAAAATGGGCAGGGATCCTTATGAATTTATGACAGCGGAGGCGGAAAAGGTTCCGGCAGGGTGTATGGGCCTTATTTATCTTCCATATATTATGGGGGAGAGAACGCCTCACTTGAATACAAAAGCAAAGGGAGTCTTGTTCGGCCTGTCTGCCATACATACCAAGAATCACATTATAAGAGCCTTTATGGAGGGAGTATCATACAGCCTCAAGGATTGCCTGTCGGTTATTAATTCCATGGGAATAGATGCCGCGAATATAAGGCTGTCCGGCGGAGGGGCCAGAAGCGAACTCTGGAAGCAAATATTAAGCGATATATTCGCATCAAGAGTATCGACAGTGAATTCAAAGGAAGGTCCCGCTCTCGGCGTTGCCATACTTGCGGCAGTTGGGACAGGGATCTACAAAAGCATCCAGGAAGCATGCGATGCATGCATAAAGGAAGTATCGGTAAAGATGCCTATCATGGAAAATGTCAACATATATAAAGACTTTTATGGTGTGTACAAAAATTTATATGTATCTTTAAAGGAACAATACGATATAACGGATGCGATAATTAGAAAATATGGCAAATGACAAAAACAAGCGGCCCCTAATCTAAAGGGGCCGCTTGAATCAGAATAGAAGGCTATAGATCTAAATCGAGTTCAATGACCGTATCATTTTCATCAGGCAGTTTTTGGCTTCCAAGTTCAATAAAAAGATCGTCCGGGTAGTTGCCGGTATTCCACGGCTTTAATAGTTTTACTTCAGAACCGTCTGACAGCAGTCGTGCTTTTGCAACCTTACCGTTTAAGCCCTTAAAATTGATGGGCCCTATGCCTCTATCGTAAATATGCGCATAGAGTTTTTTGCCGTTTTGGGTGTAACGTCCCCATTCAGGTTTAGCATATTGGGATTTTCCGCAGCCATAAACGCTCTTGCTGTTTTGTTTCATCCATTTGCCGACTTCGGACAGTACCTTAAGAGATTCCTCGGGTATTTCGCCTTTTGAATTAGGTCCGACATTTAGAAGCATGTTGCCGCCTTTACTTACACATTCGACAATGGCCCTTATAATTTGTTTTGGAGACTTGAAATCCTTATCTTTTGAGCAGTATCCCCAGTTGTTGTTTAATGTGATGCAGGCTTCCCATGGAAGGGGCAAACCGTCTTCATTCAGTACCCCTTCAGGAGGTATTATCTGTTCGGGACATTCAAAATCTCCTGCGTATATTTCGGGATTTCTTGATCTTAGATTTCCTCCAAGCCTGTTATCGATTATAATATCGCTTTGAAGCGAACGGACCATTTTAACAAGTTTTGATGCTTCCCATTTTTCACCCCTGTTATCATCATAGGAAAAATCAAACCATATGATATCTATCTTGCCATAATTTGATAATAACTCTTTGACTTGCCCGTGAAGATATTCTATATATCTTGAGAAATCATGCTTTTTATTTTTAAAATTCTCATTGCCTCTCATTGGATGATGGCTGTCTGAATATGCGGGGTAATCTTCATGATGCCAGTCCAGAAGCGAGTAATAAAGTCCTACTTTGAGGCCTTCCGCATGGAAAGCATCGACATATTCCCTGACGAGATCCTTTCCTGCAGGCGTATTTGTAGCTTTATAGTCTGTAAGCTTGCTGTCGAACAGGCAAAAGCCATCATGATGTTTGGCAGTCAGCACCGCATATTTCATTCCGGCATTCCTGGCGGCCCTTGCCCATTCTCTGGGGTTGTAGTTTACAGGGTTGAATTCTTTAAAGAAAGGCTCATAATCTTCAATGCTCATCCTTTCTTTTGATCTTACCCATTCACCCCTTGCGGGAATCGAATAGAGCCCCCAGTGTATGAACATCCCAAATCTTGCGTCGGTGAACCATTTTGTTCTTTTCTGCCTTTCAAGGTAGCAATCTGTAAGAATATTATCTCCCAATTTATATTACCTCCATTTATTTGATGGCAGGATACATTATAAGTTTATCTGAAAAATATTATGGAAAGAACCTTGCAGCTTAGCGATCGAAGTAACATTTTTCAAATAATATTGATATGTAACCGGCCGCGAGCTATCAAAATAAATTATACTTATACTGTGATATAATGTGAATGTAGTTAATTAACAATAATCTGTATAAAATTAACCTGTTGTATTGATTGAAATCAGGGTGAGAATATGAAAAATGAAATGGTAATCCTTAAGAATTATTTTGATAATATGCAGGTGAATTTGCTTACAACAGCATACACCAAATGCTGGAATGACTGGAGAGAGATCGACTATATACCCCAATTCAACAAGTTCTATTACATATGCGACGGCGAGGGGTGGCTTAAAATAGGCAACGACGAGTATTACCCGAAACCGGGGGAGCTCTACCTCATGCCTGCCGGAGTTTTGCAATCCTATTCTTATATAAGCAAAAATACATTTTTGAAATACTGGTGCCATTTTACTGCAACTGTCGGAGATATAAACATATTTGATATTATCAAAACGCCGCTGCATATAAAAATCGAAAACAGGGATGAAATAGAAAACGCGTTTAAAGAACTTATATTAAGCTATAAAAGTACGGGAATTACATCCTCCCTCAGGATAAAATCGGAACTTCTTGGCATAATAGCATTATTTTTTGAGAATTTTTCCGCGGATGATATACATATTTCAAGTTCATCGTCTGTCGGTGCGTTGAGCACGGTAATGAATTATATAGAAAAAAATATCGGGAAAAACATAAATGTCGAAGAACTTGCCAGGCTCGCAGGGTTTCACCCAAACTATTTTATAAAATTTTTCAGAAAGCATCTGGGAATTTCCCCCATGCAGTATATAAACAGAAAGAGGATGGAAATGGCCAAAGGGTTGATTAAAGCGACAGATATGACCATATCGGAAATTGCACGGCGGACAGGCTATAAAGATCCTTTCTACTTTTCTAAGCTTTTTAAAAAATATACCGGGTTTTCGCCTTCGGAGTATCGTAAAATTTGATGTACGAGTGCAATATTATTATAGTTTCAGGCAATTATTTGTGATGTAATGCAATGTTGCCCAATATATAATAAAATAGAAATATTTCTCGACTGCCGTGAAGATGTAGGAAAATTTATATTTTGTGGGGTGATAAATTGTCTATTAAGCCATGCAGGCCGAAATGGAAAGGCACGATGACGGACAGGGAAAGATTCAACAGGCAGATGCATTACAAATCCGTAGACAGATGCTTTAACATGGAGTTTGGATACTGGGATGAAAATTTTAAGGAATGGCCGCTGTTTTACGAAAACGGAATCAAAAACAACTATGAAGCCGATATATTTTTCAACTTCGATACTATGGATGTAATCGGAGGCAATACATGGATGAGTCCGCCGTTTCCAGATACAGTAATAGAAGAAACTTCGAAGACTAAAGTGATGATGAACGGCGATGGGCTTATTGCTGAAGTCCCCAAAGACGGCCACGATACGATACCGCATTTTATGAAATCCACTATTGTGACGCCAGATGACTGGAAAAAATGCAAAGAGGAAAGATTCAGGAGGGATGATCCGAAAAGAAGAGTCGATATTGAAGCGCTTAAAAAACAATATCCAGAGGACAGGGATTATCCTCTTGGTGTAGACTGTGGATCCATGATAGGCAAGATAAGGAACATGTTGACATTTCAGGGACTTGCCTATGCATGCTATGACTATCCTGAAATGGTTGAAGACATGGTAGAGACAAGCTGCATCCTAGTCGAGGACTTCTTGGATCAGGTGCTTCCAAACTTCAGCTTTGATTTTGCATCCGGATGGGAGGATATATGTTTTAAAAATGGTCCCATAGTGTCGGTTAGTTTCTTCAAAGATGTTGTTATGCCGAGGTATAAACGGATCAGCAAGAAATTGCATGACCATGGAATAGATATCTGGTATATAGATTGCGATGGCGATGTAAGGCCGATACTGCCCTATTTTCTAGAAGGGGGAGTAAATTGCCTGTTCCCATATGAAGTAAACAGTTGTATGCATCCTGCCCAACTTTTAAATGAATACGGCAAGGACCTGAGGATAATGGGCGGCGTTGACAAAATGGAACTTGGCAAGGGAAAAGAAGCGATCAAAGCATATCTTGAGACACTGGTTCCTGCAGTTGAAAGAGGAGGGTACATACCCTTCTGTGATCACAGGTGCCCGCCAAATATAAAACCCGATGATTATCTGTATTATCTGGATTTAAAGGAAAAAATGTTTGGGATGAGATAAATTAAAACACCCGGCATGATGTAATATGTATGCCCCCATTATGGTTAACAGTTTTATTATTTTAACTGTCTGCCATAAAGGGAGCATATCAATGTTTGGTGTGTTTTTTTATCTCCAATATTTTCTGAATCTATATGGAGTTACCTTTTCCTGCTTTTTGAAAGTCCTTATAAAATTGCTGACGCTCTCAAAGCCTATCCTATAAGCTATTTCACAGACTGTAAGGTCAGTATTCTTAAGCAGTATTTTACTTTGATTCAACCTGTAATTGATGAGATATTCGTAGGGGCCAAAACCAGTATATTTTTTGAACTGCCTTGAGAGATAATATTTGCTAATGCCGAGTTTAGAAGCTAATGTATCAAGATCAATAGGAGTGTTGAATTCATTTTCAATTTCATTTATGGCCTTTTGTATGATCTCAGGCAAAAACTTCCCGCTGTCATTGCCGTGTCTGCTTATCAAGAAAAGCTCCGTAAGCATTTCAACTATTAAGCATGATGATAAAATGTCTGCACTTTTGTCTTTTTCCTTTAGAAGATTTTGTATTTTATTCATATTATTATATATAATATTATCTATGCTTTTAAAAGTAAAAACAGGGCCGTTTTCCTTCAATATTTCTTCTGCATAACCCCTGCTTTCCCCTCCGTTAAAGTGCAGCCAAACCATTTCCCACTGCCCATCCTGATGGCAGCCGTAATATTGGTAGTTCATACAGTCTATCAGAAAAGCATCATTTGCCGATAACGTATAATCCTTCTTCATATATTTTAAATGCCCTTTTCCGCTTAATGTGTACAAAAGAAGTATTGAATTATACCCTTCGCGGTCGGTAAGGTAACTTTTCCTGCACATAAAATGCCCAGTGCTTTGAACATAATAAAACAAAGATCTTGCAACAAGAGCAGGAGTATTTTCAATACTCCATGAACAGTCTTTCAAATCCATGGTGTTTTTTGCCCTCATAATTTTACTCCTGATATAAATAAATTGGTTATACAATGTGAACGCAAAATATCACTCAGATATAAAATATAATTGCTCTTTCCATAATATTCTTCAAATAATCTTTATGCACTCTTCCTTTCGGTACGGATGACTGACGATTTTTGTTATGTTATAATTATAATATAAAAAAATATAAAATAACAGTGATTGAATGGTGTTCTATTTAAGAAGGGATTCATAAATGGGTATAAATAATGATAAAAAAATACTGATGAGCAGGACTTTTACAAAGATAATAGTATCTTTTTTTATGATCATCTTTTTTACTATATTGATGGTTTCGACGATCGTTTATTATAAATTCACCAGGGCTACTATATCGGATGTGCAGGTCAATATACAGGAAAAGCTTTCACAGAATATGAACCAGCTTGAATTTATGAGAAATCAGGTGAATGGTGTCGGGGAACAGTTATTAAACGACAGCGATATTATAGATTACCTTTATTTGGATATGCCAGATTCAAAAAATGAGTATATAGTCTCAAGGAAGCTGATGCAGACCGTTGATGCCAATCCCATGATAAATTCCATATATGTTTACAACGGCGGTACCAAAAAGTTTGAAAGCAATATAGGATCGTCAGGTTCCCCTATAGATAAAGAAATGGGGCATGTGGTAACCGAATATGACGGCAGGAGCAGGCTGAAATTTACTCCTATGACATTTACGGATGTGGATGGGAGTGAGAAAGGCATCATCTCGATTGTTTTTAATGACTGCTCTAATTTGGACTCGGATAAAAGTAAAAGTATGCTGATAATAAATCTGAAAGCTGATTATGTACGGGATTCTTTTACGCTTTTATCAAATACCAAGGATTCCAACGTATTGATAATAGATAATAATGGTGATGTAATATGCGATTCGAATTTTAAATACTTTGGGAAGAATGTATCTAGCTTTGACTATGTAAGGGATATACTAAAGTCCGATAGGGAAAACGGCTACATGATAGTAAAAAATCCTGGGGGTAAATTTCTGGTAAACTATGTAAGATCGGCCGCAAATCCCTTTATATTTATTTACAACACAGATTATAATAAAATATTGCATGAGAATAACGCGCTGTTGAGAAATATTATCCTGATCTGCCTTGTTATATTGTTGATCTCTGCTTTGATCTCTGTTTTAGCCGCTTATAATATATATTTGCCGTTTTACAAATTGATTAAGAGCGTGAAGCTTAAGTGGAATCTTAGAGAATCGGAGACAAAGAGCGCTGTCAGCTCCGGAAATGATGCTGAATATTTGATGAATGCTTTTTTGAGTATCATAGACAGGACAAACAAACTGGAAGATTCCATCAAAAACAATGTGCCATTTATTAAAAATATGTTTTTGAAGGTGCTTCTGGAAGGGAATATGCTGATACCTTCCAAAGATGTCAATGCAAGGGTTAAAGAGCTGAAATTGAACATATCGAACAGCAGGGCCTCTGTCATATTGTTCAGTATAGATGGTTTTAGGAAGATTTATCAAATACAGGATCAGCTTATGGGAAAGGGATTGATATCGCAGATTGAAAGCATTATTTATGACGCGCTTTCAAAGGATAATAAAATTGAAGTCGTAAGTACTGCACAGGATCTGGTTGCCGTTATTGCGAATGTTGACAATGCGGAAGAATTTACTGCAGGTATAAAAGATAAAATAAGGTTTATCCAGGAGCAGATAAAGGTAACATTAGGTGTATCTGTAACGGCTGCAATCGGACTTATGACCAATAGTATCGAAGATATCAATATGTCATATAACGATTGCCTTGAGCTTATAAAATACAGGTTTGTATATGGCTACAATTCCATTCTGGATAGAAGTATAGTTACAAATATAGTAAATAAAAAGATAACTTCTGTAGACAAAATAAAAAAGAAAATCGTACAGAATGTTAAAAATTGCAATATAGATCTTGTAAGAGGGGAATTGGATAGACTTTTTGAAATGATTGCCGATAACCAGTACGATTATATAAGGCTTACCATAAACCAACTGGCTCTCGATATCATAATGGCTGTAGAGTCCATTTTGGTTTCTGAAGATTATGATATCGACTTTGGAAATATATATACCGATATTAACGATATCGATACGCTTGAAGACATAAAGACATGGTTTATTTCATACTGCAGCGACATTATAGAAAAATT
>ENA-UOOI01000954-UOOI01000954.1-fermentation-metagenome-genome-assembly--contig:-NODE-954-length-33275-cov-9.101084_pt1 | contig 33275 bp, 29 predicted proteins | sample MGYA00245779_ERZ724027 | MGnify/ENA primary metagenome ERZ724027 (study PRJEB28704, sample SAMN03018318) | fermentation metagenome | biome: anthropogenic terrestrial biome; feature: soil; material...
ACGGAACAGGCGATCAGAAAAGTATACACTTGGATTAGTTCATCGGTGAACAGCAAAAGTGAATGACCGTCCGAAAGGGATACCACCAACAGGGGAAGCACCGCCATGATACCGGACTTCGGGCCAAGTTGGCCCGAAGTCCGGAGAGCGTGCCAATGAGGGGATACGCTGCCGGAAATGGGGGCAGGAACGACTTTCGGGGAAAACGGCAACAGGACAAAAAAGCGGAGGATACCATGAAAGAAAAACTACAACCCATCGAGCGCGGGCGGGACGGTTCCCTGCCCCGCATGACGCCGGGGCAGCGCAAACGGGCAAACACCCTTATCCGCGCCACCTGCTGCAACTACGATAACGGCAACTGTATTCTTCTGGACGATGACGAGGAATGTGTCTGCACTCAAAGCATTTCCTATTCCGTATGCTGCGCATGGTTCCGCAGGGCGTTACTGCCGCAGGATAGGGTGCTGGAAACGGAGATTTTCCATAGCAACGGCATAAAGCGATGCGCCGTATGCGGGGCGGAATTTGTTCCCCGTTCCAACCGAGCGAAATACTGTGAAACCTGCGCCAAACGGGTACATCAGAAGCAGAAGAACGAAAGCAACCGAAAACGGCGGCGCGATATGGACAAATAGGGCGGCTAAAAGTCCCATTTTACAAGGTTTCGCAGGCGGTGTTCCGGCGTAGGCAGTATGTTTATACCCCCACCCCGAAAAAACGGTTTCTAACCGTCCGCAGAAAGGAGGTCGATAATGCCACAATACGCGATTTTACGCTTTGAGAAGCACAAAGGCAATCCAGCAAGGCCACTGGAAGCCCATCACGAACGACAGAAGGAAAAGTACGCCAGCAATCCCGACGTTGATCCCAGCCGGAGCAAGTACAATTTTCACATTGTTCAGCCGCAGGGCCGGTATTACCACTTTATCCAGAACCGCATCGAACAGGCCGGATGCCGCACCCGAAAGGACAGCACTCGGTTTGTTGACACGATGATGACCGCCAGCCCGGAGTTTTTCAAGGGGAAAAGCGTCAAGGAGACGGCGGCGTTTTTTCAGCGGGCGGCGGATTTTCTCATCCAGCGGGTAGGACGGGAGAATATCATTTCAGCGGTGGTTCACATGGACGAAAAGACACCTCACATGCACCTGACCTTCGTGCCGCTGACAAAGGACAACCGCCTGTCGGCAAAAGAGATTTTAGGAAATCGGGTAAGCCTGAGCAAATGGCAGGACGATTTTCACGCCTATATGGTAAAGGCTTATCCCGACTTGGAGCGCGGAGAGAGCGCCCGCGAAACCGGCAGGCAGCACATTTCCACGCGGGTATTCAAGCAGGCGGTACAACTGACCGAACAGGCTAAGCGGATTGAGGCGGCACTTTCGGGTATCAATCCGCTCAACGCCGCGAAGAAGCGGGAGGGAACCCTCGTCTTACTGAAAAAATTCTTTCCGCAAATGGAGAATTTCGAAACGATTCTGAAAAAGTATAGGGCGGGCTTTTCTCGTCTGGAACAGAAGAATGCCGCCCTCGCGCAAGAGGCGAAAGCGGGGCGCGAACATAAGCTTCACGAACAGCTTGAACAGAACAAACTGGAAATCGAAGTCCGGGAACTTCACCGCATTGTGGACGCGATCCCGGACGATATGAAACGGCAGCTACGGGCGCAAGCCCGATATGGACAGACGAAGGAGGAACGCTGATACGCAATTTTTGAACCATTGTACCTTGAAAATTGAATACGGAAAAGGAGCGTCTATGGAACCTATCAGCTACAGAAAAGAAACCGAAGTCGTGCCTTTTCAGGGAAAAGAAATCACACTGGAAAATCTGACCCCTATTTTTACGCCGGAACAGGAGGCGGCAAAGCATCGGGAAGTGGAACAGCAGCTTTTTGAAGTGTTTTGCAAATATTCCGGCGCACGGCAGATGCAGTAAAGGTTTTATATCATTGATTCGCGGGGCTGCTGGCGGTATAATAAAGCTGTCAGCAGCTCCGTTTCTTTTTTTGAAGAAAAGGAGCGACAGCATGAACAATCGGATCGACGCGGTTTATGCAAGACAGTCGGTGGACAAGAAGGACAGTATCTCCATTGAAAGCCAAATTGAGTTTTGCAAATATGAATTGAAAGGTGGCAGTTGCAAAGAGTATAAGGACAAAGGGTATAGCGGCAAGAACACAGACCGTCCACACTTTCAGGAGCTTCTCCGGGACATTCAAAAAGGGCTGATTGCAAAGGTCGTTGTCTACAAGCTCGACCGTATCAGCCGTTCCATTCTGGACTTTGCGAACATGATGGACCTATTCCAGCAGTATGAAGTAGAATTTGTTTCCTCCACGGAAAAGTTCGATACCTCCACCCCGATGGGTCGGGCCATGCTCAATATCTGTATTGTGTTCGCCCAACTGGAACGGGAGACGATACAGAAGCGGGTTCAGGATGCCTATTATTCCCGCAGCCAAAGGGGGTTCAAGATGGGCGGCAAGCCGCCCTACGGATTCCATACGGAGCCTGTCATCATGGAGGGCATCCACACCAAAAAGCTGGTAATGAATCCGGAGGAAGCGGCGCATATCCGGCTGATGTTCGAGATGTACGCAGAGCCGAAAACCTCCTACGGGGATGTTACCCGGTACTTTGCCGGACAGGGGATTTTATTCTACGGCAAGGAACTGATACGCCCCACGCTGGCGCAGATGTTACGCAACCCGGTTTACGCGCGGGCAGACCTTGACGTGTACGAATTTTTCAAAAGTCAGGGCACGGTCATTGTCAATGACGCCGCCGATTTCACGGGCGCAAACGGCTGCTATCTGTATCAGGGGCGGGACGTGAAACCGGACAAGCTCCACAACCTGAAAGGGCAGATGCTGGTGCTGGCTCCCCATGAGGGAATCGTTCCGTCGGATATATGGCTTGCCTGCCGCAAAAAGCTGATGAACAACATGAAAATCCAGTCGGCCCGGAAAGCCACCCATACATGGCTGGCGGGGAAAATCAAGTGTGGAAATTGCGGCTATGCCCTTATGAGTATCATCAACCGGGTGGGGCGGCAATATCTCCGCTGTACCAAACGGCTGGATAACAAAAGCTGTGTCGGCTGCGGGAAAATCTATACCGCCGAACTGGAAGCCCTCGTCTATCAGCAGATGGTGAAAAAGCTGGAAAGCTACAAGACGCTGACGGGCCGGAAAAGGGCGGCAAAGGGCAATCCGAAAATCGCCGCTTTGCAGGTGGGACTTGCCCGTGTGGACAGTGAAATTGAAAAGCTGGTGGACAGTCTGACCGAGGCGAACAATGTTCTGCTCTCCTATGTGAACGTAAAGATTGCGGAACTGGACAGCCGGAAGCAGGCCCTTGTCAAAGAGATTGCGGAACTGACCGTGGAGACGATCAGCCCGGAACAGGTGAAGCAGATTTCCGGTTATCTGGACACGTGGGACAGTGTGAGCTTTGATGACAAACGCCGGGTGCTGGATTTACTGGTTACTTCTGTCGAAGCTACCAGCGAGAAGCTGAACATTACATGGAAAATCTGACGGGCAGAATACCCGTCAGAAAGTTACCCTGTGTAGTCCCTTGTAAACTGTACTTTCGTATGCGATAAACTCTTTTCGTCCATTGATTATGGATGAACCTCCTTTTGCTTTTCTCGTGCGGTTGGCGTTACCCGTACTTATTTTAGCAAAAGGATGTTCTCTTTTTCCATATCAACGCTATCGCTTTATCGTCCCACACGCATAGCGTGTGGTTTTGACCGCTAAGCAAAAAGTCGGAGCAGCCAACCCTTTTCGGGTGGCTTGCTCCGACTTTTTTTCGGGCTGTTTTGCAACAAGCCTGCGTAATCCTTTGATATTCTACGACACGGCCGTTTTTCCCTGTCTGTTCGACGGGGAGCGGTCTAATCTGTGACAGGGCTTTTATTCCTTTGTCTGTTCAGTCGGAAACGGTCCATCAGGCCCAGACGGTGTTTTTATGCAGAAGTTCGAATGCGGGACCGATAAAGGGAAAAAATAGATTTGTACGGCTTGCAATATCCTTTCGCGGGGAGAAGCCCCACGCCAAGGACGAAATTGTGCGGCCGCAGACTGTATGGGACGGTATAGGCGAAACATTTTTCCTGTTCCCTTTTGTGGAACATCCCATATTCCGGGTCGGCCGTGCTTTTCTCGATTTTTCTTAGAATATGGTCCTTCTGGACCGGATCTTCCGTCAGAATTGTTTCAATATTTTTCAGATCCGGCTTGACAAATCCGGAGATACGGTTTATTGTAGAGATATACCCCACCTGGGGTATAGAGGTGAAAGCAATGAAACAAAAATTTCAGGTTACGGGAATGACCTGTTCGGCGTGCTCCGCGGCCGTGGAACGGAGCGTCCGAAAAGTGGAAGGCGTCCGGTCCGTAAACGTCAGCCTGCTCACCAACAGCATGACGGTGGAGTATGGCGGCGCGCCGGTGGAAAGCGGAAAAATTATCGATGCGGTCGAAAAAGCGGGCTACGGCGCGTCCGTTCCCGGTGAAACGGCACAGACCAAACGGGAAAACCCGATGAAAAAGCAGCTCGCGGAAATGAAGACAAGGCTGATCCTTTCCTTTGTGTTCTGGGTTCCGCTGATGTATCTTTCCATGCACCACATGATGAAAGAATGGATCGGCCTTCCGGTTCCGCCGCTGATTGAAAATCTCTTTCACGGCACCGAAAATGGCGTGGTTTACGCGTTCGCGCAGTTCCTGCTCCTACTGCCGATCCTGTACGTCAACCGGAGCTATTACCGGGTCGGGTTCCGCACCCTCGCGAGGCGTTCCCCGAACATGGATTCGCTGATTGCGGTCGGCTCTTCCGCGGCGGTGCTGTATGGCGTCTATGCGATTTTCCGCATCGGGTACGGTCTTGGCCACGGCGACGCGGCCACAGCGGACCGCTACCTCATGGACCTGTACTTTGAGTCCGCCGGGACGATCCTGACGCTCATCACGCTCGGCAAGTATCTTGAGACGCGCTCGAAGGGCAAGACGTCCGATGCGATTGCAAAGCTCGTCGACCTTGCCCCAAAGACCGCGACGGTGGAGCGCGGCGGCCGGGAAGTCGAAATCTCCGCGGAAGAAGTCGCGGTGGGCGACATTGTGGTCGTCCGCCCGGGGCAGAGCATCCCGGTCGACGGCATCGTCACGGAAGGCGCTTCGTCGGTCGACCAGTCCGCCATCACCGGCGAGAGCATCCCGGTGGAAAAACAGGCGGGCGACAAAGTCGTCGCCGCCACCATCAACAAATCCGGGTTCTTTAAATTCCGGGCGGAAAAGATCGGGGGCGACACCACGCTGGCGCAGATCATCCGACTTGTGGAAGAGGCCGGTTCCTCAAAGGCGCCCATCGCCAAGCTGGCGGACCGGGTCAGCGGGGTTTTCGTCCCGGTGGTCATCGGCATCGCCGTCCTCGCGGCGGTGGTCTGGCTCCTGCTGGGCCAGCCGTTTGAGTTTGCCCTGTCCGTCGGCATCGCGGTGCTGGTCATCTCGTGCCCCTGCGCCCTGGGCCTCGCCACGCCGGTCGCCATCATGGTCGGCACGGGGAAAGGCGCCGGGAACGGCATCCTGATTAAATCGGCCGAAGCCCTGGAAACCGCCCATACCGTAAAGACCGTCGTGCTCGACAAAACGGGCACCATTACGGAAGGCAGGCCGCGCGTGACGGACGTCGCCGTTGCCGGCGGGGTCGGCCGGGAAAAGCTGCTGGAGATCGCCGCGTCCCTCGAAAAACCGTCCGAGCATCCGCTTGCGGAAGCCGTCACGGAAAGGGCGAAGGAAATGGGGATCACCCTGAAGCCTGCAGAAGAGTTCGCCGCCGTTTCCGGGCGCGGAATCACCGCCGTGATCGACGGGAAACGGTATGCCGCCGGCAACCTTGCCTTTATGGAAGAAAACGGGATTGAAACCGCGTCCCTGTGCGCGGCGGCGGAAACGTTCGCGGAAGAGGGGAAAACGCCGCTTTACTTTGCGGATGAGGAAAAGCTGCTCGGCGTTATTGCCGCGGCGGACGTCGTGAAGCCGACCAGCCGCGAGGCGATTGAGCAGTTCAAGGCGATGGGCATCGACGTCGTGATGCTGACGGGCGACAACCGGAAAACCGCCGAGGCTATCCGCAGGCAGCTTGGGATCGACCGCGCGGTGGCGGAAGTCCTTCCGCAGGACAAGGAGCGGGAAGTCCGCCGGATCCAGGAAAGCGGCCGCAAAACCGCCATGATCGGCGACGGGATCAACGACGCCCCCGCGCTTACCCGGGCGGACGTCGGAATCGCCATCGGCGCGGGGACGGACGTGGCCATCGAGTCCGCCGACATCGTGCTGATGAAGAGCGATCTCCTCGACGCCGTGACGGCCATCCAGCTGAGCCGTGCGACCATCCGGAACATTAAGGAAAACCTGTTTTGGGCGTTCTTTTACAATGTCATTGGCATCCCGCTCGCGGCGGGCGTGTTTTACGGGGCGCTCGGCTGGAAGCTGAACCCGATGTTTGCCGCTGCGGCCATGAGCCTGAGCTCCGTCTTTGTGGTCACCAACGCGTTGCGGCTGCGGTTCTTCCACCCGAAACGGGCGGCGGCCCCCAAGGTTTCCCCGCCGGCGGAGCCGGCGCGGACAGTAACGCTTCAACATGAGAAAGGACAGACAGCAATGAAAAAAGTGATTGTAATCAACGGCATGATGTGCGACAATTGTAGAAAGCACGTGGAAAAGGCGCTGAACGCCATCGGCGGGGTGAGTGCGAAGGTCGATCTGGAGAAAAAGTCGGCGGAAGTCACCCTGACGGCGGATGTCAGCGATGCGGCGCTGAAGCAGGCGGTCCGCGACGCCGGCTATGAGCCGGTTTCCGTTTCCGCCGCGGGCGAATGACGCGCGGTTTCGCTTGTCGGAGGGTGCCGGGAGGTGCCCTCCGTCTTTTTTTGGAAGGAGGCAAGAACAGATGGTTGCGGATAAGGGAAAGGTGCTGCGCCAGCTCAAAACAGCGCGCGGGCAGCTGGACGGCCTGATCAAAATGGTGGAGGACGACCGGTACTGCATCGATATTTCCAACCAGATCATGGCGGCGCAGGCGATTCTTCGGAACGTTAACCGCGAGGTGCTTCACGCGCACCTGAACTGCTGCGTGAAGGAAGCCTTCGGAACCGAGGACGCGCAGCAGAAAATCGACGAGATCATCGGTGTAATGGACAAACTCTCCAAATAACGGCCGCGGTTTGCCGGTAGGGACGCCTGTCTTTGGGCGTCCTTTTTTTCGGCCCGTCGGTTCCGGGCGCTTTCGGCGCCGCGTGGAAGGCTGTTTTTCGGGATGCGCCCCACCCGCTGGGCAGAATCGGCAAGAACTTGTATATTTTCGCTGAAAGAATTTAATTCAGTTGGAAACTATCTATAATAACTATATATTTTTGGATCGAACGGCGGACGGAGCCGGATCGTACCGGCCGGAGCGGCAAACGCCGCGGATCGCGCCGAAGCCGCCGTCTGCTGCGGAATTTGTGCGTTGTGGAGGCAGAAATGAAAAGTGAGAATCCAACGCTGGAATGGCTGAGCGACCCGCGCGTTTTTGCGGTCAACCGCGAAGAAGCCCACTCGGACCATAAGTTCTACACAAGCCTGTTTCAGGCCGAACAGGAGACGGAAATGCCGTTGAAACAGAGCCTGAACGGCCTGTGGAAATTTCATTACACTAAGGACCCGCGCCGGAGGCCGGCCGATTTTTACCGGCTGGATTTCGACTGTTCCGCCTGGGGCTCCATCGAAGTCCCGGGCCATATTCAGATGCAGGGTCACGGCGCGCCCCAGTACACGAATCTGGTCTATCCCTGGGACGGCGAAAGCGCGATCCGGCCCCCGGAAGTACCGGAGACGCGCAATCCCGTCGGAAGTTACGTCCGGATGTTCACGCTCGGCCCGGAGCTGGAAGGAAAGAGGATTTACCTTTCTTTTCAGGGCGTGGAAACCGCTTTTTATGTCTGGCTGAACGGCCGGTTCGTCGGCTACAGCGAAGACGCCTTCACGCCTGCGGAATTTGAGGTCACGCAGTACCTGAGCGCCGGGGTAAACCGGATCGCAGTGGAAGTGTTCCAGTACGGCAGCGCGAGCTGGATTCAGGACCAGGATTTCTGGCGCTTTTCGGGCATTTTCCGCGAAGTATATCTGTATGCCGTGCCGAAGGCGCATGTCCGCGATCTCTTTGTGACGACGGAGTTCGCCGGGAGCAATTACGGCCTGGCGAACGTCAGGGTGAAGATGCAGCTTCAGCTGGGCTGCGGCGTCTCTGCGGATGTGGTGCTGGAAGATGCAAACGGAAAAACGCGGGCGTCCGTCCTCAAAATGGAATGCCGGGAGCAGATGGCGCTTTCCATCCCGGTGCGGAACCCGCGCCTCTGGAGCGCGGAGAACCCGTACCTTTACCGTCTGATTATCCACCTCTACGACGCGGCCGGCAGAACGGTGGAAGCCGTCCCGCAGGCGGTCGGGGTCCGCGAGTTCCGCATGGAGAACGGGGTTATGTGCCTGAACGGGAAGCGGATCGTTTTCCACGGCGTGAACCGACATGAATTCGACTACCGGCGCGGCCGGGCCGTAACGCCCGAGGACCTGTTCTGGGACATCCGTTTTCTCAAGCGGAACAACATCAACGCGGTGCGCACGTCCCATTATCCGAACCAGAGCGAATGGTACCGTCTGTGCGACCAGTACGGCGTTTACCTCGTTGACGAGACGAACATGGAAAGCCACGGCACCTGGCAGAAGCACGACGGGCCCGATCTTTCGCAGGCGGTTCCGGGCGACCGGGAGGAGTGGCTCGGCTCGGTGACCGACCGTGCGAACTCCATGCTCCAACGCGACAAAAACCATCCGTCCGTCCTCATCTGGTCCTGCGGGAACGAAAGCGCCGGCGGGCGGGACATTTACGAGATGTCCCGGTTTTTCCACAGCCACGACCCGACCCGCCTGGTGCACTACGAAGGCGTTTTCCACGACCGGCGCTTCAACGACTCCAGCGACATGGAAAGCCGCATGTATGCCAAACCGCAGGACATCCGGGAATATCTGGAGCACAACCCTTCCAAGCCGTACGTCAGCTGCGAGTATATGCACGCCATGGGGAATTCCTGCGGCGGCATGGATGAATACGCCGAAATGGAAGAACAGTACCCAAAATACCAGGGCGGGTTTCTCTGGGATTATATCGACCAGGCGATCCTGGCCGGGAACGCCCACGGCGGGAGTTTTCTGGCCTATGGCGGCGACTTTGACGACCGGCCGACGGATTTCGCGTTCTGCGGGAACGGGATCGTATACGCCAACCGCAGGCCGTCCCCGAAGGTGCAGGAAGTAAAGTGCCTGTATCAGAACGTCAAACTGACGCCCGACGAACACGGCGTCCTTGTAAAAAACCAGAACCTGTTTGTGTCTACCGACGACTGCTATCTGGAGTATTCGCTTCTGCGCGGCGGGGAAACGGTTTTTTCGGGCAAAATCGACTGCGTCGTTCCGGCGGACGCGCAGCGGTATTTCCGGCTGGAGCTTCCGCAGGCCCTGCAGGAGGGTGAGTACGCTCTGAACTGTTCGCTGCGGCACAAAACGTCCTGCCTTTGGGCGGAGCGCGGCTACGAGCAGGCGTTCGGGCAGCATGTGTGGACGGTCGGCGGCCGGCCGGAAGAGAAGAATGTCCCGGCTTCGGCCCGCATCGTGCGCGGCGACGTCAACCTCGGCGTGTACGGCGACGGATTTTTTACTCTCTTTTCCCTGATGTACGGGGTCGTTTCGATGCGCAAAAACGACGCCGAGCGGATCGGCCTGCCCCCGGTGCCGGTTTACTGGCGCGCGCCGACCGACAACGACCGCGGGAACGGCTATCCATTCCGGTGTGCCCCGTGGTATGCGGCGGGGAAGATGCAGAAGCTCTCCGATGTGTCGGTTTCGGAAAGCGGAGGCAGTACGGCCCTCACCTATACTTACACGCTTCCGGCTCCCGTGGACGCGGAGGTGAAAGTCGCCTACACCGTACGGCCGGACGGCTCCCTCCTGGTCCGGGCGGATTACCCGGGAGCAAAACATATGCCGGAGCTTCCGGTGTTCGGGCTGGAGTTCTTTTTGAAGGAGCCGTACAACCGGTTCCAGTACTACGGCATGGGGCCGGAAGAAAACTATATCGACCGCCGGTGCGGGGCGCGGCTCGGAATTTTCGAAAGCACGGCGCAGAAAAATCTTTCCGAGTATCTTGTCCCGCAGGAATGCGGCAACCGCACCGGCGTGCGCTGGGCGAAGGTGACGGCGGAGGACGGCACGGGGCTGTGCTTTACGGCGGAAGACGCACCGTTTGAATTCGACGTTCTGCCCTATACGGCGTATGAACTGGACAATGCCGCTCATCGGGGGGAACTTCCGGAGTCTTACCGCACGGTGGTCCGGATCGCCGCGAAACAGATGGGCGTCGGCGGCGACGACAGCTGGGGTGCTCCGGTGCATGACCAGTATCTCATCCCGTCCGACCGGCCGATTTCCCTTTCCTTCCGGCTCACGTTCTGCGGATAATGCCCGCGCCCGCGGGAAAGGCCCGGCTGAGATGATAAGAAGGGAGGAGCAAAATGAGCTGTCTGGGAAATGTGCTCTGGCTGGTTTTGGGCGGCCTGCTGATGGGGCTGAGCTGGGCGCTCGTCGGCCTGCTGTGGTGCGTTACGATCGTCGGGATCCCCGTCGGTCTGCAGTGCTTTAAGTTCGCGTCGCTGGCGTTTTCCCCGTTCGGCAGGGAAGTCGTTTCCGGCGGAGGGGTCGGCTCGTTTCTGCTCAACATTCTGTGGCTGGTTTTCGGCGGCCTCGCGCTTGCCGCGGAGGCGGCGCTCATCGGCCTTGCGCTCTGCGTCACCGTGGTCGGGATCCCGTTCGGCCTGCAGTGCTTTAAGATTGCCAAACTGGCGCTCATGCCCTTCGGCGCGAACGTTGTGTGAACCTTTTTCAGGGAAAACAAGAAAAGCGCCCGAACCGGTTTTTTGCCGGTCCGGGCGCTTTTTGGCAGGAAGATTTTCCCGCCTGCCGCGGGTTCGCTGAAAACGGAGGCCGGTTCCGGGAATCTTACTTCTTTGAGAGCCGGTTGGCCTTCCAGGCTTCCGCCAGCCTGGAAGCTTCCCGTTTCGGGTCGTCCGCTTCCGCCACCGCGGATACGACGAAGAAACCGTCAACCCCGGTTTTGGCCAGCGGGGGAATGTCGGCAAGCTTGACGCCGCCCCCCACGACGACCGGAATCGGGCTGAGCCGGGCCAGCTCCGCAAGCTCGGCGAAGCTCCGGGTAATCACCCTTCCGTCCACGTCGAGCCCGCAGTCCGGCTTCGTTTTCGTTTTGTGCAGCGGTCCGGCCCCGAAGTAATCGATCCGGCTGACGTCCGCTGTCTTAATGTATTCGAATAACTCGTGTGTCCGGGCGGACAGGCCGACGATGGAGTCTTCGCCCAGGTATTCCCGGCAGACTTCCACCGGGATGTCGGACTGCCCGACGTGGATTCCGTCCACCTTGATTCCCTGCTTCCGCGCCGCCAGGACGACGTCGAGGCGGTCGTCCACGAGCAGCGCGACCTTGTCCGACTTGCCGGTCTCGGCAATCACGCCGGCGGCCTGCCGGGTCAGCTGAATCAGTTCGCGGGCCGAAACCGTTTTGGAACGGATCTGCACGCAGGTGAACCCGGCCTCGACCGCGTCTTTTACGATCTGCGCGACGGGGCGGCCCTTCGTGTTTTCAGGCCCCACAATGAAATAGGACGAAATATCAAGCCTTTTTCTCAGATGCATTTTGCCCTCCCAAAATATGATTCACTTTCTCGACTTTTGTCCGCATCATATCCGTAAATCCCGGGCGGATATCGGCTTTTAAGACGACTTCCGTCCGGATTCCCTGACCGGCGAGCACAAAAGTCGCGTCCTTTACCACCTTCATCACTTCGTCCCACTCGCCTTCCAGTTCCGTAAACATGGAGTTGGTGCGGCACGGCAGCCCGGATTCCCGGATCTTCTTCACAACTTCGGCAACCTCGGGCGCAAGCTCGTCCCCGACGCCGCAGGGAGAAATCGCGACTGCGGCCAGCGTGTTCATGGGCTAAACCTCCTCAATTTCAAACGGATTGCCGGCGATGTCCGCCGGAGTGGCCCGGTACAGCTCGTCGAGGAATTGGACCTGAAAGCTGCCGGGGCCGTCCGCTTTGCGTTCCGCCCGGCTTCCCGCCAGATTGTAAACCGCGGAGGCGGTCAGGGCCGCGATAAACGGCGAGGCGGCGGTTGCGTACACCGCGGCGACCCCGCCCAGGGAGCAGCCGGCCCCCGTGATTTTCTCCATAAAGTGCGATCCCCCGTGCGAGAAAGCGGCGACGGAGCCGTCGGTAATCAGATCTGTCCTGCCGGAAACGGCCACGGCCCCGCCCGTCCATTTCGCGAGCGCGACGGCGGCGGCTTTCGCCTCGGCCACGGAGTCCGTGGAATCCACTCCGCGGACGTTGGACCCGCCCGTTCCGCCGTCCAGCTCCCATAAGCCAGCCAGCGCGATGATTTCCGAGGCGTTTCCCCGAATGACGCCGGGCTTGTATTCTTTGAACTGCCGGAGCAGTTTGGTCCGGAGCGAACCGATCCCGATCGCCACGGGGTCGAGGACCCACGGCTTTCCCGCTTCGTGCAGGACCTTGGCGACACGGGGCAGGCTCTCTTCGTAGATGGGCAGAAGGGTGCCCACGTTGATGTAGGCGGCGCCGCCGGCTTTGGCCAGAAATTCGCCCTCGTCGGGCAGATAGACCATGGCGGCGGCCCCGCCGACGGCAAGCTGCGCGTTGGCCACGAAATTGATGGTCACGGAGTTCGTGATGGACCCCGCCATGGGGTTCGTCCTCTTTACGGCTTCCACCGCCCGGATCATCCGGTCCTGAATGTCTGTTTTCCGAATCATGTTTTTTCTTCCTTTCGCCAGTATTATCTGGATCAAGTTTCACGGTATCCTCTCAGCCCCGCGGTCTATCCGCGCTGCAGTCCGCTGCCCGCAGACGGGCACCCGTCGGTCTTGCCTCCGCCTTTTTACTCTTTCCCGTCCGGCTCGAGGGAAACGTCCTCACCGTTCAGGATCCGGTTCATGGTGCGCACCGCGCACATCTTTCCGCACATGGAGCACCGGCGCGGGTCGTGCGCCGGAACGCTTTTGTAGTAGGCTTTCGCCTTTTCGCCGTCGATGGCCAGGCGGAACATTCCGTCCCAGTCGAACGCGCGCCTCGCCTCGCCCATCCGGAAGTCCCGGTCCCGCGCACCCTTCACGCCCTTGGCAAGGTCGGCGGCGTGCGCGGCGATCTTCGCGGCGACAATGCCTTCCTTCACGTCCGAAAGGTCGGGAAGACGCAGGTGCTCGGCGGGCGTCACATAGCAGAGAAAGTCCGCGCCGTTTGCCGCCGCGATGGCTCCGCCGATCGCCGAGGTGATGTGGTCGTACCCCGGCGCGATGTCGGTGACGAGCGGGCCGAGCACATAAAACGGCGCCCCGCTGCACAGGCGTTTTTCCAGCTTCATGTTGGCGGCGATTTCATCCATCGACATGTGGCCGGGGCCTTCCACCATAACCTGCACGCCCTTTTTCCACGCGCGGCGGGTGAGGTTCCCAAGCTCGATCAGCTCCGCAATCTGCGCGCCGTCCGTGGAGTCGCGGATGCTTCCGGGGCGAAGGGCGTCCCCGAGGCTGATGGTTACGTCGTACTCGTGCAGAATATCGAGCAGCTCGTCGTAGTGCTCGTAGAACGGATTTTCGTTCCCGGTCATCTTCATCCACGCGAACAGCAGGGAGCCGCCGCGGGAAACGATGTTCATCTGCCGCTTCCCTTCCAGAAATACATCCGCGGCCCGGCGGTTGACGCCCGCGTGGATCGTCATGAAGTCCACGCCCTCCTCGGCGTGGCAGCGCACGACGTCCAGAAAATCCTGCGCCGTAATGTCCTTGAGGTCTTTTTCCAGGTAGCCCACGGCGTCGTACACCGGCACGGTGCCGATCATGGCGGGGGAACGCTCGACCAGCTTTGCGCGGAACTCGTGCGTCTTGCCGTAGTTGCTCAGGTCCATGATTGCTTCCGCGTCGAATTTTGCGGCGAGGTCGGCCTTTTCCAGCTCGACGCCGTAGTCGGCGCAGTCGCCGGAGATGCCGAGGTTCACGTTGATCTTCGTGCGCAGGCCCCTGCCGACGCCGTGCGGCTTCAGCGACTTGTGGCGGATGTTCGCCGGGATGACGGCCTGGCCGGAGGCGACCAGCGCGAGCAGGTCCTTTTCGGGGATGCCCTCGTCCTTCGCGACGGCGGAAAGCTCTCTGGTGACGATCCCTTCTCTTGCAGAGTCCATTTGCGTCTTTGTTGCCATATTAATCTCCTTTTTCCGGCAGCCCGTGCCGGTACAGATCGTAAAAATGATGGGTCGGCCCGGAGCCTTTCCCCAGCCCGGGCGCGTGCAGGATCGCGGTGGTGACGTAATCCTTCGCGCGCCGGACGGCTTCCGGCAGCGGATACCCGAGAGCCAGGTTCGAGGCGATGGCCGAAGAGTAGGTGCAGCCGGTCCCGTGAGTGTTCTTGGTTGGAATCCGCGCGGCGCGGAACCGGTGGAAAGCCGCGCCGTCGTACAGAATGTCCAGCGCGTCGCCCGAAGCGTGCCCGCCCTTGACCAGCACGCTCTTCGCACCCATTTTCTGAATTGCCTCCGCCGCCCGCTCCATGTCTTCCGGCGCTTCGATCTTTCCGCCCGCGAGCGCTTCCGCTTCCGGAATATTCGGCGTCAGCACGTCCGCGAGGGGCAGAATCTCGCGCACGAACGTGTCCACCGCATCGGGGCTCATGAGGGACGCCCCGCTTTTTGCGACCATGACCGGGTCGGCGACGACAAAGCTCGGGCCGTACCGCCTCAGGCTGTGCGCGACGGCTTTCATGCAGGAAGCCGTCGGCAGCATCCCGGTTTTTACCGCGTCCGCCCCGATGTCTTCGAAAACCGCCTCAATCTGCTTTTCAACGATGACCGGGCTGACGTCCTGCTGCCCGAGCAGGCGGCAGGTGTTTTCCGCCACGACCGAAGTGATTGCGCTCATGCCGAATACGCCGTGCGCGACAAAGGTTTTCAGGTCGGCCTGAATCCCCGCGCCGCCGCTGCAGTCCGACCCGGCGATCGCCAGTACTTTTTTCATGGAATTCTCCTTTCCGGGTTCCCGCGTTTTCCCGTTTCGCGGAAGTTCGCGGCGGACCTTCGGTTCGGGCCGAAAAGGAAGGGCGCGCCGAAAGAAGCGGCGCGCCCTGCAGTTCTGCCTTTCCGCTCCGGCATCCGCCGGGCGGGCTCAGGAAGACGGAACCGCTTTCCCGGAATCGGGAAGGTTTTCCGCGGGCGTTCCCGCGGCGGATCCGCCTATGCAAAAAGGACGCTTCCTCAAGTGGAAAGCGTCCTTTTAAAACGGAATCTGCTTCCCTGCGCCGGTCTTAACCGACAGGTTCAAAGGGTCAGGTTCTGCCTTCTCAACTCCGAAGAGTCCCCCCGCGACTTGCTCTTATCGTATCATCGATTCCCGGCTTTGTCAATCGCAGCCGGGCAAAAAACGCCCGCCCGTCTCGGAATCCGGCGGACGGGCGGGACTAAGCGGTAATATTATTTCGATTTCAGGCCCATTGCTTCGTCCCGGAAAATCCGCGCGTCCATCCGCTTGAAATCGGGGGAAACGAGCGGCTTCGCGGGCATGTGGGCAAAAATATCCTTTTCGATGTCGATGCCCGGCGCGGCCTCGCACAGCATGATCCCGTCCCTGGTCAGGCGGAAAACGGCACGCTCGGTGATGTACATGACCGGCAGATTGTTCCTGACGGCCGTTTTGGCGCTGAACGTGATCTGGTCGACATTCCGGATGAATTTGTCCACTTTCCCCTCGCGCACGATATGCATCTCGCCGCCGCCGATTTCCGTTTCCAGCCCGCCGGCGGTGAAGGTGCCGCAGTAATAGACCTGCTTCGTGTTCTGCGTGATGTCGATGAATCCCCCGCAGCCCGGCATGAGCCTGCCGAACTTGGAAACGTTCACGTTGCCTTCCATGTCGCCCTGCGCAAAGCCGACGAACGCCTGGTCGAGCCCGCCGCCGTCGTAGAAATCGAACATCGAGGACATCGTCACCATGCAGGAAGGGTTCAGGCTCACGCCGAAGTCGAGGCCGCTCTGCGGGTTCCCGCCGAACAGGCCGTCCTCCACCGTCATGGTGAACTCGTTCGAGATGCCCTCCTCGGCAGCCACAAGGGAGATGTATTCCGGGATGCCCACGCCGAGGTTGACGACCACGCCTTCCTTGAGCTCCATCGCGGCGCGGCGGCCGATGACCTTTTTGTTGTTCAGCGGCGCGGGCGTGAACTCCGCCATTCCCATGCGGTGCTCGCCGGAAAAGCCCGGGTTGTACGGCGTGCCGAAGTTCTGCATGCAGTATTTCATGTCGCTCGCCACGACGACGTAGTCCACCAGCACGCCGGGAATCTCCACGCAGCGCGGGTGCAGGGAGCCGGATTTTACGACGCGCTGAACCTGCACGAACACCTTGCCGCCGGAGTTCTTGCACGCCAGCGCAAGGGCGAGGGATTCCGCCCGCACGCCTTCGCGCTCAAACGAGATGTTGCCGTTCTCGTCCGCGTAGGTGCCCGCGATGACGGCGCAGTCGACGGGGATGGATTTGTAAAACAAGAGGTCCTCGCCGTGAAAATTCACAACTTCCACAAGGTCTTCGGCGGCTTTCGTCTTCTCGTTCATTTTTCCGCCCGCAAGGCGCGGGTCGACGAACGTGCCGAGCCCCACGCGGGTCAGCACGCCGGGCTGGTGCGCGGCCGTTTCGCACTGCAGGTGCGCGATGACGCCCTGCGGCAGGTCATACGCCTCAATCGTGTTGTTCAGAACCATCTCACCAATTTTGCGCGCCATGCCGTAGTGCCCGCCGATCGTGCGGCGGATGAGGCCCTCGTGGGCCATGTGCTGAAGGCCTTTTGTCTTGTTGTCGCCCTGCGCGGCGCAGAAATACAGGGTGAGGTCTCTCGGCCGCTTTGTTTCCAGAAAATGCGTTTCAATTTCCTGGACGATTTCCTCCGGGAACGCGGTTCCCATGAATCCGTTTGTTCCGAGCGTCGCCCCGTCCGGGATGAGTCCCGCGGCTTCTTTTGCCGTGATGAATTTTACCGCCATCTTCCGCCTCCAAAAAATCCGTTTCACTCTTTGTTAAGAATATATCATAATGCCTTATTATAGCATAGGGAAGCGAAAGGTTACAACAAATTTTCAAAATTCGTCCGGCTGCGCGCCGATTTGCCCGCGCCGTCTGTTTTTTTCTCCAATCGCTTGACAGATGGGATTTGCAAAAATATAATTAAAATAGTATTTTTTGTAACTCCGGCGCGAAACCCCTCGATTCCTGCGAAAAAATGACTGATTTGAGGAAGAAGAATGAAAATCATGAACAAGGCAATCAACCTGGAAACGGAGTGAAGAATTGTTGAAAAAAAAGTTCGGGGTGCTGCTCCTGGCCGTGTCGGTCCTCGTTTCTCTCATCGTCCCGGTCCACGGTGCGGATATCGGGGTCAAGAGTCCCTACAAGGGGATTGATGTGTCGAAATACCAGGGGACAATTGACTGGGCGAAAGTGAAACAGGCGGGCGTCCGGTTCGCGATGATCCGCACGGGATACGGCGGCGACGGAAGCACGAGTGACTGGAACGATCAGACCGACTCGTGTTTCGTGCAGAATTACAATGGAGCGACGAAAAACGGCATCAAGGTCGGTGCTTACCATTACAGCTATGCGACCACGGTTGCGATGGCTTCGCAGGAAGCGGACGAATGTCTGCATATTCTGAATGGCCGTCCTTTGGATTATCCGGTTGCTTACGATGTGGAAGATTCCTGTCAGGATGGGCTTTCTTCGGAATTGCTGGGCCAAATAGTACAGACGTTCTGCGAAAAGGTCAAACAGGCGGGATATAAAGTCATGGTTTACAGCTGCGTGAATTTTTACAACAACCATCTTACCAGTTCTTTGGTTTCACAGTATGACACATGGATCGCTCATTATACCGACGATCCTACCCCACGTTTCAGCGATTACACGATGTGGCAGTATTCCAGTAGCGGAAGCGTGAACGGAATTACGGAGAAAGTTGATCTGGATTACAGCTATTATGACTATTCCATCCCGGCCGGAACGTTCCGAAACGATACTTCGGCCTATTCGTTTGGAACCAACAGCCAATACACCTATAAAATCATTACGGACAGCACCAATACACCCGTGGCATCTTCCAGCAATTCTTCGGCAATCAGTGTTTCCGGCGCAACAAAAGTGCCGGACGGATTTCTGTTCACCATTACGAAAAAGAAAAACGACAAAGCCACAATTACGACCAAGTCGAGCGACGGGAAAAAGACGGCTTCCTTCAATGTGTCGCCTGTGTTCCAATGCGACACCGGCAGCTACACGTTCCAATCCAGCGCCCAGCAGTATGTCTATAAAATCCGGTCGTCTGATTCCACGCCGCCCACGGCAAAGTCTTCCAACCCGTCGGTTGTGAGCGTGTCGGGCCCGAAAAAGATATCGGACGGTTACCTTTTTACCATTTATAACAAAGGGAAAGGCACCGCTTCCATCACCACCACCGCTTCCAATGGCGCTTCAATTTCTTTCCGCGCAACGGGCACCTATCCTTTGGCAATCCGTTCGGATACCCCGCTTCATTTCACCCTGAAGCAGGGAGCCTCTTACCAGTACAAATTCACGGGGGCCCCGGGCGTCAATTACAGCTTCACCAGCGCAAACAGCGCCGTGTTCCGGAAAGCGTCCGTCTATCAGTCCGGGGGAAGCTATTATTTCAAAATCTACGGTGTCGCTCCCGGCTGCGCCGGCCTCTACGCGTCAACGTCCGGCTGGGCGGGCCGCGTCGGCATTGTGACGGTTTCCGCCCCGAAGCCGGTTTCCAAAGCAATCCGTTCGGACACCCCGCTTCATTTCACCCTGAAGCAGGGAACCTATTACCAGTACAAATTTACGGGGGCCCCGGGCTTCCAATACAACTTTGTCAGCGCAAACAACGCCGTGTTCCGGAAAGCGTCCGTCTATCAGTCCGGGGGAAGCTATTATTTCAAAATCTACGGTGTCGCTCCCGGCTGCGCCGGCCTCTACGCGTCAACGTCCGGTTGGGCGGGCCGCGTGGGGATCGTGACGGTTTCCGCCCCGAAGCCGGTTTCCAAAGAGGTACGGTCGGACACCCCGTATTATTTCAACATGAAAAAGGGAACTTATTACCAGTACAAGTTTACGGGGGCCCCGGGCGTCCAGTACAGCTTTGCCTGTGCGAACAACGCCGTGTTCCGGAAAGCGTCCGTTTATCAGTCTGGCGGGAGCTATTACTTCAAAATTTACGCCGCCGGGAAGGGCTGCGCCGGCCTTTATGCATCCGCGCCCGGATGGGGAAAGCGCGTCGGAATTGTGACGGTTTCCTGAAAACATGCCGGAGTCCGGAGTTGCCTGCAAACTTTCTCCAGAAGATCAAAAACGCCCTTCCGCGTTACACGGAAGGGCGTTTTTCACGGGCTTCGGCAGAAATCTGTTGCAAAGAATCCGTCCGGGTATTATAATGTACGTATTCCAGGGAAACGTTAAAAGTAAGTTTGGAATTTCGATATTTTGGAGGGATCCGTTATGGAACAAACAGCACAGATTACAAAAGACACCCTCATTGGGGATATTCTTGACCTTGCCCCGGATTCGGCCGAATTTTTCCTTGCGATGGGAATGTACTGCCTCGGCTGCCCCGCCTCGCGCGGCGAAACGCTGGAGCAGGCATGCATGGTTCATGCGGTCGATGTGAACGAAATGGTGCAGCAGCTGAACGAGCATTTGGCTTCCGCTTCCAAAAAATAACCGGAACGATGGAAACGGCCGCCCGACTTTGGTTGGGCGGCCGTTCGGTATGGGGGTTGTCGATGGTTTTATTTTCCCTGGGGGGAAGGCTGGCCCTCTGCGCTTCCATGGTACGCCCGCAGGCCGCGCTTGCGGACGTGGGCACCGACCACGCTTACCTGCCGGTCTGGCTGGCGAAGCGGGGCGCGATTTCAAGGGCGGTCGCCGTGGACATCCGCCCCGGGCCGCTGGAAAGGGCCAGGCGGAACATCGAGCGGTACGGCGTCGGCGACATTGTCACGGCGCGCCTTTCCGACGGCCTTGACGCGGTGCTTCCCGAAGAAGCGGACGACATCGTGGTCGCCGGCATGGGCGGCCTGCTGATGGCGGACATTGTCCACCGTACCGCGTGGCTCCGCGACGAAAAAAAGCGCCTGATCCTTCAGCCCATGACGCACGGGGAAGACCTGCGCCGCCGCCTTCTCGGGGATGGCTTCTTTGTCCTGCGGGAACAGGCCGTGCTGGACGAAAGGCACGTTTATACGGTGATGCTCTGCGCTTACGGCCTGCGGGAGCGCGGAGCGGACGAGCTTTTTCCCTACGTCGGCGGTCTTTCCCCGGACACGCGGGAAAACCGCATGTATCTGCGCCGCGAGCTGGGGTGCCTGCGGAACCGGGCGAACGGCCTGCGCCTGCGGGGGGAAACAGGCAGGGCGGAAGAGCTTTTTCGAGTTGGGGAACGTATCCGGGCGATGCTCCGGGATGGTTCCGGAAAAGGATGACAGTATGACTACCGTTGGGGAGATTTATCAATCGATCGACCGTTTCGCGCCTTTCCGCACCGCGATGGATTTTGACAACTGCGGCCTGCAGGCGGGGAGCGGGGAAACGGAGGTGCAAACGGCGCTTCTGTCTCTGGATATTACGCCGGACGTTGTACGCGAGGCGGCCGAGCGGGGCGCCCAGCTTATCGTGAGCCACCACCCGGTTATCTTTCATCCGCTGCGGTCGCTGCGGCCGGGAACGCCGGCGTATCTGCTGGTGCGGCACGGCATCGCCGCAATCTGCGCGCACACGAATCTGGATCTGGCGGACGGCGGCGTGAACACCAGCCTTGCCAAGCGGCTCGGACTGAAAAATGTAAAACCGCTCGCAGTGGACGGACCCTCCGGCCTGCCTTCCGCTCTGGAGGGCGAGACAGACCGGACGTACGGACCGCGCGAATTCGCGGAATTCGTTAAGCGGTCGCTCGGCTGCGACGGGTTGTTTTATGCGGACGGCGGCCGGAAAATCGGGCGGGTCGGCCTCTGCGGCGGGGCGGGCTCCGAGTTTGTCCCCGACGCCGCGGCCCGCGGATGCCAGGCGTTCGTAACCGGCGAGGCGAAGCACCACGAGCTGATCGATGCCGAAAACAGGGGCGTGACGCTCGTCGCCGCCGGCCATTTTTATACGGAAAACGTTGTGATCGGGCCGCTGGCCGAGCGGCTCGGCCGGGCGTTCCCGGCCGTGAAATTTCTCAGGGCAGAGCGCTCGCACTGCCCGGCGCACTATCTTTGAAAGGGCCGCGGATTCGCGCCGCGGCTCCTTCGTTCGGGGGGAAACAGCAGCATGGCTCTTGACGGGGCATTTTTAAGGCACCTGAAGCGGGAGATCGAAGAGACCGCCCTCGGGGCCAAAATCGATAAAATCTATCAGCCGAACCGGGACGAGCTGGTCCTCGCCCTTCGGGCCCGCGCGGGCGCTTTCAAGTTGCTGCTGTCGGCGCGGGCCAACAGCGCGCGCGTCAACTTTACGGAGTCCGTTCCGGAAAACCCGAAGGAGCCTCCCATGCTCTGCATGCTGCTGCGCAAGCGGCTGACGGGGGCCCGCCTGAACGGCGTGCGCCAGCCGGGGCTGGAGCGCGTGCTGTTCCTGGATTTCGGCACGGTGAACGAGCTCGGCGACGAAGTCACGCTGACGCTCGCCGCAGAAGTCATGGGGATGTACAGCAACGTCATCCTTGTGGACGGCGGGGGGAAAATTGTCGACGCGCTCAAGCGCGTCGACGCGTCCATGTCGTCCGAACGGCTTGTTTTGCCCGGCCTCGCTTACCGTCTGCCTCCTCCGCAGGATAAGCTCTGCCTTCTTTCGGCGGGCAGGGAAGAGATGGTAAAACGCGTCGGCTCCATGCCGGGCGGGACGGAGCTTTCCAAGGCGCTGCTTTCTTCGCTGCAGGGCGTTTCGCCCGTGGTCTGCCGCGAGCTTCAGCACCGCACGGGGATGGGCAGGGACCTCAAAATCGCGGAAATGACGCCGGAGCTTTGGGAGCGGCTTTCGTTTTTCGTCGGCCGTCTGGCGGAAACCGTGAAGAACGCGGACGGAAGCCCGTATATGGCGGCCGGTCCGTCGAAAAAGCCGATGGACTTTTCTTTCCTGCCCATCGAGCAATACGGCGCATCCGCCGTTGTCCGCCGCATGGGCGGCTTTTCGGAGCTGCTGGACGCGTTTTACGGCGAGCGCGACCGCATGGAACGCATGCATGTCCGCGAGCAGGATCTTCTCCGTGTCCTCACCACAGCGTCCGACCGGCTGAGCCGGAAGATCAACGCCCAGCAGGCGGACCTCGAGCGCTGCGCGAAACGGGACCGCCTGCGCGTGTGCGGCGACCTGCTCAGCGCGAATTTATACCGGCTGGAAAAGGGGCGGAGCAGTGTGGAGCTTCCGAATTTTTACGAGGAATCCGCCCCGGCCGTGACGATCCGTTTAAACCCCGCCCTGTCACCGTCGCAAAATGCGCAGAAATATTACAAAGAGTATCGCAAGGCGAAAACGGCGCAGGAAGTCCTCACGGTGCAGATTCGGAATGCAAAGCACGAGCTCGCCTACCTGGACACAGTTTTCGAGGAGCTCAGCCGCGCGGCCAATGAGGGCGACCTTTCCGAAATCCGCGCCGAGCTTGCGGAGCAGGGGTATCTCCGTACCCGGCGGGGAACGAAGAGGCGGAGTCCCGCGCGGGGCGCCATGCAGTTCCGCTCCGGCGACGGGTTCCGCATCCTGGCGGGGCGGAACAACCGCGAGAACGATCTTCTCACCCTGAAGCGGGCGAATAAAAACGACCTCTGGTTCCATACCAAGAATATTCCCGGCTCGCACGTGATCCTTTTCCTGGACGGAAGGCGTCCGACGCCGCAGGCGATCGCGGAAGCGGCCCTGCTTGCCGCTTGTTTCAGCCGCGGCCGCGATTCTTCCAACGTCGCGGTGGACTACACCAAGGTGCGTTATGTCAGCAAGCCGCAGGGGGCAAAGCCGGGCATGGTGATTTACGAGAACAATAAAACGGTCTTTGCCGCTCCGGACCGGCAGGCGGCGGAACGGCTGAGAGTTACAAAATAATTGGCAGTTTCAAGAAATTTATGTTATACTGATTCGGAAAATGAGTTTTCATCGGGGGTGGATCCATGACGGCAGATCGGCTCAATGCCGGAAACTGTCTGCGGAACACGGTGCTGTTCGGCTCGGCGTGCTTTCTTATGGTCCTGGCCAATCTGATGGCGGTGCTGGGCGGCTTTTTCTACGAGACCGCGGCGTGTACGATGTTCGCGGCGAACCTTGTTCTGAATGCTGCGGTTCTGTTCGACATATGCAAAAATATCCGGCGCGATTTTCCGCTGCTGGTTTTTGTGGGTTCGTTCGACCTGCTCCTTCTCGGGCGCGTCTACGTCGCGTTCCTCAGCGATTACCAGGACATTCTATATGATTTGCAGGCAACGGATTTTCCCAATCTGTTCCGGGCGCTTCAGATTGTGACGTTTGCCTTTCTGTGCGTCTATGCGGCTTACAGGCTCGCTTCCCCGCTGTTCTTCAAACGGGAGAAGGCGGTGCGCGAAAAGGGCCTGGCGTCCGTCCGGCAGAAGCCGTTTGTGCCGGTCATCCGTCAGATCAGCGTCGCCGTGCTGCTCGTCAGCTCCGTGGCGTCCTTTTACACGCTGGCGCAGTCGATCCTCTATGTCTTGAAAAACGGCTACCTTGGTTCCTTTACCCAGGCAGTGGATAAAGTCAGTATTCCTTCCTATATCAGCAGGCTTTCCCTGCTTTTTGAACCGTCGTTTGCCGTTTTTCTTGCTACCCTGCCGGACAGGCGTCAGCTGAAACTTCCGCTGGCTGTGTACGGCGTTTACATGCTGGCTTCTCTTTTGACGGGCCGCAGAAATATTTTCGTGTGCGAAGCGCTGATGCTTGTGATCTACTTTGTCCTGCGGGACAACCTCCTTCCGAAGGGCAGGCGTGTCCTGACCAAAAAAACGATCGCATGGACTATCGTCGTCGGGATTATCCTGATGTATTTTCTGGAACTGGTCGCCGAGTTGCGGTCGGGCCAGTCCGCCACCCAAAGGGGGTTCTTTTCCTCGCTGGTCAATTTCGTCTATTCGCAGGGCGCGAGCTTCCGCGTGGTGATCCAGACGGTGAACAACTGGGACCTGTTCAATCATCAAACTTCGTACCAGTTTCTGTTTTATCCGTTTGAGCAGTACGCCCACAACAATATTCTGACCCGCACCATCTTCGGATTTTCTCCAATCATTGAAACGCAGAATATGCGGTTTGCGCTTTCAACACATAACTTTGCCCATGTCCTCACGTTTCTGGTGGACCCGGCGCGTTACCTTTCCGGCGGCGGGTTCGGCACCTCGTTTGTCGCGGAGGCTTATGTTGCCTACGGCATGGCGGGGGTCGGAATCGTGAGCGCAGGGATCGGTTTCCTGCTCCGGTTCTTTTCTTCCCTGCTGACGCGTTCGTGGGTCTTTGTCGCGCTGGGCCTGATTGCCTTGAAAGATCTGGTTTATATTTCCCGCAACTTTGCATTGTCCTGGGTCACCGATACCTTCAATGTCACCTACATCTGCTATTTCATCGGCGTTTACCTCATGGCCCTGCTGCTGGCTGAAATCGGCTCCCACGTCCGCAAGGCCGATTCTGACAGCAAGCGTCTGGAGATGGAGAAGATACCATGAAAATTCTGCTTCTTTTGACCACGACGTTTCCCTATGACAACGGCGAGGAATTTATTTCCGCCGAGCTGGAGCAGGCATCCGGCTTTGATCAAATCCTCATCTGCCCGTGCAGCCTGAAGCGGGGCTCCAGGCGAACGAAACCGATTCCGCAGGTCGCGGTGTGTGTGCCGGTTCCCCGGGAACCGCTCGACCGCCGGGCCTATCTGCGTCTTTTGCTGTGCCCGTGCGTTTGGCGCGAACTGTTCCGCTTGTTCCGCACGGGGCGGCTGAGTCCCGGGCGTGCTCACGAGCTGCTGTTCTTTCTGAAGAATGCCGTGGAAATCGATCGCGGGCTGGAAAAGGCGGTGTCCGTTTCCCCTTCCGACAGCGTTGTCCTCTACAGCTATTGGCTGTACGACGCGGCCGCGGGGGGCGCTCTGTTTGCCGAAAGTCTCCGAAAACGGGGCGTGCAGGTCCGGCAGATTTCCCGCGCGCACCGGTTCGATATCTACAGCGGAATGTCGAAATACGGTTATCTGCCCATGCGAAAGTTTTTATTCCGGCATATCGACCGCATTTTTCCGTGCTCGGATGACGGGGCCGGCGTGCTGAAACGCGAGGCGGGGCAGTTTGCGGGGGAAATCCGTCGGTTTTATCTGGGCACAAAGGACTGCGGGACCGGAAAGCCGGGCCGGGAACCGTTTCACCTGATGTCGTGCTCCAATATGGTGCCGGTCAAGCGGTTAAATCGGATTGTGGAAGTTCTGCGCCGGGCCGATTTCCCGGTCCTGTGGACGCATATCGGCTCCGGGCCGCTGGAAGGCGAAATCCGCGGCCTCGCGGAACAACTGCCGCCGAATGTTCGGGCGGAGTTTCTGGGCCGGCGCGAAAACCCCGAGATTTTGGCCTATTATAAAAATACCCCGGTTTCCGTTTTTGTGAACGTCAGTTCCAGCGAGGGGCTTCCCGTTTCCATCATGGAAGCCTGTTCGTTCGGCATCCCCGTTGTCGCCACGGATGTAGGCGGCACGCACGAGATCGTCTTCGACGGGGAAAACGGATTTTTGATCCCGGCGGATTTTTCTCCGCAGACGCTGCTGGATGCGTTGAATAAGCTCCGGTCGATGGATCAGGCGGGCTACGCCGCGCTTTGCGCAAACGCCCGGAAGGTCTGGGAGGAGAAATTCAACGCGGCGGAAAATTACCGGGAATTCTATTCTCAGTTCAGCGGGAGCGGGATATGAAATTTCTATATGCAAGTTTTGTGAGCGATACAAAGCAGTATTCGGGAATTCTCAAAAAAGTCGCCGGGCAGACGGACGGTGTGGCGCGGCTTGGCTTTGATGCGCATTATACGTGCGTGGACGGCGACAGCGTTCTTTTGTATACGGGCGGGGGTTCGCCGGAACGGAAGGCGTTCGCGCACGGGCTGCGCTGGCGGGACAGACAGAACGCCGTCACGGAAAAAATCTGCGAATTTGCCGCGGATGGGTCGTACGACGTCGTTTATCTCAAAGGTTTCCTTTTCAATCCGTACGCTCTGCGGGTCGCGTCGTGCGCGAAAGCGGCAAACCCGGGCTGCAAAGTGATCTTTGAGATTGCCACTTACCCGTATTGGGGGACATACCGGCAGTTCCTGAAAAAGGACCTGCGAACGCGAAACATGCGTTCCCTCATTGGTCATATGCTTGAAATAACCCAGCATTTGGTTACGGCTCCGCGCATCAGGAAGAAAGTCGATATTCTGGCGGTTTTTGGCCTGCCGGTAAAAAAGCTCTGGGGAATTCCTTGTCTTATGCTGGATAATGGGGTTTCAACAGACCGTTTCCAACTTCGCCGTCCACCGGAAGAAAAAGCAGAGATCAATATGCTCGGAGTCGCGGGGACAACAATTTCGCACGGCTATTCCCGAGTGATTGAGGGCTTGGCCCGATACGACAGAAAAGAACAGCCCCCGGCCGTTTTTAATATTGTCGGGGAAAACGATACGATCCTGACCCTAAAAAAACAGGCAATCGAGCTTCATGTGGAGAAATGGGTGCGGTTTCTGGGGTATAAAAACGCGAAAGAGCTGGAAGCATGTTACAATTTCTGCGACATTGCCGTTTCAGTCCTTGGCGGGTATCTTTTTAACCTGAACAATATGTCTCCCATTAAGTCGCGGGAATACTGCGCGGCGGGAATCCCGTTCCTCTATGCGTATGAGGACACACTTCCGGCCGACGCGCCCTTCGCCCTTAAAATCCCGAACGATCCGACGCCGGTCGACATGGAAGCCGTAGTGCGGTTCGTCGAGCGCTGCCGCAGGCATCCCGAAATCTCCGCACAGGAGCGCGAATACGCAAAAGACCACTACGACTGGAAAATCATTATGAAACGCGTGCTCGATTTTGCGGGTGCCGCTTCCAAAAGATAATCAAGAAAATCAGTAGGAGGTTCTCCGATGGAACTGTTTGTAAGCTTTTCCGAGATCATGCATTTTTTCAAAAGAAACCGATGGAAATTTCTGCTCGTCGTGCTTGCGTTCGGCATTGTGTGCGGGCTTCTGTCGCTCCGGCTTCTGCGCCCTTCCTATACCGCCAACACGAGCGTGACCTTTTCGTGTGAGGTGCCCGACAACGCCACGGCCGACTATCACCTCCAGTACGGCGGAATCCTGAACACGCGGGTTCAGACCGCCGTGGTGGAAGCCGCTTCCAACAATCTGCTCGAAAGGACCGCCGGAAAACTCGGAATTGACAAAACCGAGATCAGCAAGATCACCGGTGAGCAGGTGAACAATGCACCGGTCGTCAAGCTTACCGTCCAGACGCCGAACGCGGATAAGGCCGCGCAGATTTCGGACACAGCCGCGCAGATTTTGTCGGAGCAGATTACGCGTGAGTTTCCTTCGCCGAAGCTGACCGCGTCGATTACGGACAAGGCGATGGTCCAGAAGGGCCAGTCGAGAAAATCCGCCATGGCAAAGGCGGGCATCCTCGGTCTGATCCTCGGCTTTATCGTCTATGTCGCTTACGGGATCCTCTGCGTTCTGAGCGACCATTCCGTCCGCAACGGCCGTGTTGCCGAGGAGACGCTGCATATCAGGCTGCTTGCCGAAATCCCTCATGAAAGCCGGGGCGAAAGCAAAGAGGACGCCTACCGGAAGATGCGCGCGGCCGCGCTGCACCAGTTCGGTTCGGCGAAGAGCTTTCTGGTGACGAGCGTCACCGAGCAGGACAGCGGGGAAGAGGCCGCGGCCGGACTGGCCGCCTCTTTCGCACAGGCGGGCAGGAAAGTCCTTTTGGTGGACGCCGACCTGCGCGGTCCGAAGCTGGCGGCATTTTTGAACGTGAGAGCAGACAAGACGCTCCAGAATGTCTTGGAAGGCTCCTGCCCGCTGAAGGAAGCTGCGGCGGAAGTGCCGGGAATGGAAAACCTCAGCCTGCTCGCGGGCGCCCGGCTGGAAAGCGGAAGTCCGGCGGACCTCTTTGCGAAAGGCTTCGACGGCTTTGCCGGCGCCGCGGCGGCCCTTTACGACTATGTGATTGTTTACGCGCCGGCTGAAACGAGCTACCCGGACGCGGACAGCCTTGCTCCTTTCACGCCGGCCGTCATCGTGACCGCAAAGTACGGCTTTACGGGGTACGGAGCGATGAAGGAAGCCCTGCGCGGCTTATCCGCCGCGGGGGGAAAAGTGGCCGGGTTTGTCGTCACGGATTCCTGACCCCCGCGGACGGGGATACATAATCACCCGGATTTATCTCATAATAAATCCGGGTGATTTTTGATGGCAATTTCGTTTATTCGCACTTTGCTGCTCTACATAGTGGTTGTAGCAGCGGTAAGGCTGATGGGAAAGCGTCAGATCAGCGAGATGCAGACCAGCGAACTGGTTGTAACGCTCCTGATTTCAAACCTTGCGTCCGTTCCGATGCAGGATACCGGTCAGCCGCTCATCAGCGGGCTGATCCCGATTGCCGCCCTTATCATGGGTGAGATCACAATTTCGAGCCTGATGGTCAAAAACTCCGGATTTCGCAGAGTCATCTGCGGCAGGCCGATCATCGTCGTCTACGACGGGAAAATCCAGCAGAGTGAAATGCGCCGCCTGCGCATGACGACGGAAGACCTCTTTGAACAGCTCCGCCAGAAAGACGTTTTCAGCATCCGGGACATTGCCTACGCGATTGTGGAAACGAACGGAAAGATGAGCGTGATCAAAAAGCCCGACCAGGAACAGCCCACCGCGGGCGCCCTCGGCGTGGCGCAGCCGGACAAAGGGCTGGAAACCGTCGTCATCAGCGACGGCGAGGTTTCCGATCTTTCCCTTACCCTGTGCAGGCAGAGCAGGCAGTGGCTGGAGGGCGTCCTGGAGTCGCAGAGTCTGACTCCGCAGGAAGTCTTTCTGATGACCGCGAACGCGAACGGGGATTTCTTTATCGTAAGGAAGGACGTGGGCAAATGAAACGCCTGTGGGCCGCACTGATTCTTCTGGTTCTGCTCGTCACGGCCTGCATCATCGGGATTTGCCATACGCGGAATGTGACGGCGGACATGGTCCGGACGGTCAGCCAGGCGAAAGCCGCCCAAGAGCGCGGCGATACGAAGACCGCATTCCGCCTGAGCGAGAAAGCCAGGGGAGATTGGCGGGGAAAACACCGCGTGCTGTGCGTCTACATGGTTCACAACCGGCTGGAAGAAGTGGACCAGACGCTTTCCGCGTTGCCGGAGCTTTGCCGCAACGGAGCGAAGGACGCTTTTCTTTCGGAATGCGACAAAGGCCTGGCGCAGCTTTCCTATCTCGACGAATCGGAAGTCCCCAATCTTGAAAACATCTTTTAGAGAAGGCGGGGACTCTTGCAAAATGGGCCGAAAAAACCGGGACAGCCGCGCAGAGAATGCCGGCCGTCCCGGCTTTTTACGGATTATTTCAGATAATTGGCCGCGTATTCCCGGTTGATTTCCGCAATTTCCTTTTTTCCGTCAATATACGGCTGGTACATCTTCATCGGGTCGATGGCCCCGTAGGCGTCGCAGGCGGAACAGTTTTCGCACTCGACTCCGCCGCACCGCAGAGAATCCCGGATAATCTTCTCCCGCTGCTCCCGCGTCGTGTTTTTGATCAGATATTCATCCATGAAAGTACCCCCCCCTTCACAAGGTCCTGTATCCTGCCTGCTTTCATTATACCAGAAAAGGCAACGGGTGAAAACCGGTTGGAAAGCCGCCTTTTCCCAGCTCGGTCAGGCTGAAACCCTCGCAGAAAACGGAGCCCCGGGAACATTTTCCAGAGGGGTATGCCTACGTTCTGCGGGATGCCGAAACCGACGAATCGTCCGCCGACATGTCTTTCCGGATGAGGTCGTTGATATATTCGCTCAGGTTCATTCCCTTGGATCTTGCGAATTCCATGGCTTTCTCTTTCTGCCCTTTCGGCATGATCAGCGTAAACCTGTCCCGGTTTTCCCTCATCCAAAGATTCTTATATTTTGCCTTCCCTGCCATAGCGGCATCACCCTTATACTATATCGGCCGCTCTGGAACAAGATATAGGATTTCTCTGCCGTACGGATCAAAAATCCGGCGGTCACGCGCCGCTCCGCAGTCGGACGATGATGTTCGGCAGCTTTTCCAGAAGCGCGTCGATTTCCGCATCCGTATTGTCCGGCCCGAGCGTCAGGCGAAGGGAACCGCGCGCTTCTTCGGCGGAAAACCCCATCGCCAGAAGAACGTGCGACGGCTCCAGGGCCCCGGCGGAGCAGGCCGAGCCGGATGACGCGCAGATGCCGTTCTGGTCGAGAAGCAGTACCAGCGCTTCTCCTTCCACGCCGTCAAAGAGAAACGAGGCGTGCCCCGGCAGCCGGTTCTCCGGGTCGCCCGTCAGGCGGGTGCCCGGGATCCGCAGCACGCCTCGAATCAGGCGGTCCCGCAGCCGGGACGCTTTTTCCGCGTTCTTCCGCATATTCCGGCAGGATTCTTCCAGTGCGGCCGCCATCCCAACGATTCCCGCGACATTCTCCGTCCCGGAGCGAAGGCCGCGTTCCTGCCCCCCGCCGAACAGGCCCGGCGGGATCGGCAGACCCTTTCGGACGAACAGTCCTCCGACCCCTTTGGGGCCTCCGAATTTATGGCCGGAAAAGGACATCATGTCGATTCCCATCCGGTCGACGTCGATCGGGATATGCCCCGCCGCCTGCACCGCGTCGGTGTGGAAAACGGCGCCGGAATCGTGCGCGGCAGCCCCGATTTCCGCGACGGGCATAACGGTCCCGACCTCGTTGTTTGCCGTCATCACGCTGACGAGGGCGGCGTCCTTTCCGGCCGCCGCGCGGAGAGCTTCGAGGGAAATTCTCCCATTCCGGTCCACGCCAAGAACCTTTGCTTCGTATCCCCTGCGCCGCATGGTTTCAAACGTCCGCAGAATGGCATGGTGCTCCACGGCGGAGGTAATCAGGCGCTTTTTTTCCCCGCCCTGCAGCTCCGCCGCCGCACGGATGACCCAGTTGTCGGATTCCGTGCCTCCGCCGGTGAAATAGATTTCGCCTGGCTGCGCCCCGAAGGCGGCCGCAACCGTTTCGCGGGCGCGGTCCAGCGCACGCCGCACCCTGCGGCCCGGCGCGTAGACGGCCGACGGGTTTGCATATTCTTCCCGCAGGAAAGGCATCATGGCTTCCAGCGCGCGGTCGGAAACCCGGGTGGTTGCCGCGTGGTCGGCGTAGATCCATTCAGACATACAGGCTATCCCTTCCCTTTAATCTTCGCCGGCAAGGATCGTTCCCCCGCCGAGCACTGTGTCGCCGTCGTAGAAAACCGCCGCCTGACCGGGCGTAACCGCGCGCTGCGGTTCCCGGAAGCGGACTTCCGCCCGGTTCTCCTCAAAGGGATACAGCGTCGCCGGAGCCTCCGACTGGCTGTAACGGACTTTGACCCCCGCTTCTTTCGGCCCTGTCAGACGTTCCCACGCGATCCAGTTCACATCGCCTACAACAAAACGGCTGCAAAAAAGGTCTTTTTCGTCCCCCAGCACGACGGTGTTGGACGCCCGGTCCTTTTTCAGGACGTATTTGGGGGATTCGAAGCTGAGGCCGAGCCCTTTGCGCTGGCCGATCGTGTAGCGGATCAGCCCCTGATGCGTTCCGAGCACGCTGCCGTTCCGGTCCACAAAATTGCCCGGCTGCCGGCGGATGCCCATTACATGTTCCAGAAATTCCGCGTAATTCCCGTTCGGCACAAAGCAGATGTCCTCGCTGTCCGGTTTGCGGGCGTTGACCAGCCCGCGCTCCGCCGCGATTCGGCGGACTTCGGTCTTACAAAGCCCGCCGAGGGGGAAGAGCGTGTGGGCCAGCTCGTCCTGCGTCATGGCGTACAGCACGTACGTCTGGTCTTTGGAGGCGTCCTTCGCTTTTTTCAGCAGCCAGCGGCCGCTGGCCGCGTCCCGTTCCGCGCGCGCGTAATGGCCGGTGGCGATGAAATCGGCGCCGAGCAGCCTGGCACGTTCCAGCATCTTGCCGAATTTGATATACCGGTTGCAGTCGATGCACGGGTTCGGCGTTTCGCCGCGCTCGTATCCCCGCGCAAAGCGGGCGATCACGTCGCGCCGGAACTCCGTGCCAAAATTGAACACAAAATGCTCAATGCCGATGTGGGCGGCGACGCTGCGCGCGTCCTCGACATCGGCGATGGAGCAGCAGGTGCGTTTCCGAATCCCCACGTCCTCGTTGTTGTAAAGATGCAGGGTCACGCCGGAAACCTCGTACCCCTGATCCATCAAAAGGCAGGCCGCAACGGAGCTGTCCACCCCGCCGCTCATGCCCACCATCACTTTTTTGCCCATTGGAAATCCTCACAGTCGGCTTTTCTGTTTTCCCGTTTGTTGCCCCGCGCGTGCGGTTTCCCGCATGCCCGTTCCCATCATAAGAGCAAATCCGCAATCTGTCAAGCAACGGGAAAAGGGGGCTGTTGCAAAACGAAAGTTTTGCGGCAGTCCCTTTGTCATGGAAAAAAGGCATCAAAGGCGGTGATTCAGGCCGAAAACAGGCGTGAAGAAGCGGAAAACGGCACGACGGAGCAGAGCAGCGCGGCGGAGCGCCGCATGAAATCTCTCCGATTTCAGTTTTTCCGGAAACTACTCTTTTTTGACACAGAATAAATGTGTTTTCAGACGTCCCGCGTTGCATTTTGCCCACAGCTTCTTCAGATTGTACCCCAGGCACAGAAGGAAAAGCTCGGTGGAGATGTTAGCCCGGCCGCGGGTAAGGAAACGTTTGAATTTCCGGTCATGTTTCAAAACACCGAAAGCGCCTTCCACCTGAATGGATCGGTTGACGCGGGTGCGTCCCGAATTTTGTGTAAACTCCGAATGCGAGTGTAAAACGGAGCAAAATATTTGCAGCGA
>ENA-UOOI01000955-UOOI01000955.1-fermentation-metagenome-genome-assembly--contig:-NODE-955-length-33269-cov-4.383453_pt1 | contig 33269 bp, 45 predicted proteins | sample MGYA00245779_ERZ724027 | MGnify/ENA primary metagenome ERZ724027 (study PRJEB28704, sample SAMN03018318) | fermentation metagenome | biome: anthropogenic terrestrial biome; feature: soil; material...
TCAAAACATTCGACTTTTCCCAAATATTAAATCTCTTTTTGTTTACAATCTTAATAATAATATCGCATACCATAGATAAAGAACGATAAAAACAAGGCTCTAACCCTTGCCGTTTCACGCTTTACGGTATACTACACTTTAGATAAAAATACCCCAAATACTACATACGTACTACGGTTAGTATCTGGGGAATTTCTTTACTTCTTTGGTTTATCTAATTCGTCAAGGTCCACAATAGCGACCCTTTTTGTACCGTTCCATAGTAAATTATTATCTATTATCTGGTCTAGTATCTCTTTTAATTTAACACTACCCGGATAGTAGGACTGCATAATATCATCATAGAAGAAGCGGTCTATTTCCTTTTCGTCTAAAAGTAGATTGAGAACCGAAACGTTAAGCGCGTCGGCTATCTTATACAGCATTTCTAGGCTAGGCTGTCTGGTACCACTTTCTATATGGGATAGGGTACCTGTAGACGCCCCTACTAATTCCGCTAATTCCTTCTGGCTTAACCCTCGTACATCTCTTAGTAACTTTATATTTCTACCTATCAACGACTTTTCCCACCTCTCTAAACACTTTACTAGTAGACAATATTATACCCGATAAACTTTAAGTTGTCTACCAGTAAACTACTTTTTCTTTTTAGCAGCGTGGATTATGTCGCCTAGTTTGTCGGTAGCTTCGCTTCTCATTTTCTTAGTAACGTGTCCGTATTGCGTAGCGGTAAAAGCTGGGTCGTAGTGTCCTAGTAATTCCTGTACCGTATTAAGTGCCGTTCCATCTTCCAGTAGTACAGTGGCTACCGTATGTCTAAGGTCGTGAAACCTAATCTTTTTAACACCAGCGTGTTTTAATGCGCCTTGAAATATTCTCGTAAAGGCTCTAGGTGGTACGACGCTTCCAGTGTTGGTACAGAATACTAAATCGTCTGGGTTATAATCGCCGCCGACTTCCAGCCTTTCCTTACGCTGTAGGTACCTTTGGAAGATTAACACTAACGCCGTATCGTATGGTATTTCTATATCCCTTTTAGATAACGCCGTCTTAGGTTCTTCAAGGCTGGGTCCTGTACTAAGGTCGCTTAGTTGCTGGTCTATTCGTACGCTTGTTATACCTAGATTAATATTTTGTTCTTTTAAAATCTGGTCTAGTCCTTCGGTATCCCACAGGGTAAGCCTTGCTATACGCTCCCACGGTAGAAACTTATCTAAGGTGGTCCATGGTATCCCTACATTTACTTTAGGCCACGCAAGCCCTAAAACTTCCCCACGACGTACGCCAGTCGATAGGGCTAGTACGTAAGCTGCGTAATATCTGTAGTCTACTGTAGCGTTTAAAAATTGCCCTATTTCGTCATGGTCTAAGACTGTCATTTCCCTTTTTTCTACCTTTGGGGCCTTAGTGGCTCTAGCTGGGTTAAGTGGTATTTTACGTTCCATGGTAGCCTGTTCTAATGCAGCTTTTAATATGTTACGTATACAGACTATTGTATTAGGGCTAAGACCGCCACCTTTGGGTACCATTTCTTCGGTTTCTTTATCCTTAACACGAATAAGGTTTCCGTCTTCCAGCAAGTCCTTAAAGAATATTTGTATATCTGTCGTCGTTAATTTTTTTAGTAGTATGTGTCCTAAATGGGGTATAATGTGGCTTTCTATTTGTATCGTATAGCTGTCATACGTGGATTGTCTAATATTGGGTCTTACATAGTTTTCAAGCCACAGCGTAAGCCATTCACCGACGGTAAGTTTTCCGGGGTCTGTGATACCACCTTCGGCTATCTGGTTTTGTGCTTCTCTTAACTTTTCGGCGACTTCCGCCCTAGTCTTACCATAGAAAAACTTACGCTTTGCTTTACCTGTTTTAGGGTCTACGCCATGGGATATAACGGCTGCCCATTGTCCTTTTTTACGTTCGTATATACTACCTTCGCCGTTGCCCCGGCGTGTGGTTTTTTTCCTTGCCATCTTTGTACCTACCTTCCGTAATTTATTTTTTCGTCTACTATAGTTTTCTGTAGCTGTAGATAATTTTTAACGTCAGTAGCTACAGCTGGGTTAGTTTTTTCGTAGGACGTAATAAGGTCCTTTAGGGTCTGGTCTACGTTGCCACCGTGAATAACCACGGCCAACGCTGTTATATGCTCGTGGGTCGCTTTGGTTATCCTTAACCTTTTCACAATGTCACCCCCTAACAATTAGCGACGTCGTTACAAAGTTTTTCAGCTTCTTTTAGGGTATTACAGCCGTCTACATACAAGTCGTATAGGTCGGTTTCCTCTGTGTAACCATGATAATAACCTAACTTTGTAGCCTGTTCGCTGGTAAGAATTTTAGTTCTGGTCTTGCCTTTATTAAAATATTGTTGCTGGACGTAGTACTTAAATTTTTCCATATTGACACTTCCTTTCTAATCTACAAACGTATCTCGGTCTATGTCATAAATTCCGAAATACTTACCGTTTAACTCTACCTTGTATAGGTGGAACCCGTATTGACTTATCCTAACTGTTCCTTTTACGCCTAGGTGTTTTAAAGTTGTAGCGATTTGTTCTTTTATTTTCGTTTCTATCATTTTTAAACCCCTTTCTAATTTGTCTTAAAGTTAATTTAAAGTTATTTTATTGTCTGTGTGACAAGTGTACTACAAATAAAATTAGTTGTCAATAGGACAATTAAATATTTTTAATATACTTTTAGCCATATTAATTTTAGGCATAAAAAATAAACCCCCACGCCGAAGCATGGGGGGAAGTACGGGTCTTATATCTTTTTAGCGAAGTCTAGGCTTATCCAACCGTTACGGTTCTTTTCATAGGACTTTAGTAAGCCCCATTTAGTAGCACCGGGGCCGTTGGCTTCCTCTACGATAGTAAAAGCACCTTTGCCAGTATTTCCACTAGTGCCGTAAGTAGTACCAGGACCCTTACGGATATTAAGGTCGGTTATATCTACACGTACTACGTAGGAAGTAGCTTTAGCTGTGACACCTATACTAGCAGCGTCTACCCAGCCGTAAACCCCTTTACCGTCTTCACTGATTAAGTGGTAGGGGTGTTTACCGTTATATACCTGTGTCACCTTACAACGACTTACGCCTTTTGTTGTAGTGGCCGTAGAAGCATTAGAAGAACCATATACAGGACCACCGTTAAACGTTACAATATCGCCGACTTTATATTCTGTATTTGAAGCTGTAGGGGGCTTCGGTACTACTGGGATACTTCCAGCGTTTAGGGCCTTTTTAACGTCTGCCCTTACAGTATCCATACTTTTACCGTGTTTAGGGAACCAGTGCATAACGTCGGCGTGGTTACTTGCAACGCCCATTTTATGGCCTTCACTATGGCATATAATATCTTTTTCAGTAAGTCCATATTCCTTACAAAGGTAAACGCTTAAGTCTATGGCTTCTTGATATACTTTGTTAAAATAGTTTCGGTCGTTTAAACCGTCTTCGCATATCTCAAAACCGATATAGCCGTTATTGTTAGCGTTCTTAGAAGAACCTAGGGAACCGCTACCACTGTGCCAGCCGACCATATCCCATGGTAAGGTCTGATAAGTTCGTACTTCACCGTTCTTATCAAGGCCTATAAAAGCGTGAACGCATACGGAACGACCGCCGGGCTTTGGTTGGTTCCAATGGTTGTTATTTGCGTTAGGTCCTAGTACGCCGTCGTCTGGACCTACATACCTACTTAGTTTAGGGTTATTGGCTCCTGTACTGTGCCACATAATACCTCGTACTTTGTGCTTTCTCCCGGACTTATAACAATCATTTTTAGTTAGTAGTAAAGTTGTTAATTTCATTTAATTTTCCTACCTTTCTTATTCTTGTTTGGGCGTTTCTGTTTCCTGTTCCTTTTCCTTAATGGTGAATATACTAGATAGTATTTTCGCTAACTGTTCAGCGAAGGTAGCCGCTTCCGTTGCTGTATCCACGTTAAAAACTTTAATCTTTTTCCATAGGTCGTGTACGAAAGACGGCCCACGGCCTAGAGCAATACCAGACAAGCCGTATATAATATAAAGACCTACTATACTGTCCGTAACAATCAGACCGTCTAATAGGTTTACCTTGCCGATAACGGCTACGATTACACCAGCTGTAACTGATATAATTTCTGGAATAGAGAAGCGTTTAGCTTGTTTGTTATAAATAGGCTTTATAACCTGTACCAATGCTTCAATGAACAACGCTATAGCGATTACAGCGCTTATTGTGTTAGTTTCCATATGTTACACCCCTTCATCATAATTATTTGATATTTCGTTATTGCCGTACTTACGGATATTTTCGTTTTTAGCCTTCCAGCAGTAAAAACCTATAGCCGTAGCTACAGGAACGCCGATATACGAAAACATGGCTACTAAGGCCTGTACGGCGTAGTCTGGGTAATCTAAAAGTATTCTAAGTACTACGTAGACCCCAACGGCTAGACCAATAAAATAAGTAGCCATAACCGCGGCTACTATACGTTTTGTGTATTCTGATTTCTTCTTTTTTCTCACAGTTACGCCCCCTTATGTCTGGCTAACTCCGTGTCAATTCTCTTATGTGCCGATTTAGCGCTTTCCTCGACACGTGTAACCCTGTCGCTTATGTCGTCAAGTTTCCTATCCTGTGATTTTTGTTCCAGCCTAATATCATCTACCCCACGGATTAGATAGTCTAGGTCTGTTTTTAATTTTGTATTATCACTAGTAGATTGGGTATCTCTAGCTTTTACGTCGTTTGCGTGGCCTTTCCAACCTAAAAGCATACCACTAATAGCCGATACGACGGATATTACGGCTACGATTACTGTTAATTCCATACAGTCGCCCCCTTGTTTCATACGATTATGTTTTCTAAATCTGCTAAAAGTTGCGTCTTAAAGCGGTAGCCGTCATTATGTTTAAGTAAACCTAGATACGATTGTAGCGTAGCGTTGTACTTTTCATAACTTAGCTTTCCAGCTGTATAACGTGTAGCAGATACTTTTAGACGCCTACGAATACGTAAAGAAGTAGACTTCCTTACGGTTCTATGCGTCGCCCATATAGTAAGGCCTACGAATTGTATCCCCATACTAACAGGTCTTATAGTTGTCTTATCATTTAACACCAGCTGTAGACGTTCTTCTAGGAATTCGACTATACAGCTTAATATTTCGTGTAGTTCCTCTTTACTGTCGGATATGATAATTACGTCGTCCATGTAGCGTATATAGTAACGTATCCCCAGCACGTGCTTACAAAACTGGTCTAACTCATTTAGATAGACGTTAGCCAATAATTGACTAGTTAAATTACCTATCGGCATACCCCGGTCGTCAATGCGTTCAGCGTCTTCTACGTTCTTACATAGAGTTAAGCCGAAGGGCGTACCGTCACCCTCAATAATCAATCTTAAAAGCCAGATTACACTAGGGTCCTTTATTTTACGTTCTACGATTTCCAGCAATATAGAATGTACGACACGGTAAAAGTATTTTGCCATATCAATTTTTAAGAAGTACCAGTCGCCGCTTGCTAATTCGGGCTTACGTAAAATATACTGTACACGGTCTGCCGCTGCCTTAGTACCTTTTCCTTTTCTACAGGCGAAGCTATCATCAATAAAGGTTTTATCGAAGATAGGGTACAGTATGGAATAAAGCCACCACTGTACAACCCTGTCACGAAAGGGTAGCGCCATAATTAGACGCTTTTTAGGTTCATATACGTAAAATTCCCTGTAGGCACCCATCACATAAGTACGGGTCTTTAATTCCTCTAACAGGGTTAACAGATTACTTTCTAGGTTTGCTGTGAATTCCAGGACGTCAGTGCGATACCTTTTACCTTTAGCGGCGTTTAGATATGCGTAATACAGCTGTTCGTAGGTTAAATTTCTATAGTAAAGATTACCTACTCTTTTAGCCATATGTCCGTAGTTCCTTTCGTTTTACGGCGTTCGGGTTTCCCCAGCGTTTCGCCCATTAGGTTAATTCCTAATGTACTAGACCGTATCCGGTTTAAATTTTATTTTTGTCCTTTCGGACGGGATACTTACCCCTTTACCTGTGCGCGTGTAGTTTCCCTTAAGAAACGTACTAGGGGCTAAGCCAGGTAGAGCGACGCGGAAACCAATGTTCGTACTCACGTTCGAACGGGGGTAGTGGCCATTCGCACTGAAGACACCAGCATTGGACGTGTTGTTCCAATTGCCACCGCGATAGAAGAACCTACTCAAATTTTATGGTAAGTACCCCATGTATTTATTTTGTAATACTTTTAAACCAACCACCTAACATTTTACCTATTTCGTCTACCATAGCGGCCCAGTTGCCATATTTTTCGACGGGTAGGTATCTTAGTTCTTTGTGTGCTGCAAGACGTATAAACGTCCTTAGTGTATCTAGTTCGACGTCTATTTCCTGTAGTGTATTTTTCTTATAGTATCTTTTGTTCGCCGCCACGACTAAGCCTAAAAGGGAATACATACACCGTCTAATATCGGCGGCCATGGCGTAACGTTCTGCTTTTGGGAATTGCTTTAAACAGATGTTACCGTAGACTATCATGTCTTCAATTTTCTGCTTTATCATCAATTCCGTTTTTGGCTTGTAATCGGCCATAATGTAAACCCCTTTCGCTCACTATCGTTCGCTTTTCAGATTATCAGTAAACAGATTTCAGTTACACAGAAAAAGCGACGCGGAAACCAATGCGCGTAGTCACGTACGAACGGGGGTTGCTGCCATACGCACCGAAGACACCAGCAGAGGACGTGTAGTTCCAAGCGCCACCGCGAGAGACGAACCTTTCGCCTACGTTTCTAGTGTAAAGATAATCGCCGCCATGGTCCGAAGTATCCATAGGGAATAACGCTAGCGCCTTAAGAATGTCGGGTATGGTTATACCCGACTCTACAGCTGTATCTTTAAATTGATTAGACGTGTTCGTCGTTCCGTCGGAAACCGAAGTAATAACCTTATTTATTTTAGCGGCACCAGCACCGTTAGCGCCAGCAGCGTCAAATTTAAGGGTATTAGCTGTACCAGGTGCTACTAGCGTACCGTCTTCTAAAATGGCCTTCCACGCTGTACTACCTACGGTTAAGTCGGCGGTATCTAGTGCAGCGTCGTTGTCTGGTAGTATCTGTATTTCACCGTCTACCGTTCTTACGCCGATAGCCCATTCGTAAGCGTCGCCGTTAAGTCCATAAATACCGTTAGGCGTTCCGTCGTGGGTCCATGAAGAAGGTCCAGACCCTGTAAGCCCTAGGTTAATTCTACCGTCGCTTCCTACAGTCCCTGGTCTACATCTTTCGTGTGGTGCGCCGTGGTCGCTTCCGTAGTTGTTGTTACCACGTGGATAAAACCCATTTTTCTTACACCATAAAGCAATGGCCGCATATTCGGCATTTGTCATTACGTGCCAACCAGGACCCTTAGCCCTAGCGGCCGCTATAGCGGTATCTGCGTCTATGCTAGTTCTAGGCACTTGCCCCGGAAGACTATAAGCCCTTCCGTCGTGCATATTAGCCATGTAGGTACCTATAAAGATTTCTGGAAGTACGACCCCGCCCTTAATAAAAGCTGGAAGGGGGCTTTCGCTACTACCTATACCTACGTCTTTGTAACTTAATTTCGGTATACTATTCATAATTGAAGGTATACCTTTATTATCATACAAAACAGTCTGCCTACCACCGCTAGCGGCTTCGACAGACTGTCTATACGTGTCTTTCATTGAAAAAGTAAATGGCATATTAATTTACCTCACTTTCTGTAATTGTTGGAATTCCCCATAAACATAAAACGACGTCACGCATATTTACAGGTAAGGCTTCTTCTATCAGTTTAGGCCAGCCGTCTTCGTCCATTTCATCAGTTTCAACTAGGTCATATTCTCTAGCTGGTATTTTAATACTTGCTATATACCAGTTACCGACGCCACGTTCCAGCTGTGTAAAACCTTGATTAAGGCTAATATCCACAACGGTAGCCACGTCCTTAAGTTCTTCCTGTAGGTCAATCGTGGTAGAAGGAACGCCGGGTACTTCGATATTAAGCAATGTTCCGTTAAGCTTGTACTTAGCTTTTTCGCCAGTATTTACGTGTTGAATTTTCATAGTGTTTACCCCCTTAAATTATCTTTGTATTTATAATGGTCCATGTAAAAGATACAGTTTTAGCACTACCTGTATATCTTACTTTAAACCCATTACTAGCCTTGTCGTATACCTCTAAATTACCGACGGCGTTTATATCGTCAGCACTAACAAGGTTTAGGTTTACGTCATAATTAGGCGTGTTAGTTTGTGCGTATTCACTCCCCACAGGAAGCGAAACAAGGGCGAAGGGGTATTCACTAGATAGATAGTTTCCGGGGTTCCCTGTTATTACACCCGCCCCTTGTACAAGTCTTTTCTGGAAGTCTACAATCCTGTCATTTCTCATAGTTCCCAGCTTTTGTAATGCTTCGCCTAAGATACTACCTTCTACGAAGTGGGCGAAGGCTATACCGTCGTTCATCATACCTAGTTTTGATTGACTAAGCGGCGTACCTTGCTGTATAACGTCTACAGGGTCAGCTACTAGCCTATAGTGTCCCGGTTTCTCTGGTACTTCTTCTAAGCTGTAGGTCTGTTCGCCGTTAATAATATGGTCCAGCCATTGGAACAACTCAAATTCCTTAATCATGGTGTCACCTCACTTAACTTAAATTTATATACAATTAACAAGCCTTTATCTTCTGGCTTACCTATGTAGTCTGGTCGGTCTGCCAGTAGCGTACCTTTGTAACTATAAAGCCCTGTGTTTGTAACATTTCCTACTACAGTATCATCTAAATATAGGTTAACGTGGAACGTGTCGCCTTCAATCTTTGTACTGTGTATTGGTATATCCTTTGTCGTGCTGCTTATTGTGTAAGTACCTTTGGAAATGATACCTAACATAGCGTCTGCAAATTCCTTAATTCCGTTTGGTTTTATCATTTTATTGGTTCACCCCCGCTATAAATCGTGTTAGTAAGTTTGTAGTCTTTTGTTGTTAATGTACCTGTTTCCTTAACCTCTACAACGGCGTCGTATATTTTACCTTCCGTAGATACATAGGGCTTCGGACCAGCTGCATATCTACCAGCTAACTTATAGTCTTGTTCCTGTGTATCGTAAGTAGGCGCTATCTTAACGTCGCTTTCGTATAGTCTACCGATTACAGCCACGCTAGGAAGGGTACCGCATAGGGTAGACGTTCCAGCTTTAGGAAGGGGGTAGACGTACCTGTTATACGAAGTTTCTATCTGGATACCAGTTTCTATGTGGTATTCAAATTTGTACTCTACGCCTAAATGTGCGTGTATAATATTCTGTAACGTGTCGTCAAAGTCTTTTAGAAACGACGGTACGCCACGCTGGAATGTTATAGTCACTAAGCAGATAGCTGTATCAATTTCTACTCGTATCTTTTCGTTGTAGCTAGCCGCTAGGTTATGGACCATAGAACCGCCGAAGCTTTCTTCATTGGCCAATCGTGCAAATATTGACGGTCTGCGACTATCGTAGTCACTTTCTGGGTCTGGGGGTAATCCTACGGATATTTCCCAAAAAACAAGCCCCCAGGTCGCCGTATAGGGCGATAGCTGTAGGGCTAGGTCTTCGTTATTTTCGTATATCCTGTCATACTCTAGGGCTTGCGTATTTTGTATAGCGTGGAATACTTTACTTTCCTGGTAGTAATCAGCCGAAGCGTCTACCATTCCTTCGGTACGGTCACTTATCTTTATTTCTTTTATCATGTAAGAACCACCGCCCCCATTTCTGGAATGTCGAAGTACTGTAACACTATATCCGAAGTACCACCGTTTACGGTTAGATTTCCGTAGTTTTCTACGCCGACGGTGTTACCAAGGATAGCCCCGACCTTATTGTAAGCGATAGGGTATAGCTGTTCAGTAGCTGGGTCTATCTCAAATACCCTACCTTGTATATATTCGTTTAAAGCTTTCTTAAACGCCGTCAATACTTCCGCTGGGTCTGTATTAATGCTATAAGAAACCGTAGCCGATACATCAATAGCCTTAGTTACACCTGTTATAACTGTTACAAACGCCCCCATAGGTGCCTTACCATAGCCGTAGCCTTGATAGGGGATAGGGTCCATGTATTCCTGTAACATTCCTATAACTTCGTTACTTAACGGCTTGTAGTCACTTCCAGCGCATATAATACGAACCGTACCTCGTCCATCTTGCCCGTTACTTTTATCCCAACACATTTCTACGATAACCTTACCGATTGCCACGTTAGTAGCCCTAAAGAAGTCGTTTAAGACCCAACGCTTATAATCGTTACGGTTTCCGCCTGTGTCTGGATTAGCCACTTTTTCTAGGTACTTAGCCCAAGCGTCGTCTAGTGTTTCTTTTTCGGACCCCGGTATAATTACCCCAGTATCTACTATACTTCGAATACCCGGTATAGGGGGCTGTAATATAAATTCTGAACCAGTAGCTAGGTTTCCAATTTCCCCAACAAGCTTACACGTAATACGTATTTCTTGTATCATGCTATCTACCGTAAATATAGTTTCTAGGTTTGCCGTAAATTCTATAGGGTTACCGTCAGTATCCAGCACTACGGAAGTAAATGTATAACCCTTTGGGATACGTACGCCGGGGTCTGCTTCAATATTTAAGGTTCTAACGCTGTAGGTCGCTTGTATACGTTCTAACCCCCTGGCTTGTAAAAATAAGTCCATATATTCGTCTTCGCAATATTGGGGGAAAGAATTTTGTAATATTCTATCCTGGTTTAGTTGAAGCCCTATAATTTCGGCGGGGTTGGCGTCTATGGCGTCATGGATAAAGTCGCCTTTTTCCTTACGGTATTCGTCGCTAATATTACTTAACATTCGTTCCCGTATTTCTGTAGCTGTTTCTAAAAAACGTGGCGTAAATTCTGGTCTTGTCACAATTCCACCCCCTCTAAAGAAACGGAACCGAATACCGTATCTACCACTAAATATAAGTAGGTACGTATTACGCCGTCCCTGTCAGTTTCCTTATACGCCTTAACTTCGGTTACCTCATTTACCCAAGGGTCGTAGATTATAGCTTCCACGGCCTCTCGTTCAATTTCAGACAGCTTTACAGCTTCTGGAAGGTCTTGTCTTACTAGAACATCATGTACACGGCTACCGTATATATGATTTCGTGTAAGGTCTTCAAGGTCACCGTATACGCTGTATTTTCCCAGCTGCGTATTTTCTGCCTTTTGTATTACCTGTGCGGCCGCTTCAATACCTGTAGCCAGTTGTACAACGCCGCCTATACCTAACTTAAAGTCCATGGTTTCCCAATCAAATACGGGCGTTTTTCTTTCGTCTGCCATAACTTACACCCCCTTTAGTAATGTTCTAAAATGGCGTACTTAACTTTATTACCAACTAGAGTAGGAAGCAATATAACAGTATCCCCAGCTTTTAGATTTCGGTTACCGTATATGTCTTCTGGTACATACGAAGGGATTAGTAGGTCGGCGCTTGTATACGTCCTTCCTATACCATCTACCTTACACGTAGTAGCGCTTTGCATTGTCCCGGTAACGAAACCCTTGTTAAGCTTCGTTATTACTCCCCACCGTTGGTTATCATGTCCCACAATAGGACCAGTTAAAAACCTATCCCCAGTACAAACAGGGTATAGGTTTATGGGTATTTCAAATATTTCTATATCTAACGCCAATTCCGTACCTTCAAATACAAAAGTAACAGGGTTAGGGTCTGTTGTAACGGCTCGAATGATACGAAGTCCGTCACCAGCACCACCGACGTTAGTTTTACTATTTCCATTACGAAGTAGCTTTAAAAGGTCTACAGCGTTATCCAAGCCGTTACCCCCTTATTTTTTCTTTTCTTTATCTGTGGCGTCTTCAAATTGTATAGCTGGAAGGTCTGGTGTACTTAGTAGGTCAAAGGTCAATTCTATTAAGCCTTTCGCTTTAAAAGTATGCGCCACGTTTTTAATGTAATAACCACCTACCATACCTGTATTGGGTTCCTCTACATAGATGGCGTCGCCTGTGTAAAATTGGCTCATTACACCATCTGGATTAACCCCCGCCATACTCATAGTCGTAGTTATTTTAGATAACTTCGCTAGTAAGTCTTTGGCTTTTCCGTCAACGTTTTTAGTGTCTTTATTAACTTCTTCAAAGTACTGTGTTTTACCGTACTTCGCCTGTGCGTCGGCGTTTGTTTGCGTAACCACCTTACCCGTTTCACGGTTAACTAGTTTTACCGTAGTACAAAGTTCTTCTATACTGTCGGTCTTGCTAGCACTTAATAAATTAACCCCTACTTGAAACGCCCATAGTTTAGCTGGTATCGACCGTTCAAAGAGGATAAGACCGTCCTTTATAGGGTCGTACCTAAACCAAAATTTTTTACCGTTGGCGTCTTTAGTTCGTGCCAGCGTATCTATTGCTATTTTCTCTGGCAATGCTCCCGGATAGTACAAATAGGGAAATACAGCCCCTGTATTAGCCAGCGACGATACTTTAATACCACATTTACTAGCCAAGGACTTAATAACCTGTGTAGCCGTCTGGTTCTTGTAGTAATAGTCGTCTGGGTTCTTCGATAGGAAGAACAGGGGGTCGTTTACTTGATATTCTATATCGCCTGTAGCTGTTATACGGTGGGTCTTAATATCCCCAGTAAACCAACGTACCCCATTGTAAAAAAGTTCAGACTTGTAGCCTACTAGTAGCTGTGGGTTCTTTATCTGCTCTACATTAAATTTTAGTATTCGACAACTTGCGTTTACCTGGTCCGTTATAACAGGCTCACTAGATAACACAGCTGTAAAGTCCGAACCACCGATAGTAACTTTAATCATAGGCTAACCCCCTTACAGCTTCGTACAATCGGAAGCATTAACCCAGCCGTAAACCCTGTCGCCGCTTTCATGGATAAGGTGGTAGGGGTGCTTTCCGCTGTACGTAAGGGTACATTTACATATTGCCGTTTTTCTATTTACCGTGACTTTAGCGGCGTTTGAAGATAAATAAACAGGACCCCCATTAAACTTAACCTTGTCGCCTTTTTTAATTGTCGTCGTAGCTGGTTCCGGGGGTCGTGGATTAGATACAATTACTTTTTTAGCTTCCACCTGTATAGGCTTTATATTTTTGTGTTCCTTTAAAGTCAAGTCATAGTATAGGTCACCTTCAAAACCTTTAAAGTCCCATCTAAAGGAAGTTATCTTCATAGTCTTATTTATCCCAGCCGACGGTATAATTACTTGTATTTCCGTGCCGTTATCCTTCCAGCTACTTAATTTGTTTCTGTAGGTTATCGGCGTTAATAGGTTCGTAGTCTTACAATACCCAGCGTCATATCTAGCTGGGAAGAAGCAAGACCAACTAAGAGTATCAAGCGCTACCCCGTTATCGAAGTCAACGTCGCCTAGTTGCAATATTGACACCGTAACGGGTTTAGTACTTCCATCATCATAACTAACCTTTGGTGGAATTACAGGGACGTTTAGATAGTCCTTGTTTGCCTTAAGTGTAATATCTACATCAATTCCTATCATGTTAACAACGCCCCCATTTCCCCAGCGCTTAGTACCTCGTCGGCACCGCTTAAAGCTTCATATAGCAATTTTAGAATTTCTGCTACAAGTTCTTTAGGGTCTCTGTCGCCAACGTCACTAAGTATAATATTTTCAATCATAATTCTTAAGCCTTCGGTTCTAGCTGTCGGTGTTGATACCATACCACTAGGATTAATAGACCCTTGACTAGTAGACTGTGTAGCGAATGGCTCTACTACGCTGTCGCCCAGTCCTCTAGCTGCGTCCCTAACCCTGTTTATCATTTTATTGATACCAACGATTAAACCTTCGCCTGTGTACTCGCCGCTTTCTTCCGTAACCCTAGAAGGGCTATGAATGTCTAGGGCGCTATTTATTTCGTTTCTAATACTATTCGCCATACTTCTAGCCGTACTCATTACGGTAGGCTTCATAGACAGTAAACCGTCGTTAAGGCCTTCCATGGCGTTTTTACCAGTAGGGAATAGGTCCATTTCGCCGAAGGTATCCGTCATATCGGTAGTTATACTAGTAGCCGCGTCTACAGCTATTGGGGAACTCTCCATAAAGCCGTCTGCTAGGGTAGTAGTAGCAGTAGTACCGTAACCCTCAATAACGCTATAGTCTGGCTGTAACCCTGTAGTAATCGTGTCGGCTGTAGCCAGTGACGCCGCGCTTACCGTACCCATATTATTCTGGATACCAGCGGCCGCCCCGTCAGCGACTTCCTTACCACCTTTTTCGCCACCACCGAAGAAACCTTTAATACCATCTAGTAAGCCTTTACCTACACCTTTTACAATGTCCCAACCTACTTCTAACCAGTTGGTACTCATAATCGTATCTATGATAGCCATTACAAGCTGTGGTATTGCCGCTACAAGCTGTGGTATTGCCTGTATAAGACCCACGGCTAGGGCTACTACAATCTGTACAGCCGCCTGTATAATCGTAGGAAGGTTCGCTATAATTCCCTGGAATAGCGTAATAATTAACTGTATCGCCGATTGTATAATCAAAGGTAACATAGCTACAATTCCCTGTACCAGACTTACGACTACTTGAACCGCTGCATTAAGTATAAGCGGAAGATTAGCTATAAGACCTTGTGCTATAGCCATAATAAGCTGTAACGCCATCTGGATTAAGGACGGTAACATACCTACGATACTTTGTATAAGACTAACTATAAGTGTAATTCCAGACTGTATAATCATAGGCAAGTTAGCAATTAACCCATTAACTAAAGTCTGTACTAGCTGTAGCGTCATACTTACAACTAGTGGTAATCTGGATATAAAGCCATTTACCAAGGTGCTAAGTGCCGTCATTCCAGTAGTAATTAACTGTGGAAGTTGGTTTATTATTCCCTGTGTAAATTCAAGTATAAGGTCAGCCCCTACAAGTATTACACGTGGTACCAGCTCCATAAGACCGCTAATAAAAGCAGATACCGCCTTAGCCGCTCCGCTAGCTATCTGTGGGGCGTTTTGTTCAATCCCTACAAGGAAGCTATCGACAAGACTTACAGCCATATCTACTACTTTAGGCGCGGCGTCGGCTATGTTCGTAACCACTTTAGCGAATACCGTACCGACTTCATTTACGAAACCAGCGATACCGCCTTCTTTAAACGCCGTACTTAAATCGCCTACCATATCTTTAGCCGTGGATATTATATCTACCATAGGGTTATTAACGCTTTGGTAAAACTCTATCCCTAGGTCTGTTACGCTATTCTTTAACATACCTATTTGACTTTCCATAGTTGCGTATCTTTGTTCCGCTTCTTTGGCAAGCGCTGTATTTTCGCCCCAAGCTTCCGTACCCATTGCTAGGGCATTGGTAAACAAGTCACCAGAATTAGCCGCCCTTAAGATGGTGTCACGTAGTCTAGTTTCTGTGATACCCATATCATCAAGTACAGCTATGGCACTAGACCCCAGCCTTTCGGTATCACTTAAGCCAGTTAAGAACGAAGATAAAGCCCCAGCGGCGTCTTCTTTAAACGCCTTTTTAAATTCGGAAGTAGATACCCCCGCTACTTTTGCGAAGTCCTTTAGCCCTTCGCCGCCTGTTTCTGTCGCTAGTTGCATATCTATCATAAGTTTAGATATAGCAGTACCACCAGCGGCCGCTTCCATACCAACGGAAGATAAAGCAGCAGAAAAGCCCATTATTTCAGCTTCGCTCATACCTACCTGTGAACCAGCAGACGCTATATTCTGCGCCATATCAGCGATTTCGCTTTCTGTGGTAGCGAAGTTATTACCAAGTTCTACTATGGTAGAACCTAGTCTATCAAAATTATCTTGTGACATTCCTGTTACGTTAGCAAAACGGGCCAGCGTAGTAGCGGCGTCGTCAGCCGTCATATTAGTAGCGTCACCTAACATAGTCATTGTCTTAGTAAAGCCTAGTACGTTATCTGTCTGTATTCCTAGCTGTCCCGCGGCTTCGGCTACGCCCGCTATCTCTACGGCTGTGGTAGGCATTACCTTAGCCATATCCCGGATACCGTTATTAAGTACTTCTAATTGCTCTGGCGTGGCGTCTATGGTTTTCTTTACCCCAGCGAAGGCGCTTTCGTAGTCTATTCCAGCTTTAATACCAGCTATACCTAAACCACCGATAGCGGCCGCCGCGGCTCCTAGACCAATAGTTACACCTTTAACGGCACTACCTAAGCCATGGGCTACCTTAGACCCAGCAGAAGCGGCCAGACTTCCAATTTTGGATATACCAGTATGAACAGAAGAAAAACCAACGCCAGCGGCATTTTTAAGGGCGTTCCATAACTTTTTTACGCCACCTTCTCCACTAGAAGCGTTGGTTTTAAATTCTTTTAATTTGTTTACTACATTGGTTATTTTAGTATTAGCGAATTCCTTAACCTTAGAAGTTAAATTCTTCATAGTGTTATAGGTGTTTGCTATACTGATTTTTCCAATGTTCTTTAAACCTGTAGCAAAACCAGACAAGCCGCTTTTACCTTCGGTTACTGTATTTTTAAATTCCCTAAAACTATTAACGGTACTACTTATTTTAGTTTTCGCCAAGGTCTTAACGCCGCCTACCAATAGACTAGCCTGTAGCCGGGTACTGATTAGCGAATGTTCTAATCCGTCTAATTTAGACCGTGCTATCTGTTTTAGCGTATACGGTAGGCTCTTTAAGGTTTCCGTACCCCGGTTAAACTGTTGCATTGACGACTTCCAGCGATTAAAGTTTCCTGTAGCTTCTCTTGTCGCTGTACTCGTATCCTGTGTAGCTTCCGCCACATCTTCTAAAGTGTCCCTAAATTGCTGGGTCGCCTGGGTGGAAGCGGTCGTAGTATTAACGAATTTACCTACAGCGTTATTAGCGGTTTCCGTGGTCTGTTTAAAGTTTTCTGTCGCTTTGGCCGCTTCGCTCATAGGACTTTTAAAGGCGTCTGTCATTTCAAGCCTAGCACCCATTACAAATTCCGACACGCTTTACACCCCCTTACCAGCTTTTCGATTTGCTTCACGTGCGGCGCGTTGTTCGTCTTTAATCTTTAATAGCGTCGCTTGATATACGAATTCCTTTTCCAACGGTGGGAGGTTATATACTTCGCCCGGAAATACACCTTGCGTATTCCAAATATAGGCTAGTAGTTTAGCTTCCTTGTTGGACTTTAGGAGTTTTTTATTTCTTCACTATCCTTCTTTTGTTTCTTCTTACCGAAACCACTAGCATTTTGAATTGCTACGGCGAAGTTTACAATCTCACCGGGGGATAGAAGGACCCCCATAGCACCTTCGGCCGTAACTACGCCTAGTTTCTCTAGCAAGGCCTTATTAGCGAATGTAAAGTTACTTCTTTGGTCTTTATCAACGCCAGTAAGTACGACCTTAACCATAAGTCTATCGTCGTCTATATCTGTCTTAATTCCGCCGCTGCCGTCAGCCGTGTAACTGATACAATCTTTTTTGGCTTGTTTATATTCTGCATAAGTAAGCGCCGTAAACGGTACTGTACCTAATTTTTCTGTTTCAAATTCGCCCTGTGCTACGGCTCTTAATTCTTCGGCGTCCTTTCCTAAAATGTCTTCTAGGGTAAGGAACGACTTAGCGTTTTCTGATACCTCTACAGGCTCCATAATTTCGTCTGTAACGTCTTTTTTATTTGTTGCCATAGTTTTATACCTACCTTTCGTTTAAATGAAATTAGGGCGTACTGGACGCCCTACAATCTTAATCTATTGATTTAATATAAGAGAAGTCGTCAAAGGTGAAAGGGAATTCTTCTTCGACTAACGCCCCTAATTCGTACTGTGTAAGTTGGGTACTATCAAAAGACAGACCCTTATACATAATAGCTTCTTCGCCTTTTGCTGTAGGGTCTGCCAATTTACCGATATAGTTGTACTTCGCTGTAGGGTTTTCCGCTACTTTTCTTTGAAGCCTACTATCTAGTTTCAAGATAGTAAGCGTACCACTACCAGCACCGCCCATAACTTTATGGCTATCAAGGAATTTCCCAGCTTGCTTAATTGCTTCTTTTTCGTACTCTAGTACGGATTCGAAAGACTGGGTACTTTGAAGTTCCGTACCGTTTTCGTCATAAACAAAACCGTATAAGCCATTAATGGCCTGATTAGCTTCATAACTCATAGTCTAATACCTTCCTTTCTCTCAAATTAAAAGTTCACGCCGATTTTTTGGTAGATACGTTCCATACTATCCACAGGCGTAATATCGCTATCGAAGAAGGCTTCGTCAATCGCTGGGATATAGACAGCGTCGTCACCGTGATACTCTGGGTCTGGTCTATAGAAATAACCAGCCTTGATTATCTCGTCGTTAACCAACGGTCTTAAGTAGCTTTCTTCCACCATAGCAGCGTAACACTGTCTAGCTTCGTCGGTGTTAGACTTAGTCTTCTTGTACTCATTTCCGAAGGCTTCCAGGTCTTTAGTAACGTAATCCAGCGTGTTAGATACTCTAATCTTACCGAATTCTTTACTTTCGTCATTGGAAGGGTTAGTAAGCGTATTAACGCCTTCGTCAATTTCCACAAAGTCACCGTTCATAACAAAGATTAAGGTACCTTTCTGTTTTGCGGTTTCCCTTGGGGTAATCTTAATCTTTTTATTAACCTTCGTATACGGTACGGTTTCATCTGTTACGGTCCTGTTAAGGGCTACGGAAGCAACACGCGCCGCGATAAAGATAGCCATTTCCGCCGGGGTATAGCCGTCGCAGCCATTACCAACGTTCACGATACCCCTGTAGTTATGTGCTACAGAAGCGGCGTTCGCTAGGCTAATATCGTCGTCCCATGTAGCAGGACCCCCAGAAGCGAAAGTAACGTAAAAACCTTCGTTTCTTACACGTCTTAACCAAGTGGTAACAGTGGTTATAATAGCTTCGTCGCTTACGCCATCTAGGGAAAAACTGTTAGCTGTTCCGTCGGCTTCGATTTCGTCTAAGAAGTCGCTATAATTTGTAACCGTAACTACGCTACCATTGTCGCCACCTGTAAAAGCTATGTTAGCGGCGTTCTCTGGAAGTACAGTACCTACGGTCTTAACCCTTACGTAATCAGACTTGTTTAGTTCTGTAGCCAGTTCTTCGTTAGTTGAACCTACAGCACTAACAAGCTTTACGCCGTTTTCTACGATTTCAACTACTTTAGTCCCGTCTAGTACGCCGTCTTTAACCACGGCTACAAATTGCCTAGCGGAAGGGTAGAGGGTTTCCAGCTGTAAACTATCAGTCCCTAAAGTACAAGTACCTACTTTCGCTGTATCGGTAGCCATACGGTAAGCTAGTATTTTGCTAGGCGCCCCCTTGTTAGCGTGTACGAATATCTTACTAGCTGTAAGGGTCGTCTTATCGGCGTTGTAGGTTTCTTCGAATTCCCCTAAAGACTGTAATACAAGTTCGTTTACAGGTCCCCAGTCGGAAGTAAAAGGATACGCTACAATACCACGGGTTCCCATTACAATACGTCTAACGGTAGCCACAATACGGGAATAGACACCGCTTAGAATTTTACTAATTCCTTTTGTAAATGTTCCAGCCATAATATTTTTACTCCTTTCCTACAGGTTTTTTAAGAAACGTCTTTAAGGCGTTTTCCGCTTCCTGTTTTGTGATTTTTTCTTTCTTGATAACAAATAAAGCGCCCGCCATAATTTCGGGTGAAGTTCCGAATAGGCTAGCGCTTTCTATAATCTCTGATTTTTCAAATATTGGTACACTAGGTTTCTTTTCAGTCTTTGGCTCGTTAGCTGCCATAATCTAAACCCCCTTAAAGTTTAATTTTTATTGCCTACTTGTAACTTTGGTATATACGTGTATTGGCGCTGGTGGGTCTGCTGGTTTAGTTCTAGTGTAGGCTACTTCGTAACTTAACCTAAAAGGAACGTCCAGCCCTTCGGTTTCGTTAAATTCAACTTCGACCGATTTTAACAGACCAACCTTAACGCCGTTATCGTCTAGTACGTCCAGTAGGCCACAACGGTTTTCTATATCTTCACTAAGTCGTTGCTGTAGTACTAGGACTTCGTCCACGCTATTTACAAATAATTTACCGTAATACCTAACGCGCTGTACATATGCGTATCGGTGTAGGTGCCTAGCTCTACCACGGAATGGACTTTCCCATAAGATAACAGGGCGGGGTAGGGTAGGCGGTGCATTAGTACGACGCCACGAATTAAGACCCGACGCCGATTTAAGCCACGTCTGTACAGCTTTTAACTCTAATACATAATCCATAATATCCCTACCTTCTGAAAAGTTCTGCGTAAAGTCTTCTAAACTCAAAGAGGACTATATCTTCCATGTCTTCCTTAAGATAATCTAAAGACTTTTCTAACATATGGGCGCCCTCAATAACCTTACCAGTAAGCACCATACCCGTTTTATGTCCTGGTATATAGTGGAATGTACCGCTACGCCATTCGCCAGGAACGAAACGCCCCTTTTTCTGCGTAAAACCTTCTTCTACGGCGGCCGCATATTCGACGGTAGTGCCATAGACTACAAAGGTTGTTTTTCCGACTTCCAGCTTAAAGTAGTTTTCTGGTGTGCCAAATTGTAAACTATTTTCTAACCGTCCTGTACGGCGTGGCGTAAGGTCTTTAGCGTATTCCAATCCACGTAGACCCGCGGTTCTTACGATACGACTTTCCATTTCCTGTACTTTAGTTTTTTCACATTCCTTTAACCACTCTAGCCACCTATCGAATTTCTTATCTAATTTAAAATAGTCTTTACTCATAGGAATTTAACACCCCTGTCGCTTACGTTCGTTGAGTTCTCAAACGCTAGCTTGTAGGGGCGTAACATTTCCTTTACTGTTTTAGATTGGTCTGCGGTCATGTACCTGTTACTGTGCATAGTAGCGGCCGTCGGTGGCGCGACGTCGGTTATATTTCCTGTAGCTTCGTCAATCTGTGAAGTTTCACCACGGGCGAAGACCTCAAAACATAAGGCTACAGCTATTTTTAAGCCGTCGTCTATTGTAGGTGGGTCGCCACCTATGAAACCACGACAAAAAGCATTAGCACGAAGTAAGTACAAGTTTTTGTCTGGGTCGGTAAGTGGTTCAGATGGCGTATAATACTTCTCTGTTAGTTCTGCTACAGATAAAAACACAGTATCACCACCTTATACAAGGTCGTCGTATTTACCAGCTTCGATTACGCTAGCTATAACGTCGCCCTTTGTAGCCTTAGCGTCAAATTCTACGCCTAGTTCCTTAGCTTTCGCCTTTAGGTCGTCGGCTTTATATAGGTCGTCTAACGCCTTTACCATTTCATCATAAGACGGTATATCGTCGTCTGGTGGCTCTACGGTTTCTACCAGTTCAGCCCAACCGTCTTTAATTAAACGTAAACCGCTAACTTCGTCTATCTCGGTTTCCATATCTACGTCTAGTACGGAAGGTCCAAAAGTTACGCCATCTTTTAGTATCTTAATCCTCATATCTACACTTCCTTTCTAAAAAGTATAGCGACTACTAAAGAATAGTCGCTATCTTAATAAGTTCTGGGTCTGTAATCTTAGGGAAAGAAGCCCCCACAACTTCGATTACTTCCCTTATCGGTCTTTCCATAGTGAAGGTTCTAGCGTAGATACCAGGGTTCATATTGTTTTCGTACGTAGGCCCTAAAAGCTGTTTACCAATTACTCCGCCTTCTTTAAGGAATACACCTTTAGAAGCGTCTAGTAATCTAGCTGTAGTTCTAGCCCCAGCGTTAGAAGGGTCCCTATAAGTTACTTTAGCGTCGAAGGCCTCCATAGGTGGAAGTTCTCTACCACGAAGGAATGTATTAAGTTCGTCAAGGGTAAGTAGTTTATCAGAAAAACCACTAATAGCCTTTCTCACGTTAGCGTCATTAAGTACGGTTCTAATTGCTCCGATACTTGTAACGAATACGTCTGGGGTATAGCCATTTACGTTATTATCTACGTAATTCTGTACCCATGTTTCGTAGTTAGCCAGAATAGTAGCACCGTCTACGTTCCACTTAGTACCAGCCGTTACGTGTCCTGTTACTCCGAAGTCTACGCCTAGCTTAATACCTGCTTTATCGTAGGTCATAGCCCCTACGCCTAACGCTTGCCATCTTAACCATTCAATCCTAGCGTCAATATTTTTCTTAAGCTGTGCGGTCTTGTTAAGAAGTTGCTTCACCATCATAGTTTGTTTACCAGCGTTACCTTTATCCATCATAGCAGCAAGTTCCTTTTTAGTTACGATATAGGACTGTCCCATATCTGTAATTTCGCCACTAATACGTCTAACAGGGTCCCTATCAGTCAATGGAATTTCAGCCCCACTGTCGATAATGTCGGCCATGTCTGCCTGTCTTTCAATTACTGTTTCGTTAAAATCAATGTCGTAAGTTTCTTCGATTGGAAGAAACCTTTGTCCGATATACCCGGTTTCTACAGGTACTTCGCTTATGGTTTCTGTGAATAGTGGATTTTCAAAAAATTCACTAAGATTAGCTAATCCCGCCATATTTATAACCTACCTTTCGTTATTTTGTAATTAGTCTACGAAGCGCATAGCGCCGCCCATAGCCTTTTTAAACTCTGTAGTTACACCAACTAGCATAGAAGTATAAACCGCTCCATGTACTAGTACTTGCCCAGCTGTAAGGTCTGGATTAGTTCCGTCGTCCTTAGCCTTAAACTGGATACTTTCGTCTAAAATTACAGGGTTAGACTTGCCAACAGGAAACGTACCAGCCTCATAAGCCAGACTACCATCTGAAATACCTAAAACGCCCTCTATAGTAGCTTCGTCACCAGCTGCGCCCCATGTTCCTTTAATGTACAAGGAAGCCGACGCGTCGGCTAACTTAGTAGCTACAGTAAGTATTTCGTCCTCGTCTAAAACTAAATCAGCAACCGTAGACAGTTTTATACCGTCCGGGTTTACTGCGTTACCCAGCATGGCTACAACCTGGGCTTCGGTGGTTTCTGCCGTAATGGTCTTTAATACAGCATTAGTAACAGTGTATACGCTTCCGTTTACCGTTATTTCTAACTTTGTATCCTTGTTAATAGCGCTACAATCCGCTGGCGTTACAGCTGCCGTTCCTGTGATAGAAGCCTTTGCGGGGTCGGTGTCCGCATACTTTTCGTATTTTCCTGTAGTGTTGTCTTTAACTAAACACTGTCCTTCTGGTACATACTCATTTACGTTAAATTTACTACCATCTAGGGTAATACCATTAACGATATAAGCGTAGTGGGCGCTGGCCTTAATTTCTTTAGCCGCTGCATAATTTTTCTTTCTGATTGTTAAATCGTTATTCATGCTAATTACCTACCTTTCATTATTTTGTATCTTTCTTGATACCTAACATCTCTAACGCCTGGGCCTTTTTAGCGTCGTGGTCTTTGTTTCCACCACCAGCGCCACCACCAGGACCCTTTCCCTTGAAGCCGTCGTTTTTATTGTCGTCTGGGTCTACGTCTTTGAATAAGTTAGGTTCGGTTTCGTGTACCTTCTTTAGGGTACGTGATACGCTCTTTGTGTCAACTTCGCCCGTTTCTTCGTCGTAGTCTATATCGTCCATATAATCTAAACGAAGGGCGCGGACTACTTGTACTGGGTTTACAGGATTGTACTTTCCAGCTTCTTTAAGGACTGCATTTTCGACTACAAGGTCTTTAATGCGTTCGCCTAAAGTCTTAGCACGGTCGGCCTGTTTCCTAAGTATAGCTAGTTCGTCGTCAGTAACCTTACCTTCGCCGCCTGTATCGTCGCCGTCTTTTTTAGTAGACCCATTCTTTATAGTTTCCGCTACCTTCGAAAGTAGGGTCTTGTTATCGGCTTCAATCTCTACGCCAGCGTCTTTAAGGGCTTTTCTAACCATACGAACGGCTTTAGTAGTAATCATAGCGTCTACGTCTGCCTGGCTGTACTGTGGCTTTTCGTGTTCCGGGTCATATTCTAGGGCTTCGTCTACTTGCTCCTGGTCTAATATCTCGTCGTCAAGAAGTTCCTTAACCTTTGCTTCATATTCAGCCTTAGTAATTTCACCTTTTAAGTATTGCTCCTGTAATTTTCTTAATTTTCCCATTGTCAAAACTCCTTTCCATTTTAAGCCCGTCGGCTATTCCAACTTTTCCGAAGTCGTCACGGTTTACCCTTGCCAGTACAACGCCCTGGGTAGGTTACGGCATTAAAAAAGACGCTACAAAAGTAACGTCTAGCCCTTCTAGGTATTAGCCCCTAGTAGGTTATGGCTTATTAAATTAACCCTATTTCTTAGGTGGAATAGGGGGTAGCGGCTCTGGTTCGACAAAACCGTCGGACGTTATAGACGCTTGATATTCCTTGAAGGCCGCTTTTATGTGCATAGGCGCCCCCGGAAGTAATTTGTAATCGCCCTTATCGTCCTGTGTTACGTATTTACTGTCTAGTACATCTGGTCGTTTTCCTATCATAAAATCACCCCCTAAAATTTACTAAGTTCTTTTACAATCCTTTCGCCGACCTTTTTAGCTATAGGTCTAGGGTTAGGATTGTGGATATATTCGCTAAAAGCTTCCGCTAGAAACTCGGCGCTATTTTTAGCCCCATAGTCACTAAGTAGGCTTCCGTAGGCTTCCCTAGAAGTTCGGTAAGTTCCAGCCCTTAAAAGTGTAGTTACTTCGTTTCGGTATTCGTCAAACATTGGTTGTACCCAACCCCGGACGCCTTTTTCCTTTAGGAAGTTGTCTATTTGGTGTCCGAATTCGTGGGTCAATACCGACGCTGGGGTATCTGTGCCTATAGGGTGCCAGCCGCTTTTAACGTCACCTTGTAAGGACTTTAAAAACATATTATAATCGCTGGCGAATTTCTTGTTAAAGGCAATACCTTCATACTTGCCCCACGCCTTATTAGTGGACCATGCGTAAGTATTACCGGGTACTTTTTTCTTTTTAACGGCCGACTTAGCCCAGTTTCTAGCTGTGGCTTCATCATATCCCATTTTGACAGCACGTTCTACGTACTTTTCTATGTCGTCTAAATACTTTAGGTTATTCATATTCTGCGACGTAGATATAAATTTAGTATCTTTAATTTGTGGAAACTTAGTTCGTAACTCTGATAATGTCTTATTTACGTCATTAGCCACGTCAACGTTAAAGCCTGTATAGTCTACGTAGTCAATATCAAGATTAGTTTTGCCCCACGCCGTAGCTTCGGCTGTGGTCTTTGCTGGGGTATAAGGTGTTCGTATCGCCTGTGTAGGTACAGTATCCACTTTTGGGGTCTTCGGTACTCTAGGTACAGGATTATCTACTTTATCCCAACTAGCACGGGCTACGGTAATCTGTTTCCCATTATCAAAGTTAACCCTTACAACGTCCTTTTTAATATCGTCTAAAGTTTCCCCAGGTCTTAAATAACGTCTAGCGTTATCATTTTCTAGTAATTCCTTAGATGTAGGTAACCCACGTTCTTTAGCGTACTCGTCGTAGGTTCTGGCTTCCGTGTAGGTTCGTTCTCCGAAGTTGGTTTTACTATCACCTTCGCCACGGGCTATACGCTCTTTAGTGCTTACCCCTAACGCCGATAGAACAGGAACGTAACTACACCTACAATGTGGGTGGTTCGGTATTCGCTGTCCGGGTACCGCTGGATTAGCTGGGGTATCGTAATCAAGGTCGTATATCTTGCCGTCATTAGCTGCGTCCATAGGTGCCGTTCTAGTATCAAGGGTAGCATTCCAGCGTTTACCGTCTAGTATATCAGCATTTTGCATATAGGAAATACTAGCACCTTGCGCGGCCGCTCTATTAAGTTCAGTACGCATAAGCCGGGTAGCGTTATAATAACTTTCGTCTATACGCTTTTCTAGGTTTCTAGCGGCTTCGTTGATACTTAACCCGTTTTCCATAGCAATAGCCACCATTTTACGGGTTTCTTTTGCTACAAGTTCCGTAGTATGGCCCATATTAGCCCTTAACCTGTCGCTGTAGGTCACCCTATCTGGTAGCCATGGATTAGCAATAACCCCCAATACGTGGGCCTGTGTAATTAGGTTCACTGTAGACGTTACTTTTGCCGACTGCTCTAAGGCGTAGGCTGTAGTGTAGTAACTATATTCAAGGGTCCTACTAATACTATCGGTAAAATAAGGCTGTAACTTAGCTTCCAGTAATTCTAATTCGGCTTCCAGCTGGTTTAAAAATTGCTTAATAGATTTATGGCGATACTTTAAACTAACTTCTCTATCTGTGCCTTTAGCGGCTCGGTATTCTCTAAAAGCTTCGTGCCAGGCCTTATCTGCTCGGTCTTTCATATTACGCCAGGCTGGTTCTAGTTCTAGTATATGCTGGCCGACGACTTTGTCAAGTTGCTTTGCGAAGTACTCTGTATAGTTTTCTAGGTCCTTTTGTCGCCTTGTAATGACGGCGGCGTCCTTAGATTTAAAATATCTAGCCACAACCTAAAACCCCCTTTACTCGACGTTTGTATCGTCGTCTTTGTTGGGGTCGGTACCGTCGCCGTTGAAGTTTTCTTCTGTATATCCGATAGCCGATAAATTATTCTTAGCGGTTTCGGCTTTCTGGGCCTTCATTTCGTCAAGTGCCTTCTGTGGGTCGTCAATAAACCATAGTAATTCATAAAGGTAACTGTCTGGTACTTTGTCACCTAGCATAGCCACGATACTAGCTATTTCCTCGTAGTTCTGTGGAAGATTACGAACAAGGCTAACACTAACCCAGTCAGACCTATAAATATCGTCGCGGCCTTCCAGCTGTTTAGGGTCAGATACGATAGTATAAGTATCTTGAACGCCATTACTTAATAGCTTTTCTGTATTTAGAAAGTCTGTAAGTATTTCTATAAGCCGGATTACAGCCATTATAAAATACGGCTCCTTTTTACTGGCCTTAATATCCAGACAAGCGTATTTCATTTTTATCTCTGTAGCTGTAGCCCCTTTTAATTCGCTTAACTGTGGTGTATTAGTCGTATAGTAAATATCGTCCTTTAGTCTTGATAGGAAGTTTTCTACTGCCTGGTCTTCCTGTGTCTGGGCGATAAATTCAGCTTTACTATTAGCGTCCTTAAGTGCGATAGCCCTAGCTTTACGCATTTTTAAGACTTCTTTTTCGTCTACATCTACGCCAGTAAGAAGTAGGTACATATCCTGTAGATAGTCTACCAGATTAGCCTTGTCACTAATCCCATGGGCGTAGGATACTATAAGGTCAAAGGCTCCGAAACTAAGGTCGCTTTTACCGTTGCCCTTTAGACGGTCTTTGTATTTAGCTGGTACGCCGTTTCTATATACGGTTACCGGGATACGACCCGCTTTATGCTCTATAGGGTTCCCTGTAGCGACTTCCGTTTCGTCTAGTACAAAACCTGTACCACCGTCACTAATGTAGTATGTGATATAACGGTCGTCGTATACTTCGACACGCTTTTTAGTAATAAGCTGTGTACCTTCCATAACCTCGACTTCATATTTACGAAGTACTAGGCGTAATCTATTACGGACGTCGTAAACTGGTATAACTTCCTGTACCGGGTATTCGTTATAATCAATGTTTCCTTTTTCGTCTACCCACGCAATAATAGAAGAATAGCAAGCTATACAGCCTTGTCTTAGCATTTCGGCTAACACCATAGTAGCCTTATCCTTAAGTAATTCCGTAATCTTTTTACGATATTCGGTAAGTATTTCGCTTTCTTCGGTGTCTAGGTCGTCCTGGTCGTTATCCTCAATAGTCCATACCGGGGACTTTCCGACCATATAATCTACTAGGGTGTCTATGATAATCATAGAGTAATTGGCTATCAGCTTATAGTTAGTACCGTCACCCCTAGCCTTATTACGGTTAGCTATGTCGTCTAATTCACCGTCGTAGGCCGCCTGGTACTTTTCGACATCTGCGTCTTTAATCCAGGCGTCATGTTTATCTATTATATCTGTTACCCAGCCAGCGTTAGCAACTATCCAATCCGTGGCGTCCTGTGCGGTAGCGTTCGGTTTTTCTGCTAATGTAGTAGGTATCATAAATGATACTGCCATAATATAACCCCCTTCTTAAACTACGTCGTTTCGGTCGAACGCTGTAGCCTGTCTTGAATTTACGTTAATATTTCTTGCTGCCTTCATAAGTAAGAACACGCCAGTAGCGAAGTCGTCATGTGGTACGTGTCCCGGTTTACGTGGTTCGGCGTTCGCTGGTACATAAAAGTTAATAGATTGGTGCTTTTTCGCTTCCCGTGTAAGGTGTTCCAACTGCCAACGGACTTCTTGCCATAATTCCCGTTGGTCTGGGTCGGTGGGGGAAGGGGGTATCTTTAAAAGGTCGTTAGATACGTAATCATAAGCCAGATACCCTAATTTACTTTTACTTTCGTCGCCACTAGCTTTAAATTTATAAGCTTCCACTAGACCCACGTTATTACGGTCTAGTTGCTCTTTAAGATAATAGGCTAGGGGTTCGCCAACGCCTGTAGCGTCGCATACACCACCTAGACAATTCCAATGTCCTTTAATGATTTTAGGTAGCATAGTCCTAACTTTGGTATGTTGTTTTCCTACCCACTGATAGAAGCATACAGGGACTACAGTACCGTCCTTATGCAATTCGCCTATCGTAAGGGTAAGGGCGTCGCGCTTGTGCATACCTACAGCTGTATTAATATCGGTGCTTTCCTCGGCTTCGCCCGCAACGTCCACCGACCATATATAAGTTTTTCCCTTTTCGGGCTGTACGGCCATACTGTAGTCGTTGTGGTAGATACGTGCCATTTGCTCCGAATTAAAAAAGCGACCTATAGCGTCTACTGCCTTTAGTAAATACTGGGTCTGTATGGCTATGTGGTCTATACCCAGTCTAGCGACTTGGTTTTCGAAGGCTTTACGATAGTTGTCGTTTCCAGACTTTATTACTGCGTGGGCGTCCACCTTAAATACTAGCTTCGGACGATAACCTAGTTCCTTCTCTAGTCGGTCTTCCATATCCCTAGCCTGTAGTTCGCCCTTATAAATAAAGCTGTCTTTAGTCCAGGCTACGCCCCATAGTACGGTAGTGGCGTTATTAAAGGCCCCCATAGGCTGGGCGTCACGTTCCCACTTATCAACGTCTATGTCTTGCGCTTCGTCACCCTCTAGTAGGGTATAGGCCGTCTGGGAAGTGACGTTAGAAGCGGGGTTTATAGATAAAAAAGCCCACTTATTACTGTCCCTAGGTGGTCCCATGTGATACTTGTAGCCGTCTGATTTTCTAAACTTGCCCTTTGTAAGGACGCTTCCAGCCAGACCGCCACTATCTGGGGTATTAGCCCCTTCTAAACGGTCCATACTAGCCTGTACCTGTGGCTTATATACTGGGGCGAATTTTACCCCAGATACACGGACCCCATAATACCAGCCGTAAAGTAATAAATACTGCTGGATAAAGGCGCTTATTTCGTTCTTACCAGCCTGTCTAGTAATCTGTACCACGAAATACCAGCCTAGGCTATTAAGACAGCTGTATATAATAGCGTCAGCTACTTGTATCTGATAATCGAAGGGGTCGTTACGCCGCATAAGACGCCACGCTTCCCGTAGATTTTCCCTTTTGAATATATCACCGAAATTATTAAGCACGTTGTACGGTATCCCTTGTCTAGCCGCTGCGACGGTATGGGGGATAGCTACCATAATCGGCGCCCCTGTAACCGGGTCTATATCGTCAACGTATGTAAAAGTAGTCTTGTATTCGCTCATAATCTAAGGTCGTCGGTGTCTATGTCTTCCAGTAGTACAGCTTCGTCACAATAAGACCGCTTTATGATATATTCGCTTTCCTCACAATTTTCACATAGCTTCATGGAACACATATAAATAGCGCCGTTATAGTCGCTTTTAGTACACTGGGTACAGATACACCCTTTACATGGTGCTACATCATGTTTCATAGCCACCGACACCCCCTTTCCATATAGCCCCTTAATAAACTAATTTGTAGTGTAGTATAAATAAAAACGCTGTAAATAGCGGCTTTCCAGCGTTTAGGGTAATAAAAAAGACGCCCGTTTAAGCGTCTTACTACGTTTTATACTACATTTATTCGTTATTTTCACTTTTGGCCTGTGCGTTTCCACCCCAGGAAATACTTACTTGTCCTTTGGAAGCTGCCCTAAGTTCACTGTTTATAGCGTCCATAATATCGTCGGTCTTTTCTTCGCCGTTCATTCTATTATGGGCTTCGACTAATCTACGAAGCGTGTTTAAGGCTCTGTCTAAGGCTCTGTCCTCAATCGTTCCAGCGTGATAGTAAGAACGGCCGCTGTTTTCGCTTTCGCTATAAAAGACCTTAGATTTACGGTAAGCTATTTCGTCGCCTTCCTTTTCCCGGTCTTTTTCAAACTTTTCACGTTGCCTATTTAAGTAACTAATAATTTTAGTCTTTTGTAAACTTATTTCATATTCCAGACTTTTAGGTTCTGCGTCCTGTAGCTGGTCGAATATCTCTTGTTCCTCTGGTAGCAAGGTTTTAGCGTAAAGTCCATGGGTTCTATTATTCTGAATAGACCTAGCTTTACCTTCTGGCGTTTTAGGTCCTGTACTAAGTCCACCATGCAAACGACACCTACCATAGCCTAAATGATTAGTTCCCGCGCCCGCTGGTTGTCTGCACGGCTTTCCATTTTTCATAGCCCCACAGCATAGCGTAGGATACTTACGCATTATAGCGATATGGTTTAGATGGTCCGCTTGCGGGTGGAATTGAATTTTAAGGCGCATATCGTAGGGGTCGTAATTTTCTGGTAGTATAATATTTTTATTTGTAGCGCTTGCCATAGAATTACCCCCTTATTTCGTTATTCGTACGTCGTCGTTGTTCGACACTTATATCTCTGTACTGAATAAGAAAGGGACCCCGGTAAAAAACCAGCGCCCCCTAACAATCTTATAGACAGTACAATAGCATTGTAATACTACTATAGTTTATCTTTCGTAATAGTGCAATAATTAAATATTGTCTTGTAGACAATCCCAGTCACCATTAACATAATGATACACGAAACTTACAGCTTTATCACATCTGTAGTAGTACTGGTCTTTGGTATAATTAAGGTGTTCTAGCACCCATCTAAACGGTTGTGGTCTAACCCAACGGTAATAAACCACGATACGTAATTCTAACGGTAAAGCTGCGTAAGCCATTTCCAGCATTATTTTATTTAGCTGTCTATTTGATATTCCATCTGTCGGCCTACTCGTAGTATTGCACGGGATAGGGTCTTCTGTTGGTGGTCCACCACAAACTAAGTTGTCCCATTCGCTTAACCAACGCCTTACCGTTCGCCTACTTATTCTTCCTGTCAATGCATCCACCCCCAACGTAAAAGCGTTAAAAAATATATAAAACCTTTTTTAAAGAGGGGGGGTAATAGAAAACCATACTAAAATCAACTCCTAAAAGGAATGGTAAAACCATGTACCCCCCCAAAAGAAAAACCATAGTCATTATATTATATATAGTATATTATTATAATTATTTATATTATTATATATAGTATATAGTTAGTACTTATTAATTAATTAATAAGGTAGTAGTCTTTGTTCTTTATAGCTGGAATTCTCTACGTTTTAAGGCTTTTGATTTTCTTTTTTCGTAGTTAGTTCCTCTTTATTCGCTGTACGTTATACGATTTTCGTTTCACGTTATAAGTTTCCAGCGTCAAGTCCTACAGCCTTCTAGCCCTTGATTCTCCTTTTGTTTTCTTCTTTTTGCGTCTTGCGGCTCTATTTTGGTATTCTTTCGGGAAGCAGACAATATAATTCTTTGTGTCTGGTTGCTCGTTACGTATAACCTGTAACATTGCCAGTAATTCGTCTGCGTCTGGCTCTGGTGTACCCAGTAACCCCGGTAACCTATGTATAAATTCCACAGGGTCGCCACCCATACCATTTACTATTGCCACGACTTCCATGGCTTTACCTTCGTCGCAATTAAGAACCGTCTGGACTTCATGGACCAGGTAATCGTAATACGTGTTATTGGTTGCCATCAACTTACACCACCTTCCTGTGTAGCATTACAATATGTTCGACTAATGAATGTGTAAAATCATATACAAGCCGTTGCCCTTCGGGGTTATTGGCGATATAAACTGTTTTCTCCCAGGCTGGTGGTTTGCTAGTTGACTGCCCAGGCGCGTAATACTGTACGTTAAAATATATTCTTTTACCGTCTACCCATGGGAATGCTCTTATTTTGCACGAACCAATCCATTTATCTAGTTCCATCAGCTTACACCGCCTTCCAGATACGTAATTTCATAGCCTTTACTTTCAGCGTATTCCTTTTCACGTTTTGCGCCTGGGCTGTCTTTCCAGTTCGGCATTAGTGCTATATGTTTCGCTGTGTCTATCATCATAAAACAAATAGGGAAATATTCTTCATAGTCAAGCCCTACAGGAAGGGTAGCCGGGTTAAATACTGCGTAACCAGAATTACTAAGGACCCTAGCGTGAATATCAAATAACGCTTTGTAGTTATTAAGACCCGTCATTTTACCAGCAAGGTATACCGTGGGCTTCTTTGGTATCTCTATATACTCGGTTATTTCTATTTGTCCTGGTATGTTCTCAATCGGTTTACTAATTTCTTTATCTTTCATTCCTTAGCACTCCTTTCGGGTTTGTTTAAGCGTTTCGCTTCCTCACGTTCAAACTTACAGTAAACTATTAACGACATAAAAGTTAGTAATAATTGTTCGTCGTTTGGTGGCTCTACGTCGTCAATATTTTCGTATTCTTTTAACACACGTTTTCTATATTCTACAAAGTTCACCGTTCGGCACCCCCTTCACAGCTGGGGCAGACTTGCCGCCCCTCTGGTATAATCTCGTCACAGCATACACAACGGTCTACATTATCCACTAGTCGTAGTGGGTCTTGTGGATAACTTCTAAACGCTTGGGTTAAGGCGTCCGCTAATTGCCGACACGTAGTTCCTATCATTGCCATTACACGGTTTATAGCGAAGGCGAAGCCCCTAAAATCTAAGGTAAGTACGCCGTATTTCTGTAGTCGTTTCATGTTTTTCTTACGGACCCTAACCTTTTTGTGGTGGTAGGCTATATACTTAATACGTTCTATGTTCTTATGTTTTTTCATGGTGTTACCACCTCGTATAATATGTTTAGAACTACATTTTAGGTGTTCTAAACATAAATTTATTT